>Ga0153924_1000692_pt1 | contig 20135 bp, 13 predicted proteins | sample TSNJ008MetaG_FD_104709 | JGI IMG/M metagenome (GOLD analysis project Ga0153924, IMG submission 104709) | Attine ant fungus gardens microbial communities from New Jersey, USA - TSNJ008 MetaG | ecosystem: Host-associated > Fungi > Mycelium > Unclassified | place: USA: New Jersey, Wharton State...
CTTCTTATAGGAATCAATATCCAGAGAAGAACAAATTGTAGTGTCGTTTAATAAGACAAAAAAATTACCTCAAACAATAATGTCTGAGGTAATCAAATTATCATATCTTATTATTTCATTTCATCAACAACTTTTTGAATCGCTGCTAAAGCATCATCCGGAAGTTTATCGTAACCACTTTTTAGTGTTTCTGTAGATTTTACGAAGTTGACTCTGTCATTCATACGGGCTTTTAGCTGCTCGGTGTATGATGCATCATTCATATCCGGTATAAATCCTTCCCATTCGAATATCTCTATATCAGAGAATGATCCCCATTGTTTGAACTCAGCTTTTCCTTCTACAATAGCTTCAAGGATTCCCAGAGTATCTTTAGGCTGAACTTTCTTACCCATGAAATCACCGGTATTAATGATGTAACAATCTACATCTTTATCTCCAACTAATTTTTTGAACTTTTCATAATCATTTGCTAATGGATATGTTCTAAATGGATTTGCATATGGAACAACAACTAATGCGTTAGGATCAACACCTTCTGCAAGCCTTTCAGCGGTAGATCTCTTAGTAGCAAGTGTTGCACCCATTACAGATGCCAGAGAAGAACCCTTTAACTTAACGATTGGTGGAATTGTAGGATCTTTCATAATCCAGAAGATTGCATTAACCGGTTCGTCGATCTTATCTACACGGTTTGGAGACCATAATTTGGATTTGATTGCTCGTCCGTTACCATTTCTAATATCTTCTGTTACCAGAACAACTTTTCCATCTTCATCTAATGTAGCAGAACAGTTTTGCGCTGTTAATAAGTATTTGTTATCTTCACAATCTGTTGGATAATCCTGGGTCTTATCAAAATATGTTGGCTCTAATGCTACAGATGCACAGGTATCAGAATTAATGACAAAGGCATCATCATGAAGTACTGTAACATCATATTTATTATCATGTTTTGCATGTGTGATTGTAGACTTACCTGATCCTGACAGGCCAAATACAGATGCAACATATTTTGAACCGTCAGCTAATGTGTATTCTTTCTGACCGCCATGACATGATGCATAGCCATTACGGTTTGCAATTGCCCAAGCCATAGTAAGTGTGCCTTTTTTATGTTCTCCAAAGTATTTCATACCTAAGATTGCAGCACAATTTTGATCTGTATTAAAATAGCATAAGCATTTAGGATCATATCCCGGTTTATCTGTTCCTTCCCATTGTGGATTAGAGAATAGATAGATATCTGCTTCATTTCCATCTCCAACCGGTTTTGATTCTTTATACATTCTTACATATTCATCTGACATGTATTGGAAGTTTAACATCCAAGAATACATAACATTTTCTTCACCTTCAGGAATTAAAAGATGTGCTTTCACCATAAATTCGGGATCTAACCCTACGTATACTTCTACATGATACATCGTACACCATCTTGTATCATAGATAGCATCCATAACCATTTTATCTAATTCATCACAATTTACATTCGGTTCGCCTGCAATTCTTCTGGCTGCAGCATAACGACCTGTTATAGAACCATCATTAAATAATAAAACTTTTGCATCCGGTTCTAAACCAAATTCTTCACCTCTGTATACAGGCATATCTGTTACGACTGTACCCGGTGAATTCTTTGCTAATTCATATGCTTCTTTTAATGTATTGACCTTAACTACATTATTACCATAAAAAGCAGCTTCAATAATGGAACGTGTTTTTGCAAATCCGACTTTGCCGGCGCCAATTTCATTTCTTGGATAATAAGCTTTTGTTGACATGTTTTATTGTCCTCCTTTTATAAAAATCTTTTGTCCCTCTTATTCCTTTTATTCTATTAGGAAATAATGGGGTTATAACCTTTATCTATAATTTGTCAATATACCACAAACTTTGTTTATTATCTCAAATTTATTTTTAAATGTCAATATTGTTCCTATCTAATTTTCTTGAATTTTCGGTGTTTTCTTATGCATTATGACGAATTAAATTCCTTCTGTCCGTAAGTCAAAAACAAAGACGCATACAATGTACGCGTCCTTGCAATTCTGCTATTATTTTACAGTTACAATAATTGATTTAGTTTTACTTCCACATGTCAACTTGATTGTAGCTTTTCCTTTTTTCATCCCTGTAACAATTCCGTACTGATCTACCTTTGCATATTTAGATCCTTTTATTACTTTGTATGTAAGCATTTGCGTTGTTTTTGCCAAAACCGATACATTTATTTTTTTAGTCTGGCCTTTTTTTACTGTCATATTCTTAACTGTTAATTTTGTATTTGCCATTGCTTTCTTAGTTACAACTACTGTAATCACTTTATTCTTAAGTTTATCTTTTGATGTTATTGTAACCTTAGCAGTTCCTGCTGCCTTTGCTGTTACTTTCCCTGCCTGCGTTACCTTTACATATTTCGTTCCTTTCGTCACTTTATAAGTAACACCTTTTGTCGCTGTTGCAGGTGCAATCACTGATTTAAGTGTTACACTCTTACCTTTTACTAAATTGATCCTATTATTTTTTAATGTATAACCTTTTGCCTTTACAGTAATACTCTTGGTCTTGGCTTTGACTGTAATCACGCATTGTGCCTTTATTGAACCGTCTTTCGTCGTTACAGTAATTGTTGATTCACCGGCAGCTTTAGCAGTTACTTTACCATTGCTGACAGTTGCGGCACTCGGATTGCTAGATTTCCATGTATAATCTTTATTTGATGCATTTGCTGGAGTTACTGTTGCTTTTAATGTCAGTGAATCACCTACAACTAACGTTGTCGCTTTTTTATTTAACGTAACACCGGTTACTGCCACTTTATCTGCTGTCTTAATTATAGTTTTGGAAATTCCAATACTATAAATATTGGGGCAATCGCCGGATGGATTGGCTAATTTGATTGTATTTTTCCCTGCTGTCAGTATAACATCCATATACATAGCATCCATATTATCAATCGTCCATCCCCCGGTTGCATCACAGCTGTATGTTACACTTGTACCGCCATTTGTTGTAACAACGACGTTTCTTGATGTACCTGTGAAATAATTTAATTGCATCTTATAGGTACCGGCTGTTTCTACATTGACGGTAAATGAAATATAGCTATTTGCTCCGCCTAACCAGCCTACATATCCGGCCGTTTCTTTTATCGCACCAACTACTGTTGCATTGATCGCTTTATATTCTGTATAGTCATACTGCGCACCATCCTTCGAACTACCGCCATCATCTGTCTCATCTGTTGCTGTTGGCTGTTGGGAAGTACTTGTATTCGAAAGAGCGACTCTATCAACCGATAATGTTTTTGTCCCTTGATTATATAATTCGATCGTATTGCTGCCCGCTTTCAAAGTTACATAGAATTTTTCCATTGCTACGGTAACACTATCACCAGAATTTAGTATACCGGAACGTATTCTTTCAGCTCCATTTATGCTATAGCAGATTCTATTATCAGCACCGGATACATAAAATAGTTTCATTTCATAAACACCGGCTGTTGCTGCATTTACAGTAAGTTTCACACTATTTGAACTTCCGTTTCTTATATTGCCAACCTGTTTCATTCCGGATGCAAATTGATTGGTTGCGATTGTTACAGCACCCAACAATGTGCCGGATTCTGCCTGATAATAGGTGTAATCGTCATATACTGTCGATAATTTCATTTCATTTTTTGATATTTTAACTGCCAGACCACCATTTGCCAGCAGCGAATAATTTAATGTACTGTCGCTTGTAACTAGTATCTGTTCCAATTCTATATCTGTTCCGTTGGCATTATCTTTAAATATATATGCGGTATAAGCTTCACCGGCTTCTAAGAAATCTAACGCATAGCTTACATCTCTGCTATCTAATGACATAGCACCAATATACCAGTCATCGCCTGATTTTCTTGCAACAGCATTATATTCTCCCGGATAACCATCTAATAATTTAGACTCATCCCATGTTACCGAAACATCATTTAAAAACGGTAATGCCGCATAATCTTCATAAACATAAATCGATTGTGCAAAATGCTGTAAACCTGATTCAAATACTACTGTTTCTGCCAATTGGAATCCGGCAGTTGCATTAATATTTGCCACCTGTGTTGCCGGGGGTGTAAAGTCCATAGAACCTGCTACATTTCTCGTAAATAAATAAGTCAGACAATTTTCTACTGTCGGCTCTGCACGCCATTTGTAATATTCCGCTCCATATACTGCTTCATAAGAAAGAATATTAGGATAGGTTCTTTCCTCACCGCCTGGCATTGTATTACCATGGAATAAAACTGCTATTTCATTCCTTGCTGCTATATCTGCACATAGATACATCTGTTTCATGGTAGTCTGTGTATCACTCTCATAATAATCTACCTTGACACCTTTTACGCCAATACTATGTGCCCATTCGAACTGTTCCTTAATCTTAGCTTCTGTCAATAAAGAATACTTTGGATAAGCACCGGCTGCTGTATGTCCTGTATTATTTACCCCATACCAGAGCATGATACTAACGCCTTTTGCTTCTGCATATTGGACTAGATCAGCTATCTTCTCTGAATAATTTTCCCATAAGCACCAGCCGTAATCCAGACATACATAATCCCAGCCGTTATCTGCCGCAAAATCAATGTAATCTTTTTGTACATCATATTTAATTGGATCATCACCTGACGAAGACCACCATGACCATGCCACTTTACCGGTCTTGATCCAGCTTGTGTCTGCTATCACTGATTTTGGATTTACATCTGATACTAAAGTACTGATTGTTAAATCATTTAAATTATCTGTTATAATTGCCACTCTCCATGGTGTGTGCCATGAATAATTATTATTTTCGTCTTTTAAATAAGACATTGTCAATGCAGATGTCTGCTTATTACCGAATTTCATTTTAATGTTTCTTTCACCATTAGTAGTGGTAAAATAAGAAGCGCAATATGGATCTGCCTCATTAAATACATTTCCTTCTGTCAGAAGTACCCATTGATTTCCATTATTCACTGATGCTAATAACGGTGTTGACAAATCCTGCGTTGAATTCTTCACAGAAGCCATGCTTCTTTTTGTAAACTCAAATTCATATGTATTGTTTGGACTTCCGGCCCATACTGTTGTCTGTGCTGTCGGTAATACAAATTCGCTGGCTTCACTATTGACTTTTTCTGTTGTGCCTACCGTACCCAACATTTCATAACGATATGCAATACCATCATCATATGCTCTGATATAAATATATACTGAATTGTTTGCTGTATCTTTTAATTCAAATTTTAGTTCATTGTATTCATCTGATGCTGTACTACTGCTCCCAGTTATTAGCTCATAGGAATCATTCACATACTCTGTAGTTGCAGTACCTGCTGTATAGGATAATCCTGTTGTCAGATCACTGCTTCCTGTCTTTAGGCCTAACTTGGACGCTTGAAGCACAACTGTTCCATTATGTGAGGAAGTATAGAAAAATCTTCCTTGTTCATCTTTCATCACCTTTGCGGTTACTTTTCCATTTGGAGAAGCAACTGCTAAATCAGATACTGCTGTTAATGCAGTTCCATCTGTATACTCTGTATCACTGCCGTTTTCTTCTTCAGGCGTACCTGGTTTAAAATTCTCATCTTCAAAGTCCCAGATATATGCCGCATCCGACGGAAGTGTTGCAGCTGTTGCTTCTGCACTTGTCAATGCACGGCTGTAAAATGTCACATCATCCACCTGACCTTTCAAGTCCGGATCAGTACCATAAATCGAATGTCCGATCGAATTATATTTATAGTCCGCTAATTTTGTAAATAATGCAGCAAGTTGTGAAAAGTTTCCGTCATTTGTAACTGTCTGTTTTACACCATTGATATATACTTCATAGGTAGTCTTTGTGACACTGACTGTTACCGTACTCCATACATTTTTAGTTAACGCCGGCCATTTCACATACGGAACATTACCGGATGTCACCCATAACATACCTGACCAGACACCATCATTGGCACCAACGAATGCGAACTCCGGGTAATCCCAGCCGGCTCCTGTTGAACCAAAATCCATACTTGATGATTCAAAAATTCTTTCATAATTCTTAGCATTAGAAGCTAACTTTACTTTTAAAGAAATGGTAAATCCGTCTGTTACATTTGAATATAAACTTTCAGGCAATTGTAACCAGCCTGATCCAAATGAACCGCCCGGCAGATTTAATACTTTATTACCTGTTGCATCATCTTCAACAATTGAAACACCTTCACCCTTTATAATGGCTGTTCCTGTATCTTCAATACCGGTAACTGCATTATAAATTTTAGCATTATTATAGTAGATATTATTACTTTCTGCCTCATCCAATACAACAGTCCCTTCATCAAATGTCCACTTATATGCAGCATCTGCTGGTAAAGAAGCTGCTTGTACCTCTGATAATTCGTAATTATAAAATGTTACATTATCTACAGACGCTTTAATGTCCGCATCGCTTTCATATACAGAATGCCCAATCGCATTATTGATATAAGCAGATAAGTAATCAGCTTCTTCATCGAATAATGTTGTTAGGATTTTATTTAGATTTTCATCACTTACTGTTGTTGCAATTTTATTTCCATTGATATAAAATCCATAGCCGGTCTTACTTATTGTTACAACAACATCAGTCCACTCACCTTTTACTGGTGATATACTACTGTTAAACGAACATCTGTAAATACCATTATCATCTATCGTATTCTCTGTTTTGCCAAGATAAATCGTGTTTCTCCAGCCATTTTGGCTACCTGTATCGACTGATAGATCCGGTGCATCCCACCACCATGTACTCCCAGATCCAAAATCAATACTTGTTGACTGAAATAATTTCATATAATCAGTTGCGCTTTCGTCTAATTTCACTTTCATGGCAATTGAAAAACCATCTTGCACCCCTTTATAAAGATTTGCTGGCAATTGCAGCCAACCGGCTCCAAATGAACCTCCTTCTAATTTTAGTACATTAGAACCGAGAACCGTATCGTATACGACCGATGCGCCATCTCCTTGAATTATTGCATACTCACTTGTATCTGTTAAATTATTAACATTTTTAACTTTTGCTCCGTCAAAGCTGCTTGTACCATCTGCCTTTGTTTCTGCAGTATTGTATGGTAAATACAATGATGTAATATTCATTGCTACAACAAGAAACATTGATAGAAATGATTTCCAAATACGCTTACTCATAAATTTCCTCCTTTTAAACTAGTTATTTATATGCTTTGTGCAAAGTTACTGAATCACAGCTTTATACTGCTTTCATTTCAGCATTGTGTACATATTATAACAAATGGAAGGGTCAAATTATATATCGGCGTGTCAATTCTACTATACAAAATGTGGTATGATATTGCATTTTTAATCACATTGTGCTATATTAGTATCACATTAAAACATATTCTCGCTCATTTAAGCAGAAAGGTCGGTATTTATGCCTACAAATAAAGACTCTCTTTACATAGACTCCGCTGATTTTCAATGTTTAGAACAGTTACAAAATAATGCTGTCGATATTTACTTAAGCACTTGTGGAATACAAAATTGCACCTCGGGCCATTTTTTTGGTCCCGGTATGCGTAAAGAATATATCTTACATTTTATCTGTGAAGGAAAAGGCATTTATACCGTGAATGGAACTACTTATGAGCTTTTTAAAGGCGATGTCTTTCTAATCTGCCCTGAAACTGAAGTCTATTATAAAGCAGATGCAAATACACCATGGAGTTATGTCTGGGTTGGATTTCAAGGAATCAAAGCATCTACATATTTAAGATATGCCGGACTTGATAAAGAGAAACTGACTGGACATTTTGAAAACACTACTGTAATATTATCTTATGTACATCAGATGATTCTTGCGAGAACCTTAACATGGTCAAATGAATTAAAACGTGATGCGTCATTATTACAGGTATTGGCAGCATTGATCGATAATAATCAATCGGTTGTGAAAAAATCGCATTACGATTACCCTCATTTGATCTATATTGAACAGGCAAAAGACTATATCGCAACTTATTATGATACAGATATTCGAATCAGTAATCTCGCGGATTATATCGGAATTAATCGCAGCTATTTAACACAGATTTTTAAAAAATCTCTTGGATTATCCCCACAAGAGTATGTTATAAATTACAGAATTGTACAAGCTTGTGCTTTACTGGAAAATCCGGATATTAAAATAAGTGTAATCGCCTCAAAAGTGGGCTACGATAATCCTCTTACTTTTTCCAGGATTTTTAAACGCTATAAAGGAATCAGCCCATCAGAATACAGGTATGAACATGGATCCAAACTCACAAATTAGTCAGAATCGTTCATGATAGACCTACCCAGCTTCGTCTTGGTACATTTTATACATATGCGACAACCACCTTATTAATTTTTCACTAATATAATTGGATATCCATTCGTATAAGACTTAACTATATCCGGATTTTGGTCTGCCTCCTTAAATATTCTATCTGCCAGTCCAGATTCTAAGAATGCTGCTAACTCATCCGGTGCTTTTTGTCCCAATGATGGACAGATAGATGCAACTGCAATCACTAATTTCCCTTCTGCATTCATAATTCTAAACGGCCATATCTTACAATCAAAAGGCTTATTTTCTCCTAAAATACAGCCCGTCTCTCTGTCTAGCATTGGGCAGAAAATCACCTCTTCATCTTTGAATTCCATTTTAAAACGGTTGGCTTTTCCTACTCTTATAAATTGCTGGTCTCTATTTACATTTTGCATCATATATTCTTTTGTATCATCAGTAATAATAGGCGTTTCCCAGATATCACTTCTATTAAATCCACAACATATCTGACATTTTGCACATGTTTCGGATTCTAATATTTCTTTTAACATTTTTACTCCATTCCGCCGAGCCAAATGTCAGATTTGGCGATGGCATCACTCAACCTTTCTTAATTTTAACCTAATACCTCTTTTGCAATATCTACTGATTTCTTTGCGTCTTTTGCATAATAATCAGCACCGATTTCTTTTGCATATTCAGGAGTCAGAACTGCCCCGCCTACCATGACTTTACAATCTACATTATTTTCTCGGAGTAATGCGATTGTTTTTTCCATGGATACCAATGTGGTTGTCATAAGTGCGGATAAGCCGACTAATTTAGCATCATGTTCAACAGCGGCTTTTAATACTGCTTCATATGGTACATCTTTACCTAAATCAATAACTGTATATCCATAGTTTTCTAACAATACCTTAACGATATTTTTTCCGATATCGTGAATATCACCTTTTACTGTTGCAATAACGATTTTTCCTTTACTTATCGGTTGATTATCATTTTTGCTTAAGTGCTGCTTAATTACCTCAAATGCCTCCTTGGCTACATCTGCCGATAGAATCAACTGCGGTAGGAATATTGTACCGGCTTCAAATTTTTTGCCAATATCATCCAGCGCCGGGATTAACATCTCATTTACAATAATCATCGGATCTGTATGTTCAAGCAGCTGTTTGGTTATTTTTGCTCCCTCTTCCTTTAATCCATTCGCTATTGCATAATCAATATCGTTCTCTTTCTTTTTAGCAGGAGTCATTGATATTGACTGGGCAGAATCTACTTTTTTCACCATCTGATTTGAATATGTAACTTGACTATAAGCATCTATATACTCTCTCGAATCCTTATCTATATTCGCTAATAGCCTATAACTTCTGATTGCACCTGTCATAGATGGTACATTCGGATTGATAATTGGTAAATCTAATCCATACGCCAAAGCAATTGCGAGGAAATTCTGATTGATTAATTCTCTGTTTGGCAACCCAAATGATATATTCGATACGCCTAACACTGTTTTAAGACCTAACTCTTCTTTTACCATCTTAACTGCTCTTAAGGTTTCTAAAACACCTTCTTGCTCTGCTGAAGCCGTCAAAGTCAAACAATCGATATAGACATCCTCTTTCTCAATTCCATATTCTAAAGCTTTATCAAGAATTTTCTTAGCAATGGCAAGTCTGTCTTCAGCCTTCTTAGGAATGCCGCCTTCATCTAATGTCAGCCCTACCACTGCAGACCCATACTTTTTCACCAACGGCAGTACTTTTCTCATTGACTGCATCTCACCATTCACTGAATTGACAATGGCTTTACCATTATATACACGAAGTGCTGCTTCTAGTACTTTTGGAATCGTCGAATCTATCTGTAACGGTACATCAACAATCCCCTGTAACTGTTTGACTACAGTCACCATCATATCCTGTTCATCAATTCCCGGCAAGCCTACATTTACATCCAGAATCTCTGCCCCGTCTTTTACCTGCTCTATTGCCTGCTTTAAGATATAACCCATATCATTATTCAATAAGGCTTCTTTAAATAATTTTTTACCTGTCGGGTTGATTCTCTCTCCGATAATTTTAGGACCGTCGATCACTACTGTATTTGTTGCTGAACATATCGCTGACTTTATGTCATTATCAATTTTAACAAACCGTTCCTGTGATAACATATCTGCCAGCGCTTTGATATAATCAGCGTTAGTTCCGCAGCAGCCACCAAAAATCTTAACACCAAAAGGGATTAGTTCCTTCATCAATCCCACAAATTCATCTGCCGAAATATCATAAGCATTTGTTAATGGATCCGGTAATCCTGCATTTGGCTTCACTACTAAAGGGACATGCACCCATTTGGACAATTCTCTTACAACCGGATACAGCTCTTTTGGTCCTAAGGAACAATTGATACCCAATGCATCCACATCAAGACCTTGCAGGGTAAGTGCCATACCGGAAAGTGAAACACCTGTAAAGGTTCTTAGATTTTCTTCAAATGTCATGGTACAGATAACCGGTTTGTCACTGTTTTCTTTTACTGACAATACAGCTGCTTTTAATTCTGATAGATCCGTCATCGTCTCAATCACTACAAGATCCGCATCTTTCCCCGCAATGACTTGTTCCTTAAAAATTTCATAGGCTTCATCAAAGGAAAGGCTGCCGGCCGGCTCTAATAACTGACCAATCGGACCGATATCTAAAGCAACTAAGGCTTCTGTATTTTCACATGCTTTTTTCGCATTTATAACTGCCTTATTGATTATATCATGAACACTGTATTTACTTTCTTCTAATTTATATCTATTTGCCCCAAAGGTATTGGTATATATAATATCCGCACCTGATGCAATATATTTTTTATGTATCCCTATTAATAGTTCTTCACTTTCGAAATTCAATTCTTCCGGAGTACCGCCTAATTCTAATCCTGACTGCTGTAGCATAGTTCCCATCGCACCATCTAAAACCACAAAATCCTTTTCTAAAAGTTTCTTAAAATCCACAATGTCCACCTCTTTTTCTATATTGACAACGCTCTGCCATATTACAGGAGCCACAGCCGCGTTTTCCTTTTAAAATCTTTTCTTTACTTAATCCAATCACGCAAGTTACTGATTTTCTTGGGGTTAAGATATTATTTGATGTAACGCATACACCGATTTGTTTTGCAGCATTTACTAAGTTGATAAATTGCCGTTGGAAATCTAACGAAAAATCTCCATAACCAACACCATATCTCCATGTCATGTGATATTCCGGCATTTCTTTACTAATAATCTTTTCTACCGCTTCACAGACTTGTTCCACGGCAACGCTCGCTAATGTATCTAATACAAATGCTTTAGATAAATCATTAATCTGTACTGTTCGTATCAATTTATCCACGTCACCAGAGATTGTGGCACACATAAGTACTGCTTTTTCACACCCCTTTATATGATTCCTGATGTCATTTCCCGGTAACCTAAGCTGTTCCTTATCAAAAACTCGATATACATATTTCGGCCTGATTGTATCAAGGAGTTCCTGCTCACATTCCTCTATTATTTGAAGCAGCCTGCTATCAGCTTCTCTTCCACCAATCCCCATATATCTAAGCGCTTCTTCTCTGTTTAATTTTTCTATATTAATCTCTTTATCCATATTATTTCCACTATTATCTGTAATGTTTCCAGGGTTGCTGCAAAATGATAATTGAAAACTGCAAAGTGCAGACAGCCGTTTTCAAAATAATATACAGACTTACGTTATATTTCTTTAAGAATAGATTTGAATAATTTCATGAGTTTGGTACTGTCTGAGCGCAGCGAGTTTGCCAAACTCATGAAGCGTTTATTATTCAAATTTATTATTTTAGAAATATAGTAAGTCGAATCTGTTTTAAAAACGGCTGTCTGCACTTTGCAGTTTTCAATTATCATTATGTAACAGCCCTTGCCACTATTATAACAGATTACCTATACTTTCTTTTATTTTCCGCGCTACATAAGGATTATTCATCGTATACAAATGGATTCCATCCACACCATTTGAAAGCAAATCTACAATTTGATTGACTGCATATGCAATCCCTGCATCTCTAAGCGCCTCCGGATTATATTCATATCGCTGCATCATTTTGGTAAATTTACTTGGTAGGCTTGCTCCACACATTGATACCATCCGCTCAATCTGATTTTTATTCACTATTGGCATGATACCGGCTTCAATAGGAACCTTCACACCGGCTATTTTAGCCTTTTCTAAAAAAGCATAAAAAAAACTGTTATCAAAAAACAGTTGAGAAACCAAATGTTCTGCACCTGCATCAACCTTTCTTTTTAGATTCAATATATCGTCTACCATATTCTCAGTTTCAATATGCCCTTCCGGATAACATGCCCCGGAGATATAAAAATCATTTTTCGATTTAATATATGTAATTAACTCTGATGCATATTTAAAATCTTTTTTCGGTGGAATATCCGGATTGATATCGCCGCGTAACGCTAAAATATTTTCGATACCTTCTTGCTTAAGTTGGTTTAAAACAATGTCGATATCATTATAACTTGAATTCACACATGTAAGATGTGCTACAGGTTCAATATGATACTGATTTTTAATGATGGAAGCAATCTTACACGTGGAGGAATCAGCCACATTCCCTCCGGCTCCGTATGTAACACTGATAAAGTCCGGTTTTAAATCTTTTAATTCTTCTAATGTATTATAAATTGTCCCAATGGAACTTGTCCTTTTTGGCGGAAAAACCTCAAATGACAGAACTTGCTTTTCCTTGATAAAAAAATCAGATATACGCATTGTGCCGTCCCTCCTCTTTCTGTAAAATATTTAATTACAAAACAAATTATATCCTAATAAAAGACATAGCATAATGATAAGCAATATCAAGAATGTGCTTTTCATAATTAAACTAATTGCCATGCCTATTCCAATCCAAAATAAAATAAAGCCGCAAAGCCTTCGCATACTATACCTACCTATACTGGTATTTATTATATAGTATGCATAAAGCTAAGAAAAATCCCTATATATCTGCAGCAATATCATCAATTATTTCATCATCTGTCTTTTCATCTTCATTTTTCGTAAATTTTGATATCAGGTCAGGTACCATGTCTAATAACTTCGTCATAATATCTTGATTCTTAACATTTACTAACTTTGAAACACCGTCTTTAATTACCAACACCGCACTTGGAGACATTTTACCACCCATAGCGCCTGAATTGTTGTTTTTGGAATCATTTTTAAAGCTTCCGGCAGCTAAACCAAACGATACATCTGCCAAAGGCAGAATAATCGTACCATTTAAATGGATTGCCTCACCGACAACAGTTTTAGTCGTAATAAAGTTCTCCATTCCCTTTAATAAAGTCTCAACTGTTTTCTCGTCATTGTTTGCCATTCTATTTTCCTCCTATTTTGGTAAATTTTTTATAAATGCTTTTAATTCTTTATTTCTATATGCTTTAAGTGCGATAATCAGCACATTAAATACTATGATTCTTCCTCTAATATAGTATTCACCTTCAAAGACTTGTTGTTCAAAATCCGGTTCTATTTCCAGTCCGTCGGGGGATATATTGAAAAACATACTAATAATTCCCAAAAGCTGGCCAGTTGTTGCCGGGTCCCCAGTTCCAATTTTCATATTTAACTTTATTTTTTTGGGCTTAATATGCTTTAAAAGTTCAAATACTTGTTCTTTAGTAAATCTAATTGCCTTTTTATTATCTTCATTCGTTAAATATTCATACCAATTAATGATTCGCTGTTTTATATTATTTATATTTTGAAAAAATAGCCTGAGCTTATTATAAATTTCTTTTAATTTTAATATTATATTTTGAAAGAAACTCTTACCTCTTTCAAATATAGAAAGTTTTGGCTTACTATTTTGGAATTTAGCTGTATTAATCTGTTCCGGTTTATATTCATCCTGACCAGAATCCTCGTCAACATTTCCGGATTCAGACTGTATCTTGTCAAGTTCTTCTCTTTCGCTATTTTTCTTTCTGCTTTGGAATCCATCCGAGCTTTTCTTGCGGAATCTAAATTTATCAAATGGGATACCAAAGACTCGGATTTTTGTATTTTGGGTTTTCCCTTGAAATGTGATTCTTATATGCACGATATGAAGCATCCAGCTTATGATAAGCGTTCCTCTATGATTTTTATCTATTTGTCCCCGCGCCTTATATCTTATGGGAACAAACAAAACAATCAGTATAAGTAATAGCAGCAAACCAATAATACATGCTATTATAATTCCCAATATTTTTAAAATTGTCAGTATTATATGTAGCATATTCGCCTCTCTTACACTAATTTTTTGTTAAATATTTTTTGATATCACAGCTGCCAGTTTCATTATAAACATCCATAACAATTTCTTCTACCAATGAAATCGCTTCATCTTTTCCTTTCGCAATTCCGATAACGAACATGTCTTTTTTCTTATAATATTCTTGTTTTAATTCATAAACAGGATATATATCTATTAAATCTTTCCCATTTATAGCCAATGTTAACACAAAAATATCATATTGTAACTTATTTTTTCTTATATTGGAAATGATTTTGCTTTGCTTCTCTTTTGCATTTTCACTTACGTATAGATTTTTATACCACTGCATAAGAACACCTCCATTTAAAGCCTCACATATTCATCAATTCGTCAATCACCTCGATGCATGCTATCTTTTCGGCTGCATCTTTACAACCTGCCAGTGCCTGATAAATATAATCTTGTATTTCATTGATATTATTAAAAAATATTGGCAGATCAGATATAATAGATGCCATAACGGCACGATTTACCATTCTTTCATTTTCACTAAACAGCTTTGTCAGATCATTTTTCATCTGTTGTTTCATACTATCAACATATTCACCATCTGCTATTTCACTCAAAGCACTTTCATTATTAATTTCAACGAAAAGACTACCTGACGATAGTTTGGAAATACAGAATAAATTATGATATATCATTTCTAATCCCATTTTTTTCACTAAATCAGAATGCTGCTCTTTTATTTCATCCAGCACATATTCAATACTGCAGTATTGTTGTGTCACTTTTTCCTGTCTGCCTTCCAACTTGATCAGCATATCCGTTACTTCGTCTCCTAACGGATCCAATGTGTCTTCTAAAAAGCTTTGATTCACTGCTGTAATGACATGATTGCAGATACTCATTTCATCTACATCTGCAATCGCATATGGCAAGGATAATAAAGTTATATATACATCATTGATTAATTCAGTAAGCATAACATAAAGATCTACCTCCTCCTGCAAATATGCTGATGCATACAATATTTTGTTATGTAGATCCGTGTATTTTTCAGACTTTAAATCACTAAAATCCGTGTTTTTTAGCTCTTTGTAAATTGAAAAAAGATCCGGATAACTCGTATCAAAATTCTTTGGAATATCTAACATTGCAGTCGTTCGTATCATATATAAGAAATCATCTAGACTAGACTTATCATTTCCTTGATATAATGTCAGCCCATTAAACACCATTTCAAAAAATTTACTTTTTGTCATTCGAAATGGCAATTGACGGATTACTTCGGCAATTTTCATATTTATAATAACATTATCCTGTTCAGCCAATAAATACCGCATAATCTCTTTGCAATACTGTTCATCACTATAATGCTCCGGCATATGCACATGGGCAAATCTATATTCTACTCTGTTTAATACATATTCATAGATATTAAAGATATCTGTATATGCCGTTAATATCTGCATAGTGGCAATTATATCATTTCTTATCTGATCAATTGTCTTTACTGCTTCATCTCTCTCAAGGTTGGACTTGCGGGGTATAATAACAGACCCAATTACGGTATTTAACTTGTCCAATAAATCTCTTACAACACTGTTCCTATCACCCTTATTATCGGCAATCACTTCATAGTAATTATAGTAATTCATTGCCAATCGAATATGTGAATATCTATGGTATAAAGACATCAAATTTGTAGCATACTTGGATATATTCTTATCTAGATTCTTATTATTACTGATTTCCTTCGCAATCTGTTTCATCAATATACAATGCTCCTTTATTTAAAAATATCTGTAAAATCAAATGTTGCCAAGTAATCTTCCACTGTTTCAGCTCTGCGAATCATCTGAACAGACCCATCCTCTTTTAGTAATAATTCTGATGACCTAAGCTTTCCATTATATTGATAGCCCATTGAAAATCCATGGGCACCCGTATCATGCAATACTAGATAATCACCCAAATTAATTTTAGGCATCATTCTGTCAATTGCAAATTTATCATTATTTTCACATAATGCTCCGGTTATATCATATTTGTGGTCACAGGGTTCATTCTCTTTTCCCATGACAGTAATATGATGATATGCACCATACATCGCCGGTCTCATTAAGTTTGCTGCACAGGCATCACATCCTATATATTCTTTATAAATATGCTTTTCATGTACTGCCTTTGTTACAAGACAGCCATAAGGACCCATCATATATCTTCCAAGTTCAGTATAAATAGCCACATCTCCCATACCGGCCGGTGTCAATACTTCTTCGTATACTTTTCTAACACCTTCACCGATTGCCATAATATCATTCGGCTCTTCATCTGGTCTGTATGGAATTCCAATCCCGCCTGATAGGTTAATGAATTTAATATCTGCTCCAGTCTTCTCTTTTAATTCCACAGCCATTTCAAACAACACTTTTGCAAGAGTTGGGTAATATTCATTCGTCACTGTGTTGCTGGCTAAAAATGCATGAATGCCAAATTCCTTTACACCTTTTTCTTTTAATATCTTAAATCCATCAATTAATTGTTCTTTCGTGAATCCATATTTTGCATCACCCGGATTATCCATAATTGTTGTACTGATTTTAAATGTTCCACCGGGATTGAATCTACAGCTGATTACTTCCGGAATCCCTGCCACCTGATCCAAAAAATCAATATGGGTGAAATCGTCCAGATTAACCACTGCATTTAATTTTCTCGCATATTGAAATTCTTCTGCCGGTGTCGCGTTAGAAGAAAACATAATGTCTTCTCCTTGAAAACCTATTTTATCGGCCATATATAATTCTGTGTATGAGGAACAATCCACACCACAGCCATATTCTCTTAAAATATTGATTAGAAATGGATTCGGTGTCGCCTTCACAGCAAAATATTCCTTAAATCCTTTATTCCATGCAAATGCTTTCTTTAATTGCTTCATATTATTTCTAATACCTTTTTCATCATATAAATGATAAGGGGTTGGGTATGTTTTATCGATTTCCTGTAATTGCTCTAATGTTACAAATGGTTTCTTTTCCATAACTAGTCTCCTCTCATAGGCTTATATTAAATATACTATCACATTTTATTCCATTTTCCAACTACATTTATCGGTTTACCTTTTAAGTAGCCTTCTAAATTACTGGCGGCAAGATTTACAAGTCTTTGTCTGGTTTCAACCGCTCCCCATGCAATATGCGGCGTAATGGTTATATTTTTTGCTTCTAGTAAAACACAGTCTGCCGGCATCGGCTCCCGATCAAGTACATCAATAGCCGCACCACTTAGCTGACCGCTTTCTAATGCATCAAATAAATCCTGCTCTGCTACAATAGGTCCCCTGGATGTATTAATAAAGTATACGCCCTTTTTACATCTGCTGAAAAATTCTGCATTACACAATTGAAAGGATTGATTATTTAACGGACAATGGATGGTGATTATATCACTTCCGGCAAGGAGGTCTTCTTTGCTTACAAAGGTAATTCCATCTTCATTTATAGGAGTTCTCGTATATACCAAAACTTTCATCGAAAATGCTTTTGCAATCTTGGCAACTTCTCTTCCAATACTTCCAAACCCAATAATACCCATTGTCTTTCCGGCCAATTCACTCATCGGATATGCAAAGGAACAAAAAGTATCTAACCCAATCCATCCTCCATTCTTAACAAATGTATGATAGTCACTAATTCTGTTATACCGGTTTAGCAACAATGCAAATGTATGCTGTGCAACAGCTTTTGTGGAATAAGCACCCGCATTGCAGACTGTTATACCCCTGCTGTCTGTATATTCTAAATCAACATTATTGTATCCTGTTGCAAATAATCCTATATATTTTAGGTTCTCTGAGCCTTTTAACACTTCTTCATTCAATATAGTTTTATTTGATAATACTATATCTGCTTCTTGTATCCGCTCGGGAAGCTGCTTTTTGGAAGTCGTTCGATAATATATTACCTCACCATAATTATGAAAGATATCTAAATCTACATCACCGTTTGATATTGTTTTACTATCTGTTATCACTATTTTCAAATCTACATACCCGTCTAATAATCTAAATACGACATTCCTTTCTGATATTTATACTTTCCTTTACACTTGTATTTACAATTTTATCATAATTAATTAACTATAGTCAATAAATGTATATTTAATACCAAAAACTATTGACATCCATCTTGGGTTCAATGTACAATAATCAATATTTTAACCTGAACATTATCATAGGTTTACTTGCGATATACACAGGAATAAAAGAGTGAATGAAGTGAACATGCGGGCGTATTCACTTGAGTCTTGATATCGTATGACATGAAGTCGCTTATTCCAAGAAAATATAATAAGGAAAGGAATACCGCATTATTAGCAAATTAACTAAAGTTTATTTTCTATTTTGTGGTAGTATCACAAAACAGTTTGTGATATTTAATGGTTTAAAATGAATACAATAAATTATACTGAAAAATTAATTGCAAAATATGATTTTAATGATAGTAGTCATATTGGCCGGGATAGTTCCGGGTTAGGTAATGATGCTGTTCCTTTAGGAACAAATCCTCCCAAAGTCTGTGAAATTGCCGGCAGAAAAGCGGCCACACTTACAGGTGGTTCTTTTGACGCTTCTTATTTTAAATTACCGGACGATTTATTGAAAAACGTCAGTGATAATACCGGTCTTACGATTACTACCTGGATTAATTTGGGCAAGGGTGAAACTATCTGGGAGCGGGTTTTTGATTTTGGCCGTTCTGAAACCGGTCCATTTATGTATTTAACAAGAGGTATGCAAGGGACCTTGACTCATTCCGGAACTGATTTATCTGCTGATTCAGGAATGGCTTTCAATATCGGGCAATGGATGCATATAGCCTTTGCGGTTATCGGGACAGAGAACGGTACATTAAGTAATGCCGGTCCTATGATATATGTCAATGGACAAATTGTAGCAGATGGCTCCATCAGTCAGACATCAAGCGGAACATATGCCAAATTAAGAGCATTTTTTGATACTTTCAAAGATCAAACCAATTACTCCAATAATTATATCGGACATTCAAGATTTTCCAGAGATTCTGATTTTGCAGGCTCTTTATCAGATTTCCGTATTTATAATGCCGGACTGAATGAACATGATATTGTGGAAATTATGTATCAGGAACTAACCGATGAAGAAGTGTTGGAAATGGCCAAATCTAAGTATCTGGAACTTCCTGCAGCTACTATTACGAAAGACATAAAACTACCTTCTTCTTTACTGAATGATAAAGTGACTATCACATGGGAATCTAGTAATACTGATATTATTGACAATGGTAAAGTTGGTAATATAACCGAACCATCAGGGGTCACACTGACTGCTGTTTTATCAATGAATGGTACATCAACTTCTAAAAGTTACGAGATTACCGTACTGCCCCCTACTTTAGCGCTTAACTCTCTGACGATACATGGAAACCATGAGATATTAGACATAAGTGATGTGC
>Ga0153924_1000694_pt1 | contig 20127 bp, 17 predicted proteins | sample TSNJ008MetaG_FD_104709 | JGI IMG/M metagenome (GOLD analysis project Ga0153924, IMG submission 104709) | Attine ant fungus gardens microbial communities from New Jersey, USA - TSNJ008 MetaG | ecosystem: Host-associated > Fungi > Mycelium > Unclassified | place: USA: New Jersey, Wharton State...
GAAAATCAGCCTATCCTTCTCGAGACGCTGTATCCGCTGCTCTGAACCAGATGGAAAAGCAGGGCATTCCACCTAGCCTTCCTGTCTGGAACTCCCTCATTTCCTTCGAAGTTCGCGCCAACTCCCTTCATCGTCCATTCGCCATTTATGACGCACTCAAAATGCGACCGGAGTTTCTGCCTGATCATAATACGTTTGGAAGCTTATTTAAGGCACTCAATCGCTTCTATAATCCCAAACGAAGGAAATATCGTCATGGGAGACTCCTATCTGACAACATCCCATCGCCACGAGCGCTTTATCGGGAGATGCTGGGTTATGTCGTCCGCCACCCACAGGAACCTCAGTTTCATCTCACGACATCGCTTCTTAATACCATACTGCGCTCATTCGTCTTCATCAAGGACTATGCTGGTGCTTACCTTATCCTGAGGTTTTTTCGTTCGCAACGCATCCCTGCCAATGTGAAGACCTACTTCATCGTCTTCCGCCATTTGATGAATCGTGTTACGTATGGAATCAAGGCGGCACGGAAGATGGGCTCGGTCGCATGGGCAGATCGTTTTTTGGGTCTGCCGATTCCTGTTTACGATCCCGAGTTCTTGAATGGTCTTCAGCTCAGCAATCCGCTGGCAAGCTACATCCTTGATGTGTGTAGACGTTCTTCTTTTGCGTCAGAGGAACCGCTATATATAGTGACTCGGCCCCTCAATGACGGTGACATCAGCCTCGCGAAATATCAAACACCGACGGTGGAAGGCATGTTGGCCAAAGTAGCTGTCCCTCTAGATCAAGCGTTTGACAGTGTGCCTCTTGAGCGTCTGTTGAAGAAAGCGCTTGTTGCAGAGATGGAGTTGGTACAGGAGCTTCCTTCTGGACGGGCTACGAGTTTAGCTTTGTCGAAGATGATTGTGAGTGTTAAGCGAGAGATGGTGCCGCCGGGTTTGCAGAAGCGAAGGAAGAAGATGAAGGAAGAAGTGTTATTTGATTCGACTCATTCAGCTGTGTAGGATTGTCCTGTTGAGTAGGGCCATGCGAAATGCTGCCTAGTGACGCGTTGGCATCCTGATTTTTTGTGGTTGAGCTTGTTGTGGGCTGTAGACCTTTCCCGAGTCGGTTGTGCCGATCACACTGACATTTACGGGTTCTGGTACTATAAAAGTATCCTTATTTATTCAAGTTTCAATATTGAGAATAAATTCATATCAAATCCTGAAAGTCCCCTGGAGGAAGACTGGCCTATGCTACCTGTTATTCAGACCAATCCAGTTTCTCAACTCGTTTTATAAATCGTTCTGAGGCAACACTCATGTATCATGAGTATTTTACCTTGGAATTTTCTCAATGAAGACTGCAGATGCACAGTCATCTTAATCATTCAGGGCATCCGCCTCGTATCGACATATCAAGGACAAAGCCACACACAAAATACAACGAGCAGTTCATTCAACTATTTCCAATACATCAACTAATCCACAGCATTCAAATCCGCTGGATCCTCCTCCTGTTCCTCTTCAGATGAGCTTTCCTCCACTGCAGGCGCAGTCCTTCCCCAAAGCCTCCCCAAAATATTTCTTATTATTCTCGGCATCGGCTTGAAAATAAAAGTTGTCATAAACAAATCCCCAACTCGTTGCAAGACTCACCGCAAGCTCTTCTTCTTCGTCTTCGTCTTCATCTTCACTCTCATCCTCGTCTCTTTCTGCTTCAATCTGAATTGCATTGGCTCTATCTTCTTCTTCTCCAGCTACTCTCAGCCTTGCATCAACCAGATCATTCTCAAACTGTCCTAGTCCCTCATTCACTCCCTCTAACATATCTTCTTCTCCGGGCATCTGACCTGGCATCGCCCCAACCCCCCAAAACTCTGGATTACCAGGAGCATCCTGGCCGCCCATAGCTAGCATACCATTCAACATCAGATCCTCCAATTCTTGTGGTGCAAGTTGTGCCATCGCTTGAGCAAATTGAACTATTCCTCCTGGGAACCTCTGTTCAAGGCCTTGCGCTTCAAAGAAACCCTGAAATTTGCGCCCCACCCCAAACAAACACACTGTCATTCTCACTTTGCAAAAGAGAGATCCAGGGGGTTGGGAGGCAAAAGAGCCAAAACGCACCTCCAATTGTTGTCTGAACCCAGCATCCGGTATCATCTGCGCCAATCGCCTCCTATCCAACTCCCTCTCTCTCCTCGTTTTCGACCGACGCGCAAATATATCCTCTGTACCCTCAAAGAACGCTTCATCGTACCTCGTCACTGCATATCGCGGTGGTAACGGATCACACGAAAGCGTTTTCTCTTTGAGCACATCATGTGGTACGAACCCCACTATCTGTCGAAAACTAGCTTCAAGCACGAGAACATGCCGATAAACCGACCACGTCACGTCTTCTGACGAATTCACCAGATCGAAAAACGCTTTTCTCCGAGGGGTAGGTGAAAGTCGTACCGCTGTAGTATGCGTGTAACTGACGGACATGTTGAACGTTGAGATGACGGTCTCCGAGAACCATTTCGCGTGGTCTTTCCAGATTCCAGATGATCGTTGAGCATAGAGATGTGAAAGAAGATGAAGAACACCATCGACTTTTGACAGCGATCTTGCATCTACCTCGATTTTACACTCTGGATGACTGCGTATGGCAGTTGTGAGGCTGATATCGAGTTTGTCCGCTAGGAGGGGAACGATAGATGGAAAATCCTTGATTGCATCTGTCAATGCCGCCGTACTAGGGATATGATTATCATTTGTTTCAAGAAGGTGGAGAGCAAGAGCGTGGCTGTATCTCCAGCCTGGGAGAAGACTAGGATCCAGACGAGCGTCGTTTTCGGTTCCCTGTCGATTGCTGAAGGTGTCGTAAACATCCACTAACCACTGAGCCATGTTGGCTTTGATCGTCAATTGGTCAAGGTGGAGTAATGAGCCATGAGGATCAGTCCAAGGTTCCAGAGAATAAAGAAGCCGGGCAAATTCGAAGGCAGTCCGGATACATCCACGTCGTTGAAGGTCACTAGTAGAAGAAGGATCAAAATCGCAGAGATATAAGCATGAAGTGTGGATGCTCACACGACTTGGCGATGAAGAGCAAGGAAGAATGGTCGGTTCTCAACTCGATCAAAGTCGAGTCGATTCAGGCCACTCGTAAAGTTAAATGCACCGATAAAAGAACGCTCGTACGTAAAAAGCGCTCGATCTATAAAATCGACGGCTTGTGCATATTCTTCGTGAGAGAATTGAGCGAGATAACCACGTTGAGAAAAGGAAGGTACCAACACACCTTCTCGATGTCGGTAGACCTCCGAAAGTTGAAGCAGCGTATCCGCCTGCCACGGAAGTTTCTGTAAAAGATCGTAAAATCCTTGTGGGTCTAGGATCAAAATTTTCAGTTGATGACTTTTGGTGGTGATTGACCGTGCTAAAAAAAAACCGCTCACCACCGGACAGAACTGTCTTGATAAACGCTTTCGTCATGCTTTTGTACTTCTTGCTGTACTCCACAGTCCACCACTTCTCGTTGATCGCATCCCACGATCGCCGTTGGAACTTTTCCTGGCATTCTTCTGGTGTAAGTGGTCTGATTGAAAGGCCTTCTCTTTGACTCGCGGTCCACCAATTAGGCTGTGGCCGGGTGAGATTAGATTTAAGTGGACCAACATTTCTCCGAGAAGAAGATGAGATCTTGGTCCTTGTTGCTTGTACGACACGGGACCCGAAAAACTTGCGCAACTCTGCTTCTGCGTTGAGATGCTGTAGCGAGACTCCGAGAAGATAGGAGAAGGACTGTCCCTTGCCCTGAGTCCTGCTCGACTCCTGTTGCGGTGGAAGTCTAGAATGAACGAGTTGGTACTGGATATTTGTAGGTAGAGGTTACATACTGGATCGCAAGTTCAGTCAGAGCTTTGTCGAGATCATCCACTTTTGTCTTCTTCTCCTTCTGCTTCGCTTTCTTCAAAGCTTTTCGTTCACTTGCAGTCAGGGCGTCCCTGACCTGGATTTGCTGAGCGGTCTGAGAGGCAAGTGGAGGAGGCAAGGGTGAAATTGGCGCATCGACTCGGGGCTTGGGTGCCGGCTTCTTTTTCTTCTTCTTGGACTTTTTGGACTTCTTTGAGGGCCCACTGTCATCGTTATCATCGTCATCGTCGTCCTGGTCCGAATAAGGAGCCAAATCCTACCATGCAGGGTAAGGAAACAAAGAACGGGGAAACTGAGATGGGGGCACGTACCGAAACGACTGAGAACACCCCTTTGTTTTTCACTATCGAGTTTTCGCCATCGGTTGAGTCTAAGCTTGCAGACTTGGCGAAAGCCTCGAGTTCTTCGAGTTCTCGTTGCTGACGTCTGTTGATACGAGCAGGCATTGCGCGGTGTTGGAGCGTAGTAGTAGGAAAACACCTATATTTATCTTATCAGCAGTTGATGCATTGATCTGCGATTACTATTGACGGCTTTGCAGCTGTTGAGAAAGTTTGAATACATTGTCACGTGCTTTTGAAAAGTGCCGCCCCCCTATCGGTTGTGTTTTAATTATTCCCCTATCCAGTGAACCAAGCAGTTGCTTCCATTCTTCTTTCTTCAACAAGTGACCAACCATCAAATCTCAAGAAACCGGAGTCTGCAGACTTTGCTGAATCCATCCATCTCGGTGAAAAGTGCAGGTACATCCTTCAAATGCTAGAAAGAATATACCAGACTAAGGTCCAGGTGGAAATAACTTTGATTGAGTACATACAAAAGAGCAGACACAGGTGATTCTTTTACAATCTATTTTTCTAATTCATCATCTACAAATATTGACACAATCTCATCAACACCACAAAACCAAAAGGTGGTGGTCTCTCAAGGAGAAAAGCCTTCAATTCTAATAATTCAACAGTAGGACTATACATACAGACAAAAAAAAAACATCGCCAAACATTTTTCACCAAAAAGCAAGAGAGACCATAGAAAGACTCGACCCACCAAGTCACTACAGACCCACTTTAAAAACAAACCCATCACAAGAAGGTCAAAAAAAATCAAAATCAAAAATCAAAAAATCAAAAAAAAGAACAAAAAAAGAAAGAAAAAAACCTAATCCTAATTCAGGTTGATAGCCTCCAAATAACTCTCAGGCACAAGCGCATGTCTAATCCCAGGCGAAACCTCCACACCACCATCAGCACCCTCAGGCACCACCACCACCGCCCAACCCACACCTCCACCCCTTCCAACAACTTGTACAACCTGATCCTCAATCAACCTCATCTCAGCCGTCCCCTCCGGTTCAAACGCAAACACCGCCCGATACTCTCCCGGCACCAGTTCCTCTTCTTCACCACCACCACCACCACCACCCTGATGTTCCAAGTCGCCTCCAATTTCATCAGGGTCTGATATCCCTATATCTCGAGTGACAAGATCAGATGGGTTTTTTTTTTCAAAAGTATCATCCTCACCTCCAAAATTAAATTCCATTTCATCGCGAGAGGGATAAGATTCATTATCAGCTAACATCACAGCTTCTTTTCGTGGTCGTTCTTCTTCCAGCTGAACTTGCTTTTTCGAATTCGACAATCCAAAAGCCCAGCTAAACCGGCCCATACCCCGCTTAAACCATCCATCATTATCATCATCCACATCATCATCATCATTATCCTCATCCTCATCCTCATCCTCATCATCAAACAACTTGGTACGGAAAAACCCACGACGCTCTTTGCTTTCTTTAGCTTCACCACCGCCGTCACTACCCGCCATTCCGGGAGAGTCGGACGCAGTGCTCCATCGCTTGGATGACGGTCGGACTTTCTTCGACCCCCCGAGTTTCTTGTTCAAGCGAGCGAAACGGTTGGGTTTGGGTACATCGGAACCTACGCCGCGATACCTATCGTCTGATTTTTTGAATGCGAAATCCCGGATGTGAATTTTGATTTTGGTCGAACGGCGATGCTTTCGTGACGGTGTCACGGATTGATTGGGAGTTGAGTCTGTCGCTGAGATAGGAGCGGCGGTACGAGCGACGGAGGGCGAGGATGTGGCGGCTGTGGGCGTTTTGACGTTTGCTGCTACGTCTTCGTCCTCTTCGGTCTGCGTCCCGCCGTCCATGTTGAGTGCGCTGAGCATCGACTGCCTGTTCACGATCCCCATACCAGCTCCTGCTCCAGATGCAGAACTCAACATCAGACTGAGCCCACCGAGTCCACTGCTACTTCTTTTACTTTGCCTCCGAGAACTGCTCACACTGAGAGGATCACTCGCGACAGATTTCGACGAAAGTGCTGAGATCGTCGAAGTCCGGCGGCTAGCTGCAGGTGAGAGAGGTGCTGGACGTGTTGAGGAGAGAGAGGGTGAGTTGGGTGAGAATGGCGGTGGTTGTGTCTGTGTGAGCAGTGTCGAGTTGTCGGTAGGCCGGGCTTGCAGTTGGACATCGAGCATTTCAGCTGTAGTGGATCCAGCAGTTGAAAATGGTAACGACGTCAGTGTGGGTGAATGCATATCCATGATGGGCGATGGTTGTAAGTCAGAAGTAGAATCCGGCGATAATGTAGTATCTCCAGTTATTATGGTCTGAGAATTTGGCGCCGATGTGCTGTCCGGGGATAGAGGCTGAGTGGTGGCGACGTCCGAGGTAGACTTTTTACGGGGAGGAGGTCTTATAGCAAACTCGTGGGCATGAAGGACGGGAGGGGAGAGGAAAGAGGATGATGGAGACGGGAAGGGAGATGCCGAGGACTGGGTATCAAAATGCAGAGACCACGATGGAGCTGCAATAAGCCGCGCTCAGTAATCACCGCTGTCCTCAATTCTGATCCCAAACTTACTTTCCACAATAGAGCCCATTTTTTGATTATTAGGGAGAACAAACGCCCCTCCCTCTCCCCATGAATTTTCAGTCCGTTGCCATGCCACCTCACATCCTATTTGTCGCTGTTTGGAACCTTCAATTCTTGACGTCGTGACTCCAGATGCTGTCAGTCATGTCAAAGCTATCCATGAACACACAAGAAAAAATCGATATGAGTATGGCGCGTGAGTGAGTATACGCCACCTCAGGGGTCACATATTCACATGCTTGAATTGGACATCTGATGATAACACTATGCAGATGTAGAGTTTTGCTAAAACTGACCACAAGGTAGCTATCAGTATTTCCCTCTGCCCTGTCTATATCACATTTGTACTAATACATTTCTTATTTCTTTATTGTTATATAACCCCCTTCAGAGCATCCTCATTCTGTTCTCTGAGGATCCCCTCAAGGTGAAGGTCCTGTACCTTCATTTAGGGTTATCCTAGTCATGGATTACCTGCAAGTGATCAGGGCAAGTAAACATACCATTGTGAGTAGTATCAGCGTGATGAGCCGTCCATTTTTTCTAAAAAATTACCAGGATTGAAATGCTGTTTTCCAATGTGGCCGAGACTTCAGCCAGGTCTACTAACATATTGACTTAGTGAAAACAAGTAGTGCTTGCACAAAAAAGGATTATTTAAACGCCTGAAATTAAGCTGCTATATTTGTATGACGAAACTGAATGTAAAGTATGCACAAAAAATACGACGCCGGATCTGTTTATCAAAAACGGGAAATATCAAGTTGTATTCAGCTTGGGGGGTATCATCTTCTCATAATAATCCACCTAAGTCGCCCGATGATCATCAGCACCAAGACCAGCTGCCATTCCAATAGCCAAATAATTGCCCATTCGCGCTCCAGGTCCATCCGAGGGAACAAATATCGTCCTATCTCCATATGCCCTGACCTTGGAAACTTCGATCCTTTGCAACTCCATCTGCCTAGCAAATTGGTCCTCAACTCGAGCATCAGCTTCGGCCTTGGTAAGTATAGCTGCAGCCTCTGCCTCAGCTGCCAATCGCGTGGCCTCAGCCTGCGCTCCAGCTTCAATCCGAGTCCTCTCTGCTTCCGCCTGAGCTGCGGCAATGACACGGTAAGCTTCCGAGTCGGCTTGAGTATTAGCTGTCTGAGCCTTGATACGAGCCACAGAAAGAGCGCCTTCTTCTTGTTTGACTCTGTTACTGTTCTCTCTATCAACGTTGGCGGCTTCAACTTGAGCTTGCAGAGCACGAGCTAAATCGGAGAGTCAGATAAAGTTCACAAGATAAAATCAGTGATTCGCTGACTCGTTAACTTATCCATTGTATGGGCAATTTCACCCTTGAACTGACGATCGATGACAGCTTTGAGGGATGTCAGTGTGGATACAGGGCACGCTGGGAGTACTGCTCACCTAGATCCTTCAGGATGATCCCATATTCAAGCGAAGCCTCGAGCATCTCGTCCATAGCCCTCGTCCTCAGAGCATCCAGGAACGCAGACGATGCATCCGTTCCATCTTCCATGTTGTCTGGCCCGAGGGACCGCTGCTTAATCTACAAGACGTTAAAAGAACTTAAAGACAGAATGGGTTCATTGTGTCGTACCATTGCAGAATAGTCAAGGTGAGCAACAATTTGCGTCAGGATAGATTGTGTTTTGTCTCGGAGCGCCTCATATGGGGTAGCATATCCATGTGTTGCGAGCTTGAGGGGTTCGGTCAATTGCCACTTGAGGTATATCCTCAAGCTGACTGGGACCTGGTCGCGGGTAAAACTACAAAACTTAATATAGACGAATGGTCGAAACAAAAAAGGACGAACATGTCCTTCGTGGGCATCTCAATCTGGTTTTCTCCGAGAGTGTATATTCCACGGAGAGTGACATTAGGATTGGTGATCACGGACTGACCAGCACCAAGTAGCAGAAGGTTATCACCCCTTTGCAGGATAGCGCAATTGCTTGCTGGGATATTCAAGCTGGAAATGGTGTCAACTCAGATGCATTAGGCGAGGGGTCGGCTAAATTTCCTTACAAAGTGGCAACAACATAATCCTTACTCCCACCTGCACCAATCTTACTCTTCATCTTCACTTCGTGCGTCCACCCCAACGTAGCTTTGGTAAGCGGATCTGTAACCGCTGTAGGTAAATGGGTCATATCGACGATCGATAACACGTCGTAAGTGCCCTCTATTGCAAAAGTGACAAAACCTGAGTTTTTGATGACGAAAATATGGTTCTGTGGATCGGAAACGACTGCCGCTTGATTTTGTGAGACTTGCACGATGGTAATTCCTTGGAACTCGATGACGGTATCCGAAACACCAACCGTTCCGCACCAAGAGCGAGCCCACCAGTTTCGTAGAGGGAAGCCAGGGTATCGACCAGGCCGAGTCAAAAGCTTTGGTAGACCACTAATGATGCATAAGGAAAGGATGAAGTGATATGATATGTCTTGAAACACACCCATGGTTAATCAGTCCTACTCGGCCAGGCATGACCTCCTTCCCAGCCCAATCTGTTGGCAATTTCGTCGAGAGAACATTATTCCGGCCAGCCTTTAGCAGACAAAGCTTCTTCAGCGAACATCTATGAAATAGATAACGTGAACTCACCTGCACGAGCTGTTGATCTAATTTTTCTAATGCAGCTATGACGCCGTCCTTTCCGATCCTGATGAAGAATGGGCGTTCTTCGAGGGTGTAATCCATCGTTTCCACAAATTGATCCGCTCTGCCTTTGCCCTTGACAGCGCTAGAAGATGTTGGCTTGTGAGGATGTTCTTTTGTACTCAAGTGAGGTTCGTCCCCGGCTTCAAAGGCATCTCCGACAATGGTGGTAGCTTCACCGACGATAGAGGCCATTGTTATGTGAGTTCAAGAATTGAGATTTAGCAGAGTTCAGCTGATATGTGATGAGAAGAATAAATAAACTGAGAGTCACAACTTGTTCTCACCTGTGATTACGTGTGTGCCTGCCCTTAGTCGCTCGGTGAAGCTTTACGAGTCTTGGTCGGTACATTGTCTGTGGCAAAAATCATGCGTTTGAATACCAATGCGCTGATGTTACCTAGGTAATCAGGGTGACTCGCTTAAAAAGCATAGTCTCACCACCTGACAAAGACAACGGCCCTGTTAGAATGGACTAGGACACCCACAAAGCCTCGGAACGAAGAATTACTTACATTCCGAGACATTTCGGAATGTAGGAACGAAACACTGGATGACTTGCCGTAGGAATCTAGGAGCGTAGTGCAAACTTTATTCCATGGCCTGAGGAAAAATGCAATTCACGTAGTAACACTCCCCAGATGTGACGTCACTATGTCACACGCACATCAAGATAAATTCACCTCTCTCGAATCACCCTGAGCTATTGCAAGCTGTGCAATACTTGTCATTATACATCATACCAGTATTCTGGCATGTGATGCTTGATGACAGTACCGCAAAATGATTCACTTGACCTGCATTATCTTGGGAAATAGCTTCATATTACTACCCCACATGATTTTAGCCACTTTCAGGGCGCTGCATAGCCACTCACGGTGTTTTTGGCTACTTTCGAAGATAACGACAAAGTCACTTCTGAGAATGATAATTCTATATATATACTCTACGGTGTATTCTACAATTGAATATATAAACATAACTGGTAATTTGTCCTTCAGGACGACGATCTTGTACAATTTGCTCTTATTACCCAATTTGGGCAAGGAGCTGACCAACGTCACGCTTTTCATCATGCCAGAACAGTGCCCACTCTGTCAACAGGAACTCTATTGAGCTTAAGCTGTGCCTCTCAGGTCGGGTTTTCCTTTGACATCCTCAACGACATTGCCGAGTATGACAATGATCGCTATGATACAAAGCCTTCTGCTGACTCTTTGTGCTATGGCACAGCCAGGCACGAGCCTAATGTGTATTTCCTCACAGCTTGTTAAGGCATCACGTGACTATTTATCCGAACTTAACTCCCGAAGCTGATCCCTAGAAACAGAACCTCAAGAGCTGTGACCCTCTCAGAAGCATGAGATGATCATGCTCTCCGCACTTCACGTCAGCGGCCGCAGGTCAAGCGGCCGGGCCGTCAATAGCACAAAAGTACTCGTCCCAGCTGACCGCTAAGGGCTTAGGATACGGTATATTGAGAGCGGTGCTTTTGGACCTCGGTAATGCATATAATATGCCTACACAATGATGATTTAGGGGAAACCGTCCAAAAAATGACACCTGTATTTGCCTACATTATCTTTTGTCTTTCCCTTTTCAACATTGGCTCCGCTGCCCGCACTAGTCCACCTGCCGGAGCAAAGGTTGTCCGCGCCGGCACTTCTAATCCTGGAGAGTTTGCTACCCTTTCAGCTGCTGTGAACTCTTTGCCCAACGACGGGAGCTCTCAGACAATTTTTATTTACCCTGGGACCTACGCCGAGCAAGTATACATATCTCGCTCCGGGCCTTTGACAGTACATACCTGACCTCTCCAACTTTGGGCTTTCGAGACTGACTTGAACGAATCAGGTCTATGGATATACAACCGATGAGTCCACCTACAAAAACAATCAAGTCACCATTCAAGCTGGAATCCCAGCTAGTAGTGCTGGATCAAACGATGCAAGCGGCACTGTCCGTATCCATACAGATGATTTTAAGATGTATAACGTCAATGTGAAGAACACATACGGCGTTGGTGGGCAAGCTATCGCTCTCAGTCAATACGGAAGCCGCGTTGGTATCTATGCCTGTGGTTTATATGGTTATCAAGATACCCTCCTTGTCAACGACGGGACACAAGTCTATCTCCAGGGGTACATTGAAGTAAATCGCTTACCTTTCTTGGTATGCACTTATTTAGCAACATATGACTACAGGGTGCTACCGACTTCATCTTCGGTGCGCGTGGACTCGCGTACTTTGGTGGGAACACAATCGGGGTCAAAGGTCCGGGGTGGGTGACCGCAAGTGGTCGTGATTCTGACGATGATACTAGCTGTGAGTTGGACTTGGGTCTGAAGGCGGCAATCATCAACTTGTTCTAGATGTCTTCAACGCAAACACTATCATCACAGCACCTGATGCGTTCTCAAATGTCACCGGCCGCCAGTATTTTGGGCGGCCATGGCGTGGTAAGTCAACTTTTAACTCAGCTCAAACGAACTAATAACGACGGCTTTCAGATTATGCGAAGTATGCGAGAGCTCATTAGATCCAATATCTCTTTCTAACTACTTGATTTAGAGTGATCTTCAAGAACACAGTTGTCACAGCTCCTTTCAACAAAGCGCTATGGTCTCAGTGGAGTGATAGCACTCCTAATACCGATCACATCCTATTTGCTGAATACAATACCACCGGAAGTGGTGTTGCCGGTGCTTCTCGCCCGAGTTTTGCTACTGTTCTTTCATCCTCACAGGCAGCCGCATATTCTATCTCCAGTGCCGTAGGAAGTGACTTTGCAAACTGGGTAGATATGAGTTACTTCGCTTAAACTTATATTCTGCTTGAATACAACTGCTATGACTATTTGCCAGACACAGGGATTTTGGCCTCGGATCTTTGTCACCAGACGAGTTTTGAAAAGAACCAATGACGTCTAAATTATGCCATTCACGAGAGATCGACTGAATGGGAGATCTTTAAAAAGTATAACCACTTGTAGATGTCTTCGCTACGGCACGCGGCAAATTCTTCTGTCGCTCCAGTGTATAGACTCGTGAAATTGGCCAATTGAATGGTCGAGAGCAAGAGCCGGACCGTGCTCCAAAACCTTCCCGTGATCATCGGTTGAGCTGTTCAGCTGACTCTGTGTGAACACCGTTGCTGTAGCTGGTTGTCTAGAAAATAACTGCGGATAAACTTCTGTTCGTCCACGATGACAATTCACATAAAAGCCGATTTGCCTACAGCTTTTTTCAACATTGATCAAGATGTTTCGTGTTCTCAGCTACCTTACCACTTGTCTCTTGCTTCTTCATGTCGCTTATGCCGCTTCACGTACAAGCCCGCCGGCAGGGGCCAAGGTTGTCCGAGCTGGGACCACCAATTCAGGGGAATTTTCTACCGTCTCGGCTGCTGTCAACTCCCTCCCAAATGACAGTACTTCTCAATCTATATTCATCTATCCTGGGACATATACTGAGCAGGTCTCTATCACACGCTCGGGGCCTCTGACTGTATAGTCTTTTCCCCCTTCTTTCATGTCCACTGTGACCAATTCGATGCTTCAACTTAGATATATGGGTATACTACCGACACTTCCACCTACACGAGTAATCAGGCAACAATCCAATTTGGCCTTGATGCTGGGAAAGCAGGTTCCGATGACGCAAGCGGCACTCTTCGCATCCATAAAGACAATTTCAACATGTACAACGTCAACGTGAAAAATACCTTTGGTGTTGGCTCTCAGGCTATCGCTCTCAGCCAATACGGAAATCGTGTCGGGATTTATGCGTGTGGACTGTATGGTTATCAAGATACACTCCTCGCAGAGCAGGGTGCCCAGGTTTACTTGCGAGGTTATATCGAGGCAGGTCTCTTGATTGATCTGTATTTTGTGGAGCTGAATTGGTTTTTTTCTGTCAGGGTGCTACTGACTTCATATTTGGACAACGAGGTCAGGCGTACTTTGGTGGAAACACCATTGGTGTCAAAGGTGCCGGATATGTGACCGCTAGTGGACGAAGCTCCGATGATAGCACCAGTTGTGAGTTTTGATGAAAACTTTCGAGTTCCTTAGTTCACTCCGTTCGGCCTCTTTTTTTCCAGACGTGTTCAATGAAAATACTATTGTAACAGCTTCTGGTGCCTTTGCAAACGCCACTTCTCGCCAGTATTTTGGGCGACCATGGAGCAGTGAGGCTGTCATTATTTACAAGCTACCCAGCACCTGAACTGATAATCCTCTGTCTTTGTTCGTTAGATTATGCCAAGTATGTCGAATTTTTCACGAAGTAACCAAAAACTTACCTTCTACCTTGTAGAGTTGTTTTCAAGAATACGGTCGTCACCGCCACGTTTAACCCTGCGCTCTGGTCGGAGTGGAGTACTGCGACTCCCAACACTGACCATGTCTTTCTTGCAGACTACAATACTTCTGGTGGCGGCGTCAGCGGTGCCTCTCGTCCAAGCTTCGCTACAGTTCTTTCAGCTTCCCAAGCCGCTGCTTATACAATCGCCAGTGCTGTTGGGAGTGACTATGCCAGCTGGGTGGATGCAAGTTATATCGTCTAGAGCATAGGGTATGGTATATGGGGATTTCTTTGGAGATACTGTAGTTTTGAGGCTGTATATAAGAATGGATATCTTGGTTGACCAGAATCTTATGATGTTTTTTGTTTTGGTTCATGTGCGTTAGTAGGTGACAAGTCATGACTTGTTTTCATGCATAGAATCGGAATACATGTTGGGAAGGAGGATAGCCTGGTCAGGAAGTTCCTTGAATATTGGCAGAGCAGCTAGTCAAGTTGAGAATGAAGCAGGGAATGCAAGGATGACGACTTGATGACACAGTAAGTCATTCGGCCTGCAGGGGAGTTCTGGACTGGAGATTGATGTTGAGTCTGATAGCCTACTAGCCGCACTGACTATTAGAGAATAGGGGTAACGACCAACATCCAATAGAGTTTTCAAGAGGCGAGGAGGGAAGCAGTGAGAAGCAATGAGGCTCTGGGTTGGACTCTTTGACAGTTCTCAAAGGGGATACTATCCAGACAAGTCTTCTTTGGAGGCTTGCTCCAACAGTTACACACTCCAGGTGTCAATTTGGGTACGGTTGCCTTTGTTTTACTGATTCAGTGTTCCAAGGAAAGATGTAACGGTAGCATACTCAAGATAGGAGCCAAACAAAAGATCACAAAAGATATCTCGATACGTCTTTGAAGAAAGATCGCTTTATCAGCAGTGTCGTTGCCGATATGTCAGTCTGGACCAACCATGGCTGCAATTTGTCTTAGTGATGAGTGGCGAAGCTAGCTATCGAGTCAAAAAAGGGAATGAAGATCTTCGCATCAGGTATCGGGTGACTTCCCGTAGGAGAATTTAGGACTGTAATGCAAACCCATTACTAATAGCCAAATTAAGACTTCCAAAATGGTCCGCCCTCTCGTTAAGGAACATTGCAGTACAGTCTCTACGCACGCGGAGCCACTGCCCACAGAGCTGACTGACCCTCCCCAGTTGTAGTTTATAACATAGAGTGAGTCAGGACATGTCAGAACAGGTAAGCTCTCTGGAAAACAGAAAACAAAAAATTGAAGTTGACATAAAAAAAGGTCTGAGACGACAATACACTCTATCTCATTGAGCATCGTGCTCTTCGGTCATACCGTAAGCTCAGGCATAAATGTTGATGATGAGTTTACACACTAGTACAGGGTAAGGAAAAAGGCCTATCTTGTCCGGCTATCAATACACCCCGAGTTCACTGCCTATATTCATATGCAAAACAGGCACGTTGGAGCCGGAAACGTGTGTCGTTGCTCTACGGTACATGTTTCCGGCTTAACGATCTATCTCATGAAGCAGAATCAAGCCCTTCTCGAAGACAGCGTGCGATTCGAACCATACTGATGCCCCACCAAATACTCACGACGGGGAAGAGAGTCTTTTAGGAGGAGGTCGAATCTTCCAGGAGGCTCTGAAGCTGAGCATACAGGACGTTGAGATTTTGTTCGTACAATAGCAATAGGCTTACCTGATCCAGAACCTCGGCATTACGACTTGGCGTACCCAAAGAGACCTCATTGGATTGAATCTCAGTGTGCGTTGAATTCTACAATGGCAATGAAAATGAAGAAGGTCAAAAAACAATATAGACAAGCGTACAGTCTCACGCTTTGTTGCTGTTGACGCCGTCTTCTTCCCTCCAGATCCATTGGTATTTGAAAGAAAGCCAGGCAAGGGCATCTCTTCCCGAGGCACGATGTCAATGAGGAAATCGAACTGGTCAGACTTGCTGAGGGCCTTGGCAATGTCAGACCTTGACAGAGTTCGCCGTTTGTTTGAATCGGCAATAATAAAGGCCCTGGCGGTAATTTCTGAGATAAATACTAAAAGCAGCCTAAGTACCTTTTCGGAGTGGATCGGCCACCATAGGACGTACTTTCGCATGCCTTACAGAACAGAATTGGGGCTATTTAGAAGACAGCATGGCAGATGAGTATGCAGGTCAGGGAGCGGCACTGGAGCCGAAGATGAAAGAACACGCACCGTCAGCAGCTATCATCTAATTAGACTACTTTAGTATTGTACGAACGGTAACCAATCATGTTCGTACCTTTACATCAGGATCACTTTTCATGACCTTTTTGATTCGTGCCAATGGTAATAGCGGGTGCCGGTAATCTGGCGTCTCCTGCTCTGCTGCATTAATTTGTCTCTGCCAGAATGATGGCAGAAATTCATTAAGATATACTCCAGGCTGCACGAACGGCTGTTGTTTGGGAGTCATTATGGTGGTAATTAGTATGCCTTGGTTGAGTTTGTCATGATACCAATATCGCTGACTAAGCAACTCCTGATCAACATGTGTATGAGCAACTATGGTTATTGTGAGAAAAGGAGGGTGTGGAATGCCGATGAACGGGGTCTGACTACGAGGAAAACAAGACATAAAGGCTGATATTGGGTACACGCAGTATGATTCGGCTTCCACGAGTACTGGGGGTTCCACATGATGTTATTATCTTTGTAAGCCGCGTCAATAAAGTCCCAGGTCCGCTGCGGCTAGTTAAGGTACCAAAGATTCACTCAATATACAAAGGGCTTATTTCCTGTTATCGTGTGTCCGTTGACATCAAAGGCCTGAATGTCAGGAATAATTTGCCACGGGATGATTCTCGGTACACTGAAATATTCAGCCACTACCCCATATTTATCCTTGTTTGATAAATTTTCCATCTCAGATTTGGATGATCAGTGCTATAGCTGCTCGAAAGGCAGCGCAGGCTGCCCAGCAGAAGACCCACCAGCCATCTCAACTATCACAAAACTCTCCTCTTTCCAAGCGGAAGTCCTCCCCTCAAAGTACGAGTACTTTTCCAAAAAGGCAAAAACGAGCCGCACATAAACAGTCCGACAATCTCACACTTTCGTTCGATGTCTCGAATGTGATTGTCATTGACTCAGATGATTCAGATAATGACAATAGTACAAATATTGCAGTAGAGGCTCACGGCATCTCGAAAGAATCGGGTGAGGGTAATGAAGTAGCTTCACCGCCTCATCTTACGGCTCGTCCTTGGTCCCCTAGCGTGCCACTGCACGACTCATCTTCAGAGGATGAGGAAGCTGACGTGTCTGACTTGATTGACTTACCCCCTCGACTTCGTTCTGGAGAAGAAGTGAAGTCTGGCACCATTCTGTCGACTTTTTCTCCCACACCTGGGAAAAATATTTTTTTCCTGTCCACGGTCGAGCTCAGGGAGCTTGGGTTAGATCTGAAGGAGAAGGGCACTCTTGTAGCCTTGGATGAAGGGGATAGATTGTGTCTGCTCGGGACATGCAGGGTAATGGTTTTGGGCGGATCCATCTCAGTCAATGGTGTCGTACTTCGTCCTTCTATCAACCCTCACAACATCTTCGCCCCTCGGTCCTCTCCCCTTCCTATTGTCGAGTATAACTCTAGTAGCACCAATGCTACGCTCGACGGTTTTTGCCCTCTTCAATCCCTCCAATCTCGTGACTCCACTGAGCTTGCTATAATTCTATTGCAAGAACTGAAGACGAACATTGAGACCTTGGGAAATATCTGCCGGAATTTTGGTGGGACTTACGAGCTTCCTGGTGCCAGATGGGAGAATAATTTTGCGATTGACCCGTTCCATATCAACGGTCTTTATTTGGTCTGTCCTCTAGTTTCACTATATTCCTTTCTGATCTAAAAATTTGAATTAGATCGAGAAGCAAACACATAATCTTAGTCCCTTTGAGATGCCCCTTTCATGGAAATCATCACTAGCTAAGATTCCTGTTCCTCCTGATCACTCGAATCCAACATTCCTGATCAAAGGACCCAAACGAAATGGAAAATCGACCTTCGCGAGGACTCTCCTCAATAAGCTCCTTATGCACCACAAGAGGGTTGCATTTCTGGACTGTGATCCAGGACAATCTGAATTCACACCAGCTGGCTTTGTTTCATTACATGTGGTGGCACAGCCTATCTTTGGACCTCCATACACACACCTTGTGCTACCCTTTAGAGCTCACTTCATTGCATCGACAACACCGAAAACGTCTCCGAGTTTATATCTTGATGGAGTGAAGGATTTGTTCGATACATGGAGAGTTGACGTTATGCACGTTTCCATGTCTGAGGATGTAGACGAAGACGAGAGGGTGGCGGATACAATTCCGCTTGTGATAAATACGATGGGTTGGTCGAAAGGTCTTGGTGTGGATTTGATGCAAAAGATTGAAGCGATGGTTGAACCTGGATATGTGTTTGATTTCAGAGCTGACGATAGGTCCTCTCGTCCTAATTTGTTCGAGAGTCCGTTCCATCATCATCACAATGCGCACACGGCGCAGACATACGTCCTTGAATCAGCACCATCTTCCACGCTATCGGCGAACTACACTCCTGCAGACCACCGGTCTTTATCTATCTTATCCTATTTCCACGCTACATTCTCGTCATTATCATCATTGAAACTACAAAGCCACGAACCTAATTTTGACCCATTGATGGCACAGAGCTGGGATACAACACTTCCCCTCTGTGCGATACGACCTTTTGAAGTGGATGTTCACACTGCGTTTGATCAAATCATCCTATTAGGTGTTGGAAGTGAGGATGTTGTCCCGGATGAGTTGAGTAAAGTGCTTAATGGTGCTTTGGTCGGCTTTGTGCGGCTGGATCGTCGATTGCCCTCGAACACCGACTCACGAACCGATAATCCCAGTTTGACGGCTCTTTATAATCAGTGTCAACCACCGCCTTCGCCTTCAGAATCGTCTTGTGTAGGGCTTGGTCTCATTCGAGGTGTCTCCTTTCCTCCTGCATCTAAGGATTCTAATTCACGGGCAACATTACACATTCTTACGCCTGTCCCACCAGCTATGCTTGCTGATGCTCGTGTTTTAGTGAAAGGAGATATAGAACTTCCTATATGGGGTATGCTTGATTTTCGACAGCTCTGTGATAATGGTGATATAGGCACTATAGCTGGTGTTGAGAGGGGGAAAGTGCCTTATTTGCAGTGGGGTCGTAGTTCGAAAGGTGCTATTGGAGCAGACAAAAGAAGGGTTAGGAAGAATCTGATGAGGAGAGGACAGGCTTAGAAGTTTTGGACAGATTCTGGGAGACCGATAATCATGATAGCGCGAGACGATGACGCAAACCTTTTCGGTCCATTTATTGGATTGATGGATGGTATCTGTTCTGTCTCATTCGATCCCATTGCTGCAAATCCTTGATCAAGAATACAGTAATGTAATCACAGGTCGGACGAAAATCCGATAAGCAGCGAATGTCCCTTCGTTAGTGATTGTCAGTCAGCCCACTGGAGAAAGGCATTCGTTGGAGATACTAGTACAGTTGTTGGATGTTATCTTCTGTTCATGTTCAATATCAACGTGGCTGGACTATTCCTCTATCAAACCTCCAGGAGACCAGTCTTGTATCCCCTTTCGAAACTCAAATCGAGGAGACGGATGCAACAAGTAAGCATTGACCTTGGAGGTTGTATAAAAACACGTTTACGCGATCCTCCAACAGACTGAGAAGCACCGCAGATCGAAAATGCTCTAACCCTTGCTAAGAACTCACCTTCCCGTGCTAGAAAGGTGGATTATCTGATGAAGTTGTACTATCATGGGACCATGCACCCCATAAGATAGGGACACTGAATGACATTTGAAATAATTGTGAAAGATGTATCTCCTTGACTTGCCATCTATCTCACCAGGTCTTGTTCCCCTGAACAAGGTTGTATACCCAGTTTGGAAGAAGTTACTTAATTCGATTACACCACGGGCAAACAACTGTCAAATGGAGTCACAAGGTTTGATGTCAAGTGATCTGTCAATTGGTTTGTCAGCTTAGCCCTTGTAGTGTACATTGCGAATCTCAGTTTTGTGCCTTAAGGAACTGATTTGCTAATTCAAGCTATTCATGGACCTACTCATTGATACTAATCAGCTGTTTACTCGAGTATCAGAATGGAGGCAACCAGCCATCGAAGTGGCCGGGCGCCCGAGTATATTAATATATCTCCAGGAACACGCGGATCGCTTGGTGATATTTATGTTAGCGGCATGCATGCTGTGATGATGAGTTGACAAAAGGACATACACACGAAACC
>Ga0153924_1000695_pt1 | contig 20125 bp, 14 predicted proteins | sample TSNJ008MetaG_FD_104709 | JGI IMG/M metagenome (GOLD analysis project Ga0153924, IMG submission 104709) | Attine ant fungus gardens microbial communities from New Jersey, USA - TSNJ008 MetaG | ecosystem: Host-associated > Fungi > Mycelium > Unclassified | place: USA: New Jersey, Wharton State...
CAGAGCGTTGCCCTGTTTGCGTGAAGCATATCGCCTCCCGCGGTGGCGTCCTGACAGCCAATAGGTATAACGTCGCACTTTCAAAACATGCCCCCACCCCTAAAAATCAAACAACGACAATTGATTAGACTCCGGCAAATTCCCCATCAGCCCCAGATCACTCATCAGATCAATCACCGTCTTACTGACCTTGGTACGCTGCCTGAAGTCATCCTTTGATAAATATTTCCCATCCTTTGCAGCTTCTACCACGGCTTCCGCCGCCTTATCACCCATCCCCTCAATACTGCAAAGAGCCGGCATCAATTCTCCGTCAATAATCTGAAATCGAGTGGCCTGTGCCTGATAAAGATCAATTGGGCAAAACCGAAAGCCCCTGGCATGCATTTCCCGAACTATTTTCATATCCTTTAAAGAATCCTGTTCTTTGTTCGTCAAATTATCAATATTTTTTTGATACTGTTCCATATAAAATTCGAGTTTTTCCTGCCCCTGACACATTAGCTCATAACTGAATGCGGAAGCACGAATGCTGAAATATGCCGCATAATAAGCAAGCGGATAAAAAATTTTGCAATAAGCAATACGATAAGCCATCATAACATAAGCTGCCGCATGGGCTTTTGGAAACATGTATTTGATCTTCTTACAGGACCAGATATACCAATCCGGTACATCATGCTCTGTCATCTCCTTTTCCCACTCCGGTATCAGTCCTTTTCCTTTTCGTACACTCTCCATGATTGTAAAGGACAATTCGCTGTCCAGTCCTTTGTTAATCAGATAAGTCATTATATCGTCACGGGTACAGATCGCCGTTGATATCGTAGCTTTCCCTTCCTGAATCAATGTCTGGGCATTTCCAAGCCATACGTCGGTACCGTGGGAAAGTCCGGAAATACGGACCAGGTCTGAAAAAGTCTTAGGCTTCGTATCCACTAACATCTGAATTACAAACTCTGTTCCAAATTCCGGGATGCCAAGTGCACCCAGGGGACATCCTCCGATCTGATCCGGTGTAATACCCAGTGCCCGGGTACTGGTAAATAAAGACATGACCTCCTGGTCATCCAGCGGAATCGTCTTAGCATCTATTCCTGTCAAATCCTCCAGCATACGAATCATGGTCGGATCGTCGTGTCCCAGAATATCCAGCTTTAATAAATTGTGGTCTATGGAATGGTAGTCAAAATGCGTCGTAATAATATCAGTGTTCTGGTCGTTTGCCGGATGCTGCACCGGCGTAAAGGAATAGATCTCTTCTCCGATAGGAAGCACTATGATACCGCCCGGATGCTGTCCTGTCGTCCTGCGCACTCCTACGCATCCTTTTACAATACGATTAATCTCACAGGTACGTTTTCGCTGTCCCCGTTCTTCGAAATAATTCTTTACGTAACCAAATGCTGTTTTATCTGCCAGTGTACCAATGGTCCCGGCTCGGAAGGTCTGACCTTTGCCAAAGATTACCTCCGTATAACGATGGGCATTTCCCTGATAATCTCCGGAGAAATTAAGGTCAATATCCGGTTCCTTGTTGCCTTTGAATCCCAAAAAAGTCTCAAAGGGGATATCAAAACCTTCCTTTATCAGCATTTTGCCGCATTCGGGGCAGGCTTTGTCCGGCATATCACATCCTGCCCCACCTACATAGGGTTTTACGGCCTCCGAATCAAAGTCACTGTAATGGCATGCTTTGCAGTAATAGTGGGGGCGCAGCGGATTTACTTCTGTAATTCCTGCCATGGTAGCAACGAAAGAGGAACCTACGGAGCCTCTGGAGCCTACCAGATATCCATCCTCGTTGGATTTCCATACTAATTTCTGGGCAATGATATACATAACCGCAAATCCATTGCTGATGATCGAATTCAGTTCACGTTCCAGCCGTTCTGTGACTACCGGCGGCAGGTTTTCCCCATAAATTTCGTGAGCCCGGTTATAGCAGATTTCACGTAATGTCTTATCGGAATTTTCAATCACAGGAGGACATTTATCCGGTCGTACCGGTGAAATCTTTTCACACATCTTTGCTATCTTATTGGTATTCGTGATGACTACTTCTTCTGCTTTTTCACTTCCCAGGTAAGAAAATTCATTCAGCATTTCTTCTGTCGTCCGAAAGTACAATGGAGCCTGATTATCCGCATCGGCAAATCCTTTCCCGGCCATAATGATACGCCGGTAAACCTCATCCTCCGGATTTAGAAAATGTACGTCGCAGGTAGCGACTACCGGTTTTTGATACTGCTCTCCCAGCTTCACAATTTTCTTGTTAATGTCGATAAGTTCCCGGCGTGAAGATATCTCTATCTTTTCACTGGCAATCATAAACTCATTATTTCCCAAAGGCTGAATTTCCAGGTAGTCATAAAAATTCACTAATCTGGCAATTTCTTTCTGTGATCTGCCGTTTAATATCGCCTGGTATACCTCACCCGCCTCACAGGCCGAACCAATAATCAGACCCTCTTTATTCTCTAAATATATGCTTTTGGGAATCAAGGGTCTTCTATGATAATAATCCATATGGGAATAGGATACCAGTTTATACAGATTCACACGTCCAACATCGTTCCCGGCAAGGATGATAGCATGATGGGAAGGCATCTTTTTCACTTGATCCCCGGAAGCTTTTCCAAGTATATTCATCGCATCCAGGGTAAAGATTTCTCTTTCTTCTAACATTTTAATAAACTTCACAAAAATTTCTGCCGTACAGCCTGCATCGTCCACTGCCCGGTGATGATTCTTTAGAGGTATCTGCAGCGCTTTTGCCACCGTATTTAACTTAAACCGGTTCAACTGCGGCAGCAATACACGCGCCAGAGCCACCGTGTCTACACTGGTAAATTCTGCTTCTATCCCAAGTCTTTTACAATTCTCTTCAATAAAACTCATATCAAATGCCGCATTATGGGCTACCATGACCGCATCTGCACAAAATTCCAGAAATTGCGGAAGTGCCTGTTCAATCACGGGTGCTTCCAGTACCATATGATCATTGATTCCGGTCAATTCCTCAATCCGAAACGGAATTGGCACCTCCGGATTCACAAACGTGCTGAATCTATCTGTAATATTGCCATTTACCACCTTCACCGCTCCGATTTCAATGATACGGTTCGATAAAGGGCTAAATCCCGTAGTTTCCAGATCAAATACGATGTATGTCCCCTTCAGGCTCTGATTCCTGGAGTTAACGGCTAAATCTTTCAAATCATCCACCAGATAAGCTTCTACTCCGTAGATGACTTTAAAATCACTGTTCTTTGGCACTGCATGATTCGCCTCCGGAAATGACTGTACAACTCCATGATCCGTTATGGCAACTGCACTATGCCCCCACTCAATGGCACGGGCTATAATATCCTTTACATCAGAAACTCCGTCCATATCACTCATTTTCGTATGACAATGCAGTTCCACCCTCTTATCAGGATAAGTATCCATACGTCCGCTGCGAAAATCAGAAATCTTCTTAATGCCCGTTACTGATCCAATGGTCAGCTGTCCGTCAAAACGGTCTATGGTCGTAACGCCTTTTATCTTTAAAAATGCCCCTTTTTTTACACCTTCCAGAATTTCCGGCACCTGTTCATTCTTACTGAATATCTTCACTGCAATCGTATCTGTAAAATCCGTAATTTCCATGATAATGATGGTTTTTTCATTACGGATCTCACGTGTCTCCAGGGTCTGTATCTGCCCGCGGACCACCACTTCTCCCATTTCTCCCTGGATCTGTTCAATAGCAATGGCTTCTTCCTCAAAATCACGCCCATAGAATACATCGGGATGATTCGTTCTTTTGTAACGAACCTTTTCTCTTTGTTTTGGCTCACCGTTGGGGACCGTTTGCCCCCCGGTCTTTGCAGCTGCATCGGAAACAGGTGTGTCATCTTCTTTTGCTGCCGGTACTGCAATCTGGCTTAAAATGGCATCTACCTCCTGCCGTATCCGGATATCACTGTTACGCCTGGCTTTACTTTCCTCCGGCTTTCGCATTTCCACCTGGATTTTCAGGGAAAAACCGCAGCGCTCACAGAAAATCTTCTCCAATATGCGAATCAGCCCTTCTGATTTTTTTTCGGCAATTACAGACTGTTCCATGGACATTTTCATAATATTTTCTTCCGGAAACGTACATTTTGCCTGTCGGAACAAATTATATTCAAATATGCTGTAATCCTTTAATTCCATCAAAATGCTGTCGCGATAAATGTTAAGCAGTTTTTCCTGCGTATACTGCTTTGATAATATGAATGTTTCTATTATTTTAATGGTGATATCAACCTTTGAAAATAGCTGCTCTTTTATCAAACGTTCTACTTCATAGATGTATTTTTTATGTATCAATTTCTCACTTTGAAGATAGATTCTCATAAAATCTTTCGCAGTCGTAACGGTCACTTTCGTGACCGCTGTCTGAGAAAATAAGCCGCTTACATGATGATTGATTTCTAATGTTGGAAACACCTCAAAAAACTGCTTTGTCATTTTATTCACTCCAATGAAGCAATTCTTCCTTCAGAACCTCCAGCAACTGTTCCTCCGGTACTCTTTTTACAATCTCACCTTTTTTTATCAACAGACCTTCCCCTTTTCCGCCGGCAATGCCGATGTCTGCTTCCTTAGCCTCACCGGGCCCATTTACTACGCATCCCATAACCGCAACTTTTATATTCAGGGGAATATCCTGCACCATTGTCTCTACCGCATCCGCAAGTCCGATCAAATCAATCTGGGTCCTTCCGCATGTCGGACAAGAGACCACCTCAATACCGCCTTTCCGAAGTCCCAGTACCTTCAGTATACTTTTGGCGGATTTTATTTCTTCCAGCGGATCACCGGTCAGAGATACGCGTATTGTGTCTCCGATCCCCTGAGACAATATAATACCAAGGCCTGCCGCAGACTTTATATTTCCGGAATACAGGGTTCCTGCCTCGGTAATCCCCACATGCAGAGGATAATTTGTCTTGGCTGCAATCAATTCATGGGCTTTGGCACACATCAGTACATTTGAAGATTTGATACTGATCACCAGATTATCGTATCCCAGCTCCTCAATGATATGCACCTTGTCCAATGCACTCTCTACGATTCCTTCCGCCGTTACACCATGATACTTTAATACCAGTTCCTTTTCCAGAGAACCGCTGTTGACTCCTACGCGTATTGGAATATTCCTTTCTTTTGCCGCCTCCACAACTGCTTTAACCCGTTCTTTACTTCCTATATTTCCCGGATTGATGCGTATTTTATCAGCACCATGCTTAATGGCAGCAATCGCAAGTTTATAATCAAAATGAATATCCGCCACCAGCGGTATCGTAATTCGTTTCCTGATCTTTTCAAGAGCTTCAGCCGCTTCCATCGTTGGCACAGCGCACCGGATAATATCACATCCTGCCGCTGCCAGCCTTTGTATCTGCATCACTGTGGCTTCTACGTCCTCCGTCTTTGTATTGGTCATAGATTGAATAAGGATTGGATTTCCTCCCCCCATCACTCTGTCACCTATTTGAATCACTTTTGTATGATCTCTATACATTCTCCGTTCTCCTTACTTTCTCTTTATCCCCAATAAGGAAAAGATATGTCTCATCACGGTCCTGTATCCGCCACTCTTCCATAATCTGATAACCGGCAGATTGTTTCAGGCAACGCCGAAAGATTTCCGGTGATTTGGAATAAAGCAATGCGATACCATCAGGCTTCATTAAGTCCGGTATCCTTTTAAAGAATTTTTCATAGAGTTTTACAATCTGTCCCATATCCTTGCCCTTAGAAACATCAGGCATATTGCTCAGCAATTCATCAAATAAATACTCATGTTTAAAATCAAAGAAGTCTCGGTTAATATAATGAATCATCAGATCTGTATGGTCAGTATTTTTCCTTGCTTTCTCCACTGCTTCTCCTAAAATATCCAATCCATAGACTGATTTTGCCGGTAACATCCGGCAGCGTTCTATCAGCATGGTCCCCACACCGCAGAAGGGGTCCAGAATCTGTGCGTTTTCTTTCAGGTATGGCTTTGCCAATTGCATAAACAATGCCGCATTTGCCGGTGCTATGGACGAGGATACCACTTGTTTCCGATACTGAAAACGTGGGTCCGGCAATGTATACAATTTCAGGAGCGGAATATATTTACCTTCTTTATTTTCAATCAGACGCAATTCTATCTCATAATCTGACTTGGAATTTATAAGTGCCTGTCCTGTTTCTCTATCAAGGGCGGCGGTGAATTTCTTCAAAAATCCGCTCTTCTTTTCCAATGTCATAGGGCTTTTCATTTCTACCCGATAATAGAATGGTAAGCTTCCCTTGTGCCGTTTCTCCAGAAATACCACCATTTTTGATTTTCCAAGCTGCCTGGCCATTGCTTCCGGAGCCCCGCTAAGTACTCCTGCCCCCGGAATCGGAAAGAGCATTTCTGTATACGTGCGGATCTGCATAAGACTCTTTAAATCCCGGGTCAATACCCGGATGCCTCCTGCCAGCATTGTAATCTTTTCGGAAGTAATCTGTGCTTTCGTAATTTGACGGTAGTTCCGGTTAGTCAGCATGATCACTTCCGTTTCTTTGTCATAACCGGTAAATACATGCTTTTTCGGCTTCTCATAATGAAGGATCATGTCTTGCAGTATCCGTATCTCCTCACGTATGTGCTTTAAATTCCCTTCTTCCGGAGTCATTTCATACAATTGTTTCAACCGCATTTTCAGTGCCGGTAAAAAAGACTTATATTCGCATTTGCTCATCGCTTTCAAATAATCACTCTTTACAAATAGCTGTTTTTCTTTTTCATATGCCTGAAAGATCACCGGAAGCAACTCAACGCTATCCATATTTCTGTCCATGTTTTTTGGACATCCGGTATACCCGCATGGTGCTTCCATTTCTCCCAGTATCAGAACTGCGTTTTTTCGAACTTTTGCATCTTCATGCTCCAAAAGTTCTATCAATACCTCAAAGTTTCCTGCCAACAAACAGACAAGTGCTCTTTTATTGTTTTCTTCCTGTATCTCTTTCTTTAAGGCAATCAGATTTGCTCTGATATCTGTACCCGCACATATATTATCATAAATTATTTCCATGCTTTTTGAACATCCGTTACACTCATGGGGTGCTTCGTATAAATCCTTTATCATTTTACCTACCCTTCGGCTGCTTTATGAACCATTTTCTTCTATATAATCTGCTACATCCTCTTTAAAGGTTTGCCATTTATCCTCGTTATCCACAAAATACCTGGGGCATTCTTTCCCTGTCACATCGTAATGGCGAATGATTTCATCCGTAGTCAAATTAAACTTACCGCACAAAAATGCGGTCAATTCTACTAACGATCCGTAGGTCGCTTCCGTAAATTCCCCTGTCTCATCAGGATGGCAGCACTCAATGGATACTGTATCATTATTTCTGTCATTGGAAGCATATGCAATCTCTGACGTAGGTATACATTGGATGATTTCTCCTTCCAACCCTATGATAAAATTGCTGCTGACCTTATTATTACCGGTATCTTTTAAACTCTCAAAATAGTTACGGTTATCCTGGGCAGTACTTCCGGGGTTCGCCGTATAATGGATTACCACACCCTGGATCGTATCAGTTTCCAACCCCGGCCTTGAATACTCATTAATGGTCAGCAACTGTACATCCAGCTTTGGCTGCAAAGTCTGCTTCGTATGATTTCCGAAACTGTTGTTTAACGCTAAGCTGCTGCCGGAGGTTGCTTCTGATTTCGAGAAATGCTGAAAAACAGCGATTCCTGCCAGAACCACCAGTAGAATTCCAAGCCCTGCCATGGCCGTCCTGATAATAATTTCCTTTTCCCTCTGTCGTTTACTTTTTCTGCTTCGCTTTCTGCTATTATTACTCATATGTACTCTCTTTTTCATTCATGAAATGTCAAACAGTAGCTATCATTTTCTTATGAATATAGAAATCCGGAACGAATTTTCAAAAATCCGTTCCGGAACCATTTTTATACGACAACAGATTTTTATTCGTCTACGCTATAGTTCGGAGCCTCTTTTGTAATGTGAATATCATGGGGATGAGATTCTTTTAAAGAAGCCGCAGAAATTTTGATAAATCTTCCGTTTCGCTTCAGATTTTCAATCGTTTCGGCTCCGCAGTAGCCCATGCCGGAACGTAAACCTCCCATCAACTGGAATACGGCATCCTCAGCACTGCCTTTATACGCTACGCGTCCTTCTACTCCTTCCGGTACCAGCTTCTTGGCATCCGTCTGGAAATATCGATCCTTACTGCCGTTTTCCATTGCAGAAATGGAGCCCATTCCGCGATAAACTTTATATTTCCTTCCCTGGAACAGTTCAAATGTACCGGGGCTTTCGTCACAGCCTGCAAAAATACTGCCCATCATACAAACATTGGCACCTGCTGCGATTGCCTTTGTCATATCACCTGAATATTTAATACCTCCATCTGCAATGATCGGAATATCATATTCTTTGGATGCATTATAGCAATCCATGACAGCCGTTATCTGCGGTACTCCAATGCCTGCCACCACACGAGTGGTGCAGATGGATCCTGGTCCAATACCTACCTTCACCGCATCCACACCGGCTTCAATTAATGCCCGCGTTCCCTCACCGGTCGCTACATTTCCTGCAATCACCTGTAAATCCGGATATTTTTCTTTTACTATTTTCACACATTTGAGTACATTCAAAGAATGTCCATGTGCAGAATCCATAACGATTACATCCACATGGGCTTTTACCAGAGCATCTACACGATCCAGTATATTTGCAGTAATTCCTACCGCAGCTCCGCAGAGCAGACGACCCTGCCCATCTTTGGCCGATAAAGGATATTTGATCTGTTTTTCAATATCTTTAATCGTAATAAGACCTTTTAAATTAAAATTATCATCTACGATAGGAAGCTTCTCTTTTCTGGCCTTTCCCAGAATCTTCTTGGCCTCCCCCAAAGTAATACCAACTTTAGCCGTAATCAGCCCTTCACTGGTCATACATTCTTTAATTTTTCTCGAAAAATCTTCTTCAAACTTTAAATCACGATTCGTAATAATACCTACCAGTTTCTTGTTTTCCGTAATTGGAACCCCGGAAATCCGGAATTTACTCATCAATTCATTGGCATCCGCCAAAGTATGTTCAGGAGAAAGATAAAAGGGATCCGTAATGACTCCATTTTCAGAGCGCTTTACCTTATCTACTTCGTCTGCCTGGGCTTCGATTGTCATATTCTTGTGAATAATTCCAATACCACCCTGCCTGGCCATGGCAATTGCCATTCTATGCTCTGTAACAGTGTCCATTCCGGCACTCATCATCGGAATGTTCAGTTTAATCGTCCTGGTCAGGTTTGTGGTCAAATCAACCTGGTTTGCAATGACTTCTGAATATGCGGGTACCAGCAGCACATCGTCAAATGTAATACCCTCGCCAATAATACTACCCATTTCTTTCATCCTCTCTTTCATCTATTATGTCCATGATCTCTGGACATCCGAAATACCCGTAGGGTGCTTCATCTATTATGTCCACGTTTCTTGGACATCCGAAATACCCGTATGGTGCTTCTTTTGTTATGTAATTGTTAAGTCTATCAAATATGAATACTGCTGTCAACTTAATTTTACTTTTCTCGGGGCTATTCTTTTCATATCATTCAGCATCACATCATTGGGTTCAAACAGTACCATTTCTCTCTTATTTGTATTACTTACAATCATGGCATATACTTTGGCATCTTTTTCTCTGGAAGAAAAATTCTGCATTTTTATATTCTTATCCTGTCGGTAATGGTCCAGTTCATGGGATGTATAAGGAGCGATTAATTCTACATTCGCCATATTATAATTGGCAATACGCTTTCTCTTAGTCCTGGACATAATTTTATCGATATCCAGTTCGCCGTTTACATAAAGGTATTCGAATTCCAGGTCAAAGGACGAAAGTTTAAAATAATCAAGTATTGCCAATGCGGCGAAAGCAATCAACAAATACGGACTTACATAAATCCCTGCCACTCCCGCCAGCACAGTCAAAAATATCATACCAAACTTCAAAACCTGGTCTCCAAATGGTGTTGTTCTTTTTACCAATAATTCTGTGTATAAATCACTCATACTTATCCTCCTGCTGTTGTAAATAATACTTTTTTGCCGCTGCATATAGTATACCTTGTTTTCTAAGATTCCGAAAGTAAATACTGCACAAATTTTTGTATATTATTTTCGTTCTTTGTATTAACTGCAACACAAAGAACCACCTTATCATAGGGGAATATGTCTGAAAGCTTTTTACTGCGTTCCAGACTCAGACCATATGCTTTCTCCTCCGTATCCTCACCGCTTTTATCCATTATGAAAAGTGATTGATATTTCTTATATTCCTCCGCCGATAAAACCTGTTTCAGATCTATATACATCCCGGCATCTAAATAATGCTCATAAATATCTTCCGGCATCAGCATCACATCCATAGATCCTGCCGAGACCACAGCTATCACCTTACTCTGAATACTCACAGTCATGCTGTCATTTGCATCCAAATCCATTTGATAGGAAGAATCAAAGACGACCTCCTGCTTTTTGCCATCCAATCCTGCATAAGCAGCAAAATCCTCTGACAATGTATCGATCTCTTTTTTGTAATCCATGCTGTTAAACAGTCCGACTGACAGTTCCGTGGTGATTTGACTGTTTATCGCAATCTGCACAATGACAGCTATTACAATAATGACTGCCAGTATACCTGCCATCAGAGGTTTGTAATAATCCCAAATATATTCCAGTTTTTTCTTGAACGTGAGTTGTTTTAATTTTGAACGTTCTGTTTCTAAGTATTCTTTTGCTGTCATTTTATCTGCTCCATTTTTGTATCTTTCAAATACGCCAAGGCGCATTTTCCTGAAATTCGCCTGATGCTTTATTTCAAACTGAGATAAAGCAATTTTAACATATAGTAAGGCGGACGTCTATGACGTCCGCCCAAAGTTTTTATTAAATTATCTTAAACTCAAACCTGTATTACATCATACCCATACCGCCGGGTGCGCCTGCCGGCATTGCAGGAGCTTCTTCCTTAATGCTTGCCACACAGGATTCTGTGGTAAGGAACGTAGCTGCAACACTGGTCGCATTCTGTAATGCACTTCTCGTAACTTTGGCAGGATCCAGGATACCGGCTTCTACCATGTCAACATATTCCTCTTTATATGCATCAAATCCAACTCCGGCCGCAGAATCTTTTACTTTATTGATAATGACTGCTCCTTCCAGACCTGCATTTGCAACAATATGATACAATGGGGATTCCAGTGCTTTTAAGATAACTGCTGCACCGGTCTTTACATCTCCTTCCAAAGTTTCCAACATCTTTGCTACATCTTTGGATGCATGAATATATGCGGAACCTCCACCTGCAACAATACCTTCTTCAACGGCTGCTCTTGTTGCATTGAGTGCATCTTCCATACGAAGTTTTGCTTCTTTCATCTCTGTTTCAGTAGCAGCACCTACACGGATAACTGCAACTCCGCCAGCCAGTTTTGCCAGTCTCTCCTGCAGTTTCTCTTTATCGAAATCAGAAGTAGTCTCTTCAATCATTGCTTTGATCTGTCCGATTCTGGCTTCTATTTCAGCCTTTTCTCCCATACCGTCTACAATAACTGTATTTTCTTTTTGTACTTTAACCGATTTCGCGCGGCCTAACTGCTCTATTGTTGTATCTTTGAGTTCTAAACCAAGTTCTTCTGAAATTACCTGACCGCCTGTCAAAATCGCAATATCTTCCAACATTGCTTTTCTTCTGTCACCATATCCTGGAGCTTTTACTGCTACTACCTGGAATGTACCCCGCAGTTTGTTAACGATTAATGTCGTTAAAGCCTCACCTTCAACATCTTCGGCGATAACCAGCAATTTCTTTCCGGACTGCACAATCTGCTCTAATAATGGGAGAATTTCCTGAATATTGGAAATCTTCTTGTCTGTAATCAAGATATACGGGTCTTCCAGCACTGCTTCCATTTTTTCCATATCTGTTGACATATAGGCTGAGACATAACCTCTGTCAAACTGCATACCTTCTACCAGATCCAATTCTGTCTGCATTGTTTTGGACTCTTCAATCGTAATAACACCGTCATTGGAAACCTTTTCCATGGCATCTGCTACCATATTTCCAACTTCTTCATCTCCTGCAGAAATAGCCGCTACTCTAGCCATCTGATGTTTACCTGTCACATGGCTGCTCATGGACGCAATTGCATCGACTGCTATCTGGGCCGCTTTTTTCATTCCTTTTCTCAACTCAATGGGATTTGCTCCGGCAGCCAGATTCTTCATGCCCTCATGAATCATAGACTGTGCCAGAACTGTGGCGGTAGTCGTGCCATCACCCGCTACATCATTGGTCTTAGTCGCTACTTCTTTTACCAACTGTGCACCCATATTTTCAAAGGCATCTTCCAGTTCAATTTCTTTTGCAATGGTAACACCATCATTCGTAATCAGCGGTGTTCCGAACTGTTTATCCAATACAACATTTCTTCCTTTTGGTCCAAGTGTTACACGAACCGTATTTGCCAATTTGTCTACTCCGGTCTCCAATGCTGCTCTTGCATCCGCACCATATTTAATTTCTTTTGCCATGATAAAACTCCTCCTAAGATATTGATAAGTATTTACATTTCAACAATCGCTAAAATATCACTCTGTTTTACAACTATAAATTCATCTTCACCAATTTTCACTTCATTTCCGGCATACTTAGAGTAGATTACTTTATCACCGGCTTTTACCTGCATGGTTACTTCTTTCCCATCTACCACTCCGCCCGGACCAACTGCTACAACTTCAGCTTCCTGCGGTTTTTCCTGTGATTTACTTGCAAGAATAATACCAGACTTGGTCGTTTCTTCTGCTTCACACTGTTTTAATACAACTCTGTCACCTAATGGCACTAATTTCATGATTTAGTTCCTCCTTTTTAATCTGTCAATTTTTGTATTATTAGCACTCACTCTTATCGAGTGCTAATCATAGGTTTTATATTAGTAGTTATTATCTAAATGTGCAAATTCAATCAAAGCTCTATATTTAATTATATCTCACCGTATCTCTTTTATTCTAAATTTTACTCTTTTTTTCTCACTTTTTGCCATTTTATTTTTTTTTAATAATTTTTATAAAAAAACATCAATCTCAATTGGAGCTATCGAAGAAAAAGCTCCCGCCTCTATATACGGCGGGAGCATGTCACTCAAGTATAATTAATCTAATCTCAAAATATTCAAAGTCACTAATGAACGATTGCCAAAAGTCATTGCTACAGCCGCAGTAGAAGTAACTGCAATATCGATAACTGCATCTACCGGTAGCTGCATAATGGTATTTCCTGCATATTCGAATCCATAAGCTGTAGTTGTTTCTGTCACAGATTTTAAGGACGAAGCGATATTTACTCCATTTAACCGTACTGCAAAAGTCAAAGTTGCAGCTGCGTTAAAATCTGCATACATACTATATGCGATATAATAACTGCCTGCCTCTGTGACCGTAATACTGTTGGCGGTAGCATAGGATACTCCCTTCGCACTGGTTGTTGAAGGCATTTGAACGACAGACGCTGTATCAGCTACAAGGTTAGTAGTTAAATCTGAATTGTTAAATCTTCCTCCAAAAGCATTTAGCCCTTCGGAAGGACCTGTTGGACCAATCGGGCCAATGTCTCCCTGGATTCCCTGAGGACCTGCGGGACCAATCGGGCCGATGTCTCCCTGAATTCCCTGAGGACCTGTGGAACCAATCAGACCAGTGTCTCCCTGGATTCCCTGAGGACCTGTGGGACCAATCGGACCAGTGTCTCCCTGGATTCCCTGAGGACCTGCGGGACCAATCGGACCGGTGTCTCCCTGAAGACCTTGTGGGCCTCTTGGACCGGGAAAACCCCTGGGGCCTTCCGGTCCCTGTGGACCTGTAGGTCCTGGTCTGCAGCAGCATGAACACTGCCGGCGGCAACATGAACATTCTCTATTTGAATTACAAAATTGTTGTTCTTCTGGACATTCTCTCATATAAATCACCTCATAAATAGACAAAATCTAAGTTTCTTATACAAAATATGCTAACAGACACCTTTTTGTTACAAATTTTTCCATGACTCTTTCAGAGAAAACCAAAACCTCCATTATATTGTCAATAATTGCACAATGCAGATTTTTTAAAACTTAATTTTTTAAAAGAAAAACCGGGATACTGATAAATGGATCGCCCACTCACCTCAGGCGATCCATTTATCAGTATCCCGGTTTCTATTAGACAAATACTTAACTCTTTCTTTGTTTCTTCAACTCATCAAGTTCTTCAAATATAACATCATTAATAACTTTTATATAGGTTCCTTTCATGCCGGATGAACGCGATTCAATTACTCCGGCACTTTCAAATTTACGCAGCGCATTTACAATCACAGAACGTGTGATACCTACCCTGTCTGCAATTTTACTGGCAACCAAAATTCCTTCTGTCCCTTCCAGTTCATCAAAAATATGAATAATTGCTTCTAATTCCGAGAAAGATAAAGTTCCAATTGCCGACTTCACGATTTGAATTTTCCGACTCTCTTCCGCATTTTCTTCATGAACAGAACGCATCATTTCCAAACCTACTACCGTTGTACCATATTCACTCAGAATGATATCATCAATCTCATACTGGCTGTCATTTTTATACATAAATACAGTACCCAGTCTCTCTCCGGCTATATCGATTGGATTTATAATTGCCTGGTATTGCCTAACGCTGCTCCCTACAAATCCAAGCGTCTCAAGATTGACGTTTTCTTTTGTAGATAAAACCCCCAACAGTCTTTCATTCAACATGCCATCAATGATGCCACCTACTTCATCCTCAATCAATTCCTTGATTTCTACCACTTTCGGACATTGACTGATCCCCAATACTTTTCCTTTTTTGCTTATAACCAGTATATTAGAGTCTAATATCTCTGTCAAAACCTCGCAGATATCATTAAAAACTACTTTACCGGAATTATTATTGTGCAATAGTTTGTTGATTTTTCTCGTCTTATCCAATAACTGTACACTCATATTTCCTCCTGACTTATTGCCTTGCCCAGGCAACCCCAAAAAACTTATAGTTATCTGTGTTTTTTATATTAACATACAATTTCCAGAATTTCAATTAAATTCTCAAAAATATTTAATATTCTTAAATTATTTATCTTTATTTACCACATGACCACATTGTTCATTGGAACAAACCAGCTTATTTCCCTTTTCCAGCATAATACATCCACATTTCGCACATTTTTTATCAGACGGTTTCTGCCATGACATAAAATCACAATCCGGGTTATCTTCGCACCCATAATATTTTCTACCTTTTTTTGTCTTGCGCAATACCAGTTCTTTCCCGCACTTAGGACACGCCACACCGATTTTCTCCAGATAGGGCTTGGTAGACCTGCAGTCCGGAAATCCGGGACAGGCCAGAAATTTCCCATGAGGTCCATATTTAATCACCATATTCCTGCCGCATGCCTCACAGATCTCATCTGTAACCTCATCTTCTATTTTTATCTGTTCCAATTCTTCTTCTGCTATTTTCACTGATGCATCCAGATCAGGATAAAAATTTCGAATTATGGTTTTCCAGTTTACAACTCCTTCTTCCACTTTATCCAATAAAGTTTCCAAATTGGCAGTAAAATTCTCATCTACTATACTGGGGAAAGATTGCTTCATGATATTGTTTACCGCTTCTCCCAATTCCGTCATATAGAGATTTTTATTTTCTTTTGCCACATAACGCCTGTGAATGATCGTAGTGATCGTGGGAGCATAGGTACTGGGACGTCCGATACCCAATTCTTCCATCGTCTTTACAAGTGCTGCTTCTGTATAGTGAGCAGGCGGCTGGGTAAAATGCTGTTTGCCGTCAAACTCGTTAAAGGTCAGTTCCGTATCCAAATCCAATCCTTTTACCATCACATTGCTTTTTTCCGTCTCATCCGAATCCTGTACATAAACTGCCATAAATCCATCAAATACCAGTTTGGAAGCTGCTACGGTGAAGCGGTAATCTCCGGCGCCGATTTTAACTGAAGTTGTTTCATATCTGGCATATTCCATTCTGCTCGCCGTAAAACGTTTCCATATCAATTGATAAAGACGGTATTGATCTCTTGACAGAGATTCTTTCAAAGATATCGGAGTCAGTGCTATATTCGTAGGACGAATTGCCTCATGAGCATCCTGAATCTTTTTCCCCTCTTTTTTGTCCTGCATAACACCGGAGACATATTCTTTGCCATATTGCTGCTCGATATAATCCCTTGCCGTGCTGTCAGCTTCTTGTGAAATACGAGTGGAATCCGTACGCAGGTATGTAATAACACCTACGGTTCCATGACCTTTTATATCTATTCCTTCATACAACTGCTGAGCAATCCTCATTGTTTTTTGAGTAGAAAAGTTAAGCACTTTGGATGCTTCCTGCTGCAAGGTACTTGTCGTAAACGGCAGGGGTGATTTTTTTGTTCGTTCTCCTTTTTTTACGTCGACTACTTTATATTCTGCCTCTTTTAGTTCTTCTGTGATCCGCTCCATTTCTTCCCCGGACCGTATCTGGATTTTCTTTTTATCTGTCCCGTAGAATTTTGCAATCAACGGTTTCTTTTCGCCTTTTACTTTCAAACTTGCATCCAGGGTCCAGTATTCTTCCGGAATGAACGCATTGATTTCGTCTTCTCTGTCTCCAATGATACGCAGCGCTACGGACTGTACCCTGCCCGCACTAAGCCTGCCCTTAACCTTTACCCACAGTAACGGACTGATGCGGTAACCAACCATACGGTCCAGGACTCTGCGTGCCTGCTGGGCATCTACCAAATCCATATCGATATCTCTTGCCTGTTTTAGTGATTCCTTGATCGCGTTTTTCGTAATTTCATTGAAGGTAATACGATATAACTTATTTTCATCCAATTTCAAGGCTTTGGATAAATGCCACGATATAGCCTCTCCTTCACGGTCGGGGTCGGTCGCCAGATAGACTTTATCCGCCTTTTTAACTGCTTTTCGAAGTGATGCCAGTATATCCCCTTTACCGCGGATCGTAATGTATTTGGGTTCATAATCATTTTCTATATTAATTCCCATTTGACTTTTCGGCAAATCTCTTACATGTCCATTCGATGCAGCTACTTCATAATTAGAACCCAAAAATTTTTTAATTGTTTTTACCTTTGTCGGTGATTCTACTATTACTAAATATTTTGCCATATATACCCCCATGCTATTGCAGGCTAATAAACTCTTGTTATATTACACTTTCATATAATGATTTTTCATTGATTCCATAATATATCCTTTAAACACCAACGTTGTCAAAATATGCAGAACCTCCGAAGTCGGAAGTTTTATTTCTTCCAGAATATCATGCAGACTCCTGGGCTGGAAATCCACACAACTATACACTAATTTTTCCTTTGTTTCAAGTAAAATATTTTTTTTTATATATTTTTTATGATTCGCTCTTTGTAAATTCAAATTATTTATCAGGTCTTCCGGGGATAAAATAATGCCTGCTCCCTGACCGATCAAACGGTTGCATCCACTGCTCAATACATCCCCGATTCTGCCCGGTACAGCCATAATATCCTTTCCCTGTTCCAGGGCCAAATCAGCAGTAATCAATGAACCGCTTTTTTCCCTGGCCTCAATAATCAGTACTGTATCTGCTAATGCACTGATAATTCTGTTGCGCATTGGAAAATGAAGCGCCAGGGGCGGTCGGCCCGGAGGATATTCAGATATCACTCCCCCTTGTTCTATCAATCCGGTATACAGTCCGATATGTTCTCTTGGATAGCAGATATCGACACCACTGCCTAGAATCCCAAAGCTGCTGCCTCCCGCTTCCAGCGCGGCTTTCTGACTGTATCCGTCTATCCCCTTTGCCATTCCGCTTATGATCTGAACTCCATGTTCTGTCAATACCTTAGCTATTTCCTCAGCCATATGTTTTCCATATGCACTGCACCGGCGGGCACCCACGATAGCAACTGCCGGATGATCCGGATCCGGCAGCCGGCCCTTTAAGAAAATTCCATATGGATAATCTATAATTTCCTTCAACTTTTCAGGATACGCCTGATGTTCGGAACTGATAAATTGTATTCCGCTTTGTAACGCCGCATGATAATTTTTCTCTAAATCCCATGCTTTTCGGCTTTCCTGCAATACCGTTATTTGTTTCTCATTCAATACGCCGCATTTATTCAGCAATGTATCGGAAGCTTTAAATATCTGCCTAGGATTTCGAAAAATTCTTAAAAGCTTTTCCAAATGCTCACGATACAATTCTTTACAGCTGCAAAGCCAATACCAATATCTTTCCACGTTTTTCCTCCTTCATACCCAGAATTTTTTGTCAATTGTCCGGTAACAAATTGCTTCACTGATATGACTGCACGTAATTCGTTCTGCCTCATCTAAATCGGCAATTGTTCTGGCAACCTTGATAATCCGATGATATGCACGTGCACTCAGTTCCAGTTTGTGATATGCTTCTTTCAATAGGGCTGTCTCTTCTTTACCTAAAAAGCAATATTTACGAATTCCTTCTATATTTAAATCCGAATTAAATAGTAAATCCGTTCCCCGGAAACGTTTATGCTGTATACTTTGAGCCCGGGTGACCCGTTTTCGTATCTGCATCGATGTCTCATTTACCTGCTCTTTTGTCAAATCGCTGTAACTGAGCGCCGGCGCTTCTATACTGATATCTATGCGGTCCAGCATAGGCTGACTGATCTTATGTAAATACCCATGTATCTCTCTTGATGTACAGGTACAGCGGTTCATATCCGGATAATGCCCGCATTTGCACGGATTTAAAGCAGCCACCAGCATAAAATCAGCAGGAAAGATGTAGTTACCATGATTCCTCGCTATTAAGACCTGGCGTTCTTCCATCGGCTGCCGCAAAATTTCCAGTGTGGCTTTCTGAAATTCCGGCATTTCATCTAAAAACAAGACTCCGCCATGTGCAAAACTGACTTCGCCTGGCTTTGGTATCCTTCCCCCGCCCGCCAGGGCCGAAGGTGTAATCGTATGATGCGGGGCACGGAAAGGTCTTCTGGTCATCAAAGGTTTATCTTCCGGCAGCAGTCCCGATACACTGTAAATGGTTGAAATCTCAAGACTCTCCTCCAAAGACAGCTTTGGCAAAATACTTGGAATTCGCCTGGCAATCATTGTTTTACCTGCTCCGGGAGGTCCGATTAAAAGCAGATTGTGAAGCCCTGCCACCGCAACTTCCGTGGCCCGTTTCACGCCTCTTTGACCGTTGATGTCACTGAAATCTTCCTGGTATTTTTCCTTCTCTTCCCCCCAATTTCCTATAGGCTTATTTTCACTATCGAACGGCTTCAATCCTTCCTTCAGATAATCAACTGCCTCTAAAAGATTTTTCACCCCAATCACCTGCATTCCGGCGACCAGATTCCCTTCCTTCTCATTTCCTTTTGGAATTATGCATGTCTTACAGCCGGTCCCGGCCCCTGCACGTACAATCGGCAGCATTCCCCGTATCCGGTTTACTTCTCCATTTAGGCTTAACTCTCCGGCAATCATCACTTCATGAAATGCTTTCTGGGGAATATGACCATATGCCCCTAAAACCGCAAGCGCAATCGGAAGATCAAAGGCCGCACTGTCTTTTCTTAGATCTGCCGGGGATAAATTTACCGTTATTTTTTTAGGGGTAAGCCTGATACCACTGTTATGCAGAGCCGTCCTGACTCTGTCCTGAGCCTCCCTGACCTGGGAAGACAAAAATCCTACCATAGAAAACATAGGCAGTCCGTCACTGACATCCGCTTCTACACAGATACACTGACTTTCTACCCCACATACCGCTGCTGATATAACACGAGTAAACAAACAATTCCTCCTTTGAAATGGAAATATGGCTGAAACGCCAGAACATAAGATTTAAAGTTAGACACTTATTGTTAAATATATTAACTTATAACTGTTGGAATTGCAAGCTTTTTTTGACAAATTTTATTTCCGC
>Ga0153924_1000696_pt1 | contig 20123 bp, 20 predicted proteins | sample TSNJ008MetaG_FD_104709 | JGI IMG/M metagenome (GOLD analysis project Ga0153924, IMG submission 104709) | Attine ant fungus gardens microbial communities from New Jersey, USA - TSNJ008 MetaG | ecosystem: Host-associated > Fungi > Mycelium > Unclassified | place: USA: New Jersey, Wharton State...
GATGATCAAGCTGATGATGAGACCGAGCACGGTTTCCTCCTCGTGGGTGCGGTTGCCGCGGCATGGTTGCCGGAGTCAGGGCCGACGTCCGACCCAACACGCCCCTGCCTGGGTGCGTCCTCAGTCGAGGGAACGGCGGAGCCAGCGCTCGACGCCCTCGACGTGCGACACCACCAGTGCCTGGACGAGCTGCGGGTCCCGGCGGCGGATGGCGTCCACGATCGCCGCGTGCTCGTCGAGGGTGCGCTGCACGGAGCCGTTCTGCGTCAGGCCGCGCCACACCCGCACCCGCACGGTCTTGCTCGACAGGGCGTCCAGCAGCCCGGACAGGTACTGGTTGCCGCCGATGCCCGCGATCGTCGAGTGGAACAGGAGGTCGTGGGCGACGAGGTCCTCGACGCCGGTGTCCTCGCCGACGGAGTGCATCAGGGTCGCCAGGTCGTCGATCTGCTGCTCCGACGCACGGGCGGTCGCGAGGACGGCGGACGCTGGCTCCAGGATGCGACGGACCTCGAGCAGGTCGACGAGGGACCGGTCGTGGTGCATGTCGACGACGAACGACACCGCCTCCAGCAGCACCGACGGCTCGAGCGAGGTGACGTAGGTGCCGTCACCGCGCCGGACGTCGAGCACGCGGATGAGTTCGAGGGCCTTCACCGCTTCGCGCAGGCTGTTCCGTGACAGCCCCAGTGACTCGCTGAGCTCCTTCTCCGGCGGCAGGCGCTGCCCGGGCTGGAGTTCGCCGCTCACGATCATCTGCTGGATGCGCGCGATCGCGTCGTCCGTCAGCGAAGCCACGTCACCACCTCCTGGGACCCGACCACGAGCGGACGGGACACGCTGACGATACCGGCACCGTGCCTCTCCCCACCGGCACGGCCGGTCCGCCGCTGGCGCGTCGGCCCGGAACCGGCGGCGTGGGCCCAGGCCGTCCGATCGGGACCATCAGGCGGGCCGGAGCCGCAGCGCCTGCATCCCACCGTCGACCGCCAGGTCGACCCCGGTCGTCGACCGGGCGAGCGGACTCGTCAGGTACGCGACCGCCTCGGCGACCTCCTCGGCCGCGACGAGTCGGCCGTGCGGTTGGCGTGCCTCCAGGGCGGCGCGTTCCGCGGCCGGGTCGCCCGCGGTCGAGAGCAGTCGCGCGACCCACGGGGTGTCCGCGGTGCCGGGGTTGACGGCGTTGACGCGGACGCCCTCGCGGAGGTGGTCCGCGGCCATGGCGCGGGTGAGCGCCGCGATGGCTCCCTTCGTCGCGGAGTACAGCGCGCGCTGGGGGAGTCCGGCGGTGGCCGCGATCGAGCAGGTGTTGACGATGCTGGCGTTGCCCGAGGCCCGCAGGTGCGGCAGTGCGGCGCGGGAGAGCCGCACGGTACCGAGCACGTTGACCTCGTACACGCGTCGCCACTCGTCGTCGGGGTTGTCCTCGACCGTGCCCTGCGCGCCGATGCCGGCGTTGTTCACGAGGACGTCGAGGCCGCCGAGGTGCTCCACCGCGGCGTCGACGGCGGCACGTACGGACTCGTCGTCGCTCACGTCGCACGGGAACGACAACACTCCGGCCGCCGAGGCCTGCAGGTCGAGCACGGCGACGGTCGCGCCGCGCTCCTGCAGCGCCTGGACGATGGCCGCGCCGATGCCCGAGGCGCCGCCCGTCACGATCGCCCGGACACCGTCGTGGCTCCGCCCGCCGACGGAGTTGCCCACGTCGGCCATCACGCCGCCCCGATCGTCTGGCGCTGCGAGCCGAGCCCGTCCGCCGTCAGCTCGACCACGTCGCCGGGCTGCAGGTACGGTGCACCGCTCCCGAGTGCGACGCCCGCGGGGGTGCCGGTGCTGATCACGTCGCCCGGGTACAGGACCATGAACTGCGACAGGTAGCGGACGATCTCGGCAGGCCGGAAGATCATGTCGGCGGTGGTGCCGTCCTGTCGCACCTCGCCGTTGACGGTGAGCCGGAGCGCGAGCGCAGCGGGGTCGAGGCCGGCGGCGTCGAGCGACGCGGGCGTCACCAGCCACGGGCCGAGGGGGTTGAACGTCTCGCAGGACTTCCCCTTGTCCCAGGTGCCGCCGCGCTCGAGCTGGAACGCCCGCTCGGACACGTCGTGGGCGATGGCGTACCCGGCGATGTGCCTCGCGGCCTCGTCGGCGGAGTCGCAGTAGCGCGCCGTGGTGCCGATCACGATCGCGAGCTCGATCTCCCAGTCGGTCTTGGTGCTGCCGCGGGGGACCAGGACCTCGTCGTCGGGGCCGATCACCGTCATCGGGTCCTTCATGAAGACGATCGGCTCGGTGGGGATGTCGGCGCCGGTCTCGGCCGCGTGGTCACGGTAGTTCAGGCCGATGCACACGACCTTGCCAGGGCGGGCGACGGGAGCGCCGCGTCGCAGTGCGTCGGCGTCCGCGCGGGGCAGCACCGGGAGGTCGCCTGCCGCCCGGGCGTGACGGACGAGTTCGACCGGGCCAGGGTCGGACGACAGGAACGGCCCGCTGATGTCGCTCGTGATGCTCCGGAGGTCGAGGACCTCGTCGTCGGTGTCGATGGCCACGGGGATCTCGTTCCCGGCGGGGCCCAGTCGTGCGAACCGCATCGTTCCTCACTCTCCTGCTGCGACGGTGCAGCAGAAACATCCTATGTCTGACGGGATGCTCCGGCAAGGTAAACACGCTCGGCCGTGCCACGGAACACGGCGTCGCGCTCGTTCGATGCCAGGTCGGCGAGTGCGTCCCGGGTGGTGCGCAGAACGTCTGCGTAGTCGGTCGCGAGGGTCGACACGGGCCAGTCGGACCCGAACAGCGAACGGTCCGGCCCGAAGGTCTCGACGGCTTCACGGGCGTACCGGGCGACGGGCTGGTGCTGCCAGTCCGGGCCCGCTTCCGTGAGCAGTCCGGAGACCTTGCAGGCGACGTTCGGCCTCGCCGCGAGGTCGCGCATCCGTTCCCGCCACCCGGGATCACCGTGCTCGATCGTCGGCTTCCCCGCGTGGTCGAGCACAAACGACGCCTCCGGTACGGCGTCGACCAGGGCGAGCGCAGCGCGGTGTTCCCGGGCGCGGACGAGCAGGTCGAACACGAGTCCGGCCCCGGCCAGCGCCCGCACGCCGCGGACGACGTCGGGGCGCGCGAGCCACTCGGGATCGGGTTCGTCCTGCGCCTGGTGCCGGATCCCGACCAGGCGCGGGTGGGCGATGGTGGCCAGGCGGTCCGCGACGTCGGGCGCCGTCAGGTCGACCCAGCCGACGACGCCGGCGACCGGTGCGGGCTGCGCGAGGAGCCACGCCGTCTCGCCGGGGTCGTGGACGGCCTGCGCGACGATCGTCCGCGTGACGTCGGTGCCCTGCGTCGCGGTGCGGAGGTCGTCCACGTCGAACCGGCGGCGGATCGGGGCGACGGAGTCGTCCATCCACGGGTACGGCCGGTCAGCGGGGTCCCAGAGGTGGTGGTGAGCATCGATGATCACGCGGCCATCATGCCCGATTCATCCGATGTCCGCGCAGGTCCGAGATTCGGTCGGGCCGGGCGCGCGCACCGCGTCAGACGACGCCGGCGGCCTCGAGCTCCGAGCGCAGCTCGGCGTCGGACGGCTCCACGACGTGCTTGCCGTTCGGCAGCACCACCACGGGGATGTTCTTGCGGCCGCTGATCTCCTCGGCACGTCCGGCGGCCGACAGGTCCGCCTCGACGTCCACGTACTCGTAGTCGACCCCGAGGGTGTCGAGCAGCGCCTTGGAACGGCGGCAGTCGCGGCACCAGTCCGCACCGAACATCGTGACCTTGTCGAAGGATGCATCGCTCATGTCCAGAGACTACGTCCGGAGGCCCTCCGGCATTCCATACGATTGGACCATGCCGCCAGGACCCGACCCCGACACCCTCGCCTGGGCGTCCGCGGCGGTCCGACGGTTCGCTGCCGCGACGAACATGCTCGTCGCCGCCCGCCGGTTCCGGATCGTCGGCGGCGACCCCCGCGACACCGCGGCGCTGCACGGCCTGCTCACCGGGCTGGGTGCCCGCGCCGCCGCCGAGCACGAACCCGTCGACCAGCTCTGGTGCCTCGGCACGCCCGACGAGTCGACGCAGGTCATCGAGCGCGAGGCCGACCGTCCCCGCGGCGCCACCCTCGTCGTGGTCGACGCCGGTCGACACCTGCCCGCGGTCGACGAGGACGCCTTCGGACCCGTCACGAGTGCTCGCCCGGGGGTCCTCGGCGTCCCGGTGTTGTCCGACGACGTCTTCCTCGTCTCCACGGGCCGCGACCCCGAGGACGACCCGGCCGCCGAGGCACGCCTGCGCTGGGCACGCCGCTCGATGCCGGTCTCCCGCGCCGTCGCCGCCGAGCTCCGGGACGGCGGCCTGCTCCGGGGGACGCGCATCGGCGTGAGCATGTTCCTCGAACCGAAGACGGCCGTGCTGAGCCTGCTCCTCCGGGACGCCGGGGCCGAGGTCGTCGTCTACGCCCACGCCGACGAGACCGACGACGCCGTCGCCGAGGTCCTGCGGCAGGCCGGGCTGACCGTGCACGCGAGCAGCACCGCGACGACCGCGGAGCAGAAGACGCTCGCCCTCGCGATGCTCGACACCCGGCCGCACATCCTGCTCGACGACGGCTCACACCTGATCCGGCTGGCCCACCAGGAGCGCCCGGACCTGCTGCCGACGATGCTCGGTGCCGCGGAGGAGACGACGAGCGGCCTCCGCCCGCTGCGCGTGATGGCGTCCCGCGGCGCGCTCGGCATCCCCGTGGTCGCCGTGAACGACGCCCGCACGAAGACGTTCTTCGACAACCGGTACGGCACCGGGCAGTCGACGGTGTTCGCGGTGCTCGATCTGATCGACGGGCTCGCCTCCGCCACGCACCGGGTTCGGCCGGGAGGCACGGCGGTCGTCGCCGGGTACGGGCACGTCGGCGAGGGGGTCGCGCTGGTGCTCGCCGCGCTCGGGTTCCGAGTGACGGTCGCCGAGACGGACCCCGTCCGCGCCCTGCAGGCGCTGTTCGCCGGACACGCCGTCGTGCCGCTCACCGACGCCGTGCGCGAGGCCGACCTCGTGATGAGCGCGACGGGGGTGCCGGACACGATCGACCTCGGGACGCTGCGGGCCTGCGCGGACGGTGCGATCGTCGCCGTCGCCGGCGGGGTCGACCAGGAGGTCGCGGTCCACGACGCGCTCGCCGACGGTGCCGCCCGGTCGACGATCGGCCTCAAGGTCGAACGCCTCACGTGGGCGGACGGCCACCACGTGCTCCTGCTCGACGACGGTGGCTGCATCAACATCACCGCTGCCGAGGGCAACCCCGTCGAGATCATGGACCTGTCGTTCGCCGCGCAGCTCGGCGCCGTGCGGATGCTCCTGGAACGCGGCGACGAACTCGACCGCGCCGTCGTGCCGATCGACCCCGCGGTGGACGAGGCGACCGCCCGTGCGGCGCTGGCCGCGTTCGGGAGCCGACCCGTGCCTCCCGTCCATCTCGCCGAGCACCCGGCGGACCGCGAGCCGGACGTCCGGACCCGCCGTTTCGGAGACCCCGCATGACCGCCGCGCACCCCGTCACCGTGCACTCGGCGCGAATCGTGGTCCCGATGACGGCGCCGCCGATCGCGGACGGCGCCGTGGCGGTGCAGGACGGCCGCATCCTGCACGTCGGCGACCGCTCGTGGGTCGTCGACCAGCTCGCCGGGTCCGGTACGCCGTTCACCGAACGACGGTGGCGAGGTGCGCTCCTGCCGGGACTCGTCAACGCGCACTCGCACCTGCAGTACACCGGCATGGCCAGTGTCGGCCGGCGCCAGTACGCCGGGTTCGAGGACTGGGCTGCTGCGTTCAACGAGGACTACGCCGAACCGCACGACTGGCGGGCCGAGGCTGCCGCCGGTGCCGAGGCGTCGATCCTCGCCGGCGTGACGAGCATCGCGGACATCGTCACCGACATCGAGGCGGCGACGGTCCTCGAGGACTCCGGCCTCGGCGGCATCGCCTACTGGGAGGTGATGGACTGGGAGAACGAGGCCTGGCAGACCCACGGCCGCGACCAGGTCCTCGCCGAGCTCGAGCGGGTCCCGACCACACCCGGCGCCGGACTCTCACCGCACGCGCCGTACTCACTCGACGTGGCGCCCCTGCTCGAGCTGCCCGACATCGTCCGGCAGCGCGGCCTCCGGCTGCACCTGCACCTCGGCGAGGCCGCGTTCGAGGGTGAGCGCATCGCCCTCGGGCCGGTCCCGGGGCTGGACGGCGTCGACGGCGTCGGACACGGCACCGACTGGCACCTGGCGAACGTCCCCTCGTTCCGGGCCATGCGCGCGCTCGGGTTCGGCGCGAGCGCGACGGCCTTCGTCGACCGGCTCGGCGTGCTCGGCCCCGACTGCCACATCGCCCACGGCGTGTACATGACCGCTGCCGACCGAGCACTGCTCCGGGCGCGCGGGACCGCCGTGGCGCTCTGCCCCCGCTCGAACGCCGTGATCGGACTCGACCCGCCGCCCGTCGCCGACTACCTGCGCGAGGGCAGCCCCATCGCGATCGGCACCGACTCGCTGTCGTCCTCGCCGTCCCTCGACCTGATGGCCGACGTCACCGCGCTGCACCGGATCGCCCGCGCACAGGGCTACGGCCACCGCGACCTGCACGAGCGGCTCCTCGCGGCGGCGACCCTCGGCGGGGCGCACGCCATGGGGCTCGCGGTCGGGCCGGACCGGATCGGGCACCTCGCCGTCGGGGCCCGTGCCGACCTCGCCGTGTTCGACGTCGACGCCCGCACCGTGCCCGACGCGATGGCCGAGCTCGTCGAGGACGGGGCCGGCCGAGCGGTCGCGACCGTCATCCGTGGGGTGGTCCGGGCGACCGCCGGCACCGCGCGCAACCAGGACGCCGCTCGCGACGTCGACGACGTCGCTCTCGGCGTCGAACAGGAGGAATCATGACCGACACTGCACCCCGACCCGGCATGGCCGCCCGACGCACCGTGGACGGCGAGCTCATCGAGTGGCTCGACGTCCCCAAGCGCGCCGTCGCCCTCGGTATGGAGCCGCACCCCGAGGGTGGCTGGTACGTCCGGACGTGGACCTCGCCCGCCACGGTGTCGACGCCCGCGGGGGACCGTCCCGCCGCGACCCTCATCCACTTCCTCCTGCCCCCGGGCGAGGCGTCCGCGTGGCACCGGGTGACGAGCGACGAGATCTGGATGTGGCACGGGCCGGACACGGTCGAGCTGCAGCTCGGCGGGTCCGGTGACCAGCCGGAGCCCGGTGCGACGATCACCCTCGGGCCGGATGCGGGGCGCGACCGGGTGAACGACGCGCAGGCGTTCGTCCGGGGTGGTGTCTGGCAGCGGACGCTCCCGGGTGACGGCGAGGTGCTGCTGAGCTGCCTCGTCTCGCCGGGGTTCTCGTTCGAGGACTTCACCCTCGCCGACTGAGCGAGTGCGGCTGCGTCGGCCGAGCGACAGCGCGCGTCAGGTCCGCCGCGTCAGGACGCGGCGGCGCCGATGCCGAGCCCGATGACGTGGTAGCCGAAGACGTAGGTCCCCGCGGCGGCCACGGGCACCTTCTGCGTCGCGTACACCCGGAAGAACCGTCCGGAGCGGTCGATGTCCACCCACAGGCCGATCGCGGCGGCCCTGGCGTTCGACGGCGTCACGGTCACGACGGGCGTCCCGGTGTAGGCCCGCTTGAACGTCACCGTGGCGAGCAGCGTGCCGGGATTTCGGACGGTTGCTGCGCCGAACGACACGTGGCCTGCGATGTCGGTGCCGTTCGTGCCGTACGCCCACGCGGTCGAGGTACCCGCGACGGTCGTCGTCTTCGGTGAACCCGTCGCCGTGGAGTCCGACGTCGTCCGGTCTTGGTACGCGATGATCTGGCGCTCGAACCGGACCTGTTCGCCGAAGGTCGCCATCTGTGCCGTGGTGACAGCAGTGACCGCCTGGGTGAACCGGGTGCGCCGGTCGACGACTGCGGGGCTGGGCGTCCCGATGCTGCGGACCGTGCACGAGGCGTCGAGGACCGCCGCCGCACCGAAGGTCGACTCCACGGTGACTGCGGGCACCCGGAGTTGGTCGAACTTCGTCGCGACGGCCACGAACTCGCGACCGTGCGTGAGCCGGACGAGGGTGCTCTGCGGCGTCGCGAACCCGTCCGGGGTCCCGCGCTGGCTGATCTCCCCACCGAGGAACTGGACGCCGCCCTCGTTGCCACCCGGGTCGGTCGTGATCACCGTGCCGTCGGACCTCTGGCGCGGCCCGGTCAGCCGGTAGTCGAACTCGACCAGCGGCGATGCGAGGCCGAGCACGAACGCCGCCACGAAGGTCACCTGTCGCGCGTTCCCGATCTGCAGGAGTGCTGCGCTGTTGAACCGTGCTCGTCCGTCGTCGTCCGTCGACTCGAGGTGCAGGCCAATGAAGGTCAGGTTCGACGCCCAGTGCCGCACGGGGTCCGAACCCCACGCGATCGCGAGGGCGGTGTTCGCCGAGTGCTGGATCGTGAACTGGTCGAACACGACGAAGTTGGTCGGGGCACCGTCGTCGCCGGAGTCGACGACGACGGCTGCGACGGTCGCGGTGCCGCATCGGTCGACGAAGACCTCCGACCAGCGGGCGTTGTTGAGTCGCCTGATCTCGATACCGGGGCCGACGAAGCGTTGAACCCGGACCGACTCGAGCCGGGACTCGAAGCCGCCGACCACGGCGATGCCCGTGCGACTGGAGCCCGTCGCGACGTCGTTCACACCGAGTCGGAACCCGTCCACGGTGACGTGCTCGAGTGTGGCACCCGTTCCCGACAACGTGACGAGGGGTTCCTCGCGCACATCGAACGGGACGATCTCGACGCCGTCGTACCGGCGCCCCGGGTCGCCGGGACGGATCGGAAACTGGCTCGCGGCTGCTCCGATGCCGATGACGCGAACCTGTGCCCGGATCGTCAGCGCACGGACGGCGTACCGACCCGGCGCCATCACGACGGCTCCGTGCGCGGCGTACGCGGTGTCGATCGCCCGCTGGATCGCGTCGGTGTCGTCGGTCTTCCCGTCGCCGAGCGCTCCGGTGGACCGGACGTCGGTCCAAGGGAGCGTCTGGTCGGCGGCCGCCGCCGGCTCCGCACGCAAGGACCCGCCGGCGATCCCGACGATCCCCGCGACGGCGCTCCCGGCGAGGAACCCCCGTCGGCTCCGCGCGGCCTGGTCCGTTCTGCTGTCCATGGTGTCCTCCCTGGGGATCGCGCACGGTGGGGGCGTTCCCAGCGCCCCGCGCCGTGCGTCGATCGGCAACGTGCTGCGGCGTCGATCATGCCCGAACAATGCAGCAGGAAATGCATTCCGCGCCTTTCGTGAGCGGATTGAAATTGAATTGCGGGCGATTGTTGTTTGGGTATTTCCTGTGCAGGAATGCGTCATTCCTGCACGTCACATGGCCTGAGCGCGGCGCCCGGAGTCGCGTTGGTATCCCACCGCGAAGTACACTTCGTCCTGCCCCCAACCCCTCGCACGAAGGCCCGACCGTGACCCGTTCCCTCCGCCTCACCATCGCCGTGGCCACCGCCGCGGTCGCCGCACTCGCGCTGTCCGCCTGCTCTGCCGGCGGTAGCAGCAACGGCGACGGCACCGTCACCGACGGCAAGCTCACGGTCGCGACCGGACAGCCCGCGTACTCCCCGTGGGTCGAGGACAACAAGCCGCAGTCCGGCAAGGGCTTCGAGTCCGCCGTGGCCTACGCGGTCGCGAAGGAGATGGGCTACAGCAAGTCCGACGTGGTCTGGAAGCGCAGCACCTTCGACAGCGCGATCGCCCCGGGCCCGAAGGACTGGGACCTCAACGTCCAGCAGTTCTCGATCGACGCCAAGCGCAAGAAGGCCGTCGACATGTCGAGCGCGTACTACACGACGACGCAGGCCGTCGTGACGACCGAGAAGTCGAAGGCCGTCGACCACACCACGATCGACGAGCTGAAGAAGGACGCCATCGGGGTCGCCACCGGTTCGACGTCGATCGCCAGCGTGAAGAGTGTGCTCGGGGTCACCCCGCAGGTCTTCAACTCGAACGACGACGCCGTGCTGGCGCTCAAGTCCGGCCAGATCGACGCGATCGTCACCGACCTGCCGACGGCGTTCTACATGGCGGCCGCGCAGCTCGACGACGGCACGGTGTCGGCGCAGTTCCCGGCGGACGGCAAGGGGGACCAGTTCGGGTTCGTGCTGCCGAAGGACTCGGAGTTGACGAGCAAGGTCGACAAGGCCCTCGCCGCGCTCGACGAGGACGGCACCCTCAAGGACCTGCAGACCAAGTGGCTCTCCTCGGAGACCAACACCCCCGTCCTGAAGTAGCCGCGTGACCGTCCCAGCCGGCGCCGGCACCCCGGTGGCCGCACCCGCGCCGAGCCAGATCGAGCTGGAGCGCCGTCTCTACCGTCGGCAGCGCGGACGGCGCTCGATCGTGGTGTCGGTCGCGTCGACGGTGGTCGTCATCGCGGTCGTGTACTTCGGCGTCGTGAACACGCCGGGCTGGGCAGCGGTCCAGCAGTCGTTCTTCGACCCGCAGACGGCGATCGACTCGTTCCCGTCGATCCTCGCGGGCCTGTGGCTCAACGTCCGGATCCTGTTCTTCAGCGCGATCGGCGTCGCCGTGTTCGGCACCCTGCTGGCCGTAGTGCGGGGCCTCCGGAGCCCGGTGTTCTTCCCGCTGCGGATGCTCGCCACCGGGTACACCGACCTGTTCCGTGGCCTGCCGCTCATCATCGTGCTGTACCTGGTGGGCTACGGGATCCCCGGCCTCGGGGTCTTCCCGCGCCTGCCCGCCGAGGTCTGGGGCACGATCGCGATCGTGCTGACGTACTCGTCGTACATCGCGGAGGTGCTCCGCGCCGGCATGGAGGCCGTGCACCCCTCCCAGCGCCTCGCAGCCCGGTCGCTCGGGTTGTCGCACGCGAAGACGCTCCGGCTGGTGGTGCTGCCGCAGGCGATCCGCAAGGTCACCCCGGCGCTCATGAACGACTTCGTGTCGATGCAGAAGGACGTCGGCCTGGTGTCGATCCTCGGTGCCGTCGACGCGGTCCGGTCCGCGCAGATCGCGCAGGCGGAGACCTACAACTTCACGCCGTACTTCGTCGCCGGCCTGCTGTTCGTGGTCATCAGCCTGCCGCTGATCCGCGTCACCGACGCGATCGCGCGTCGACAGCAGCGGCGCGAGCAGATCGGGGGTGCCGTATGAGCGGCCTGGAGGCACGGATCACGCCCGACGCGTCGGCCGCGGTCCTCGAGTTGCGCGGCCTTCGCAAGGCCTTCGGCGAGCACGAGGTCCTGCGCGGGATCGACCTGACGGTGCACCGCCATGAGGTCATCTGCGTCATCGGCGCGTCCGGCTCGGGGAAGTCGACGCTGCTCAAGACGGTGAACCTGCTCGAGGGCATCGACGACGGCGAGATCCTGCTGCAGGGGACGGACATCGCCGACCCGCGGATCGACGTCGATGCCACCCGCGCCCGGATCGGTGTCGTCTTCCAGCAGTTCAACCTGTTCCCGCACATGAGCGTGCTCGACAACGTGACGCTCGCCTCCCGTCAGGTGCACGGCGTCGGACGGGCGGAGGCCGAGGCGACGGCGAAGCGTCTGCTCGAGCGGATCGGCCTCGCCGACTTCGCGGGGGCGTACCCGGACCGGCTCTCCGGCGGGCAGCAGCAGCGCGTGGCCATCGTCCGCGCGATCGCGTCCGACCCCGAGCTCCTCCTCCTCGACGAGGTCACGAGTGCGCTCGACCCGCAGCTCGTCGGCGAGGTGCTCGACCTCGTCACCGAGCTGAAGCGGCAGGGTTCCACGATCCTGATGACCACGCACGAGATGCACTTCGCGCGGAACGTGGCCGACCGGATCGTGTTCCTGCACCAGGGCGAGGTCGTGGAGCAGGGTGCTCCGGCGGAGGTCCTCGACGCCCCGCAGCACCCTGCGCTGGTCGAGTTCCTCTCCCGCGTCCACGCCTGACACCCTCTCTCCCTCCCCCCCCCCGCAAAGCACCGGTGTTCGTCTCCCGCACCGCGACATTCCGCGGTGCGTCGTACGAGCACCGGTGTTCAGCGAAGGGGTGGTGGAGGCCTACGCGACCGGGGCCGGCGAGGCGGCGGCGAGCTGCGCCTCCAGGCCGTCGTCGGTGACCGTCTCGGGGACGTGCGCCGACCGACCCGCGGGCAGGAACGCCGCGACGATCGCACTGACCGCGACCACGGCCGCCCCGACCATCACGCCGGGCTGTGCCGCGTCGACGTAGCCGGTCGGCGTGAGCTGCCCGCCGTTGCCTGTGAAGACGGCCGTCAGGACGGCGATCCCGAGCGCGACCCCGATCTCCCGGAGCGTGGAGTTCGCACCGGACGCCTTCGCGTGGTCGTGCTGCGGCATCCGGGCCAGCACCGCCGTCGAGATCGGACCGAACACGGCGCCCATCCCGATGCCGGCGAGCAGGAAGCCCGGCAGCAGCGTGGGGAACGTGACGTCCGCGGCCATCGTGCCAGCGATCCAGAACAGTCCGGCCGACAGGAACACCATGCCGCCGGCGATGAGGACACGGGTACCGACCCGGGGTGCGATGATCCCCGCGAGCGGGGCGATGACCATCGGTGCGAGGGTCCAGGGCATCGTCCAGACGCCGGCCTCGAGCGGGGTGCGCCCCTGCACGACCTGCAGGAACTGGATGAGGATGAACACCGCGCCGAACGCGCCGAACGAGAACGTCATCGCGACGATGTTCGCGAGGGCGAAGCTCCGGTCGCGGAAGAACCGCAGGGGCAGCAGCGGTGCCGTGGTGCGGGCCTGCCAGAGCACGAACGCGACCAGCAGGACGCCGCCTCCGATCAGCCCGGTGAGCACCTCGCCGCTCGTCCAGCCGGCGTCGTTGCCGCGGACGACCCCGAAGACGACGCCGAGCACCCCGAGGCCGGCGAGCAGCACGCCCACGACGTCGGCGCGGACACGGGCGCCGCGGGTGTTCGGCAGTGCGAACAGTGCGAGCGGGACGGCGACGATGCCGACCGGGACGTTGAGCCAGAAGATCGCCTCCCAGCTCCAGCCCTCGACGACGGCTCCGCCGATGAGCGGGCCGAGCGCGACGCCGAGGCCGGAGATGCCGCCCCAGACGCCGATGCCGACGGTGCGGAGCCGGTCCGGCACGCTGCCGACGAGCAAGGTGAGGGACAGCGGCATGATCGCGGCGGCGCCGGCGCCCTCGATCGCACGCCAGACGATGAGCGAGGTCGGGTCGGTGCTCATCGCGGCGAACGCGGACGAGACGGTGAAGACGGCGATGCCGGCGACGAAGAGGTGACGGCGGCCGAGCCGGTCACCGAGACCGACGGCGAGCAGCATGAGCGCCGCGAACGCGAGCGTGTAGGCGTTCGTGATCCACTGCAGCTCCTCGACCGAGGCGCCGAGGTCGGCGTGTACGGCGGGCAGGGCGCTGGTGACGACGAGGTTGTCGAGCGTCGCCATGAACATCGGGAGGGACGCGGCGGCGATGGCCAGCCAGACGGGGATGCGTCGTTCCATGGTGGGGATCCGTTCCGTTTGGTAATCGGATGATTACTTACGAGGAGCGACTGTAGTAATCGACTGATAACCTGTCAACCATGACCCCCTCGGCATCTGCACCGGCACCGGCGACGGCCGTCCGCATGCCCGCCGCGCAGCGTCGCGCGATGATCCTCGAGGCAGCACGCGGGCTCTTCGGCAGCCAGGGCTACAACGGCACGACGACCGATCAGATCGCTGCGGCCGCCGGCATCAGCCAGCCGTACGTGGTGCGGATGTTCGGCTCGAAGGAAGCGCTCTTCCTCGAGGTCTTCCGCGACACCCTCGACATCCTGCTCGACGCGTGGCGGGAGACCCTCACGCACCTCGGGCCCGAGGACACCGCGGCGCACGTGATCGGCGAGCAGTTCGTCGACCTCGCGGCGACGCGGGGGCTGCACACCCTGCTGCTGCAGGGTTTCGTGTCCGGAGCCGAGCCGGCGATCGGTGCCGCGGCCCGGGCGGGGTTCCTCGAGATCTACCGGTTCCTCCGCGACGAGGCCGGGATCGCCGACGACCAGGTGCAGGGGTTCCTCGGCAGCGGGATGATCTTCGCGATCATGCTGGCGATCGACATGCCCGCCCGGTTCGACGACGACCCGGACGCGGCCGACCTGCTGCGGGCGACGTTCGGGGCGAAGTGCGGGCAGGTGCTGGACCTGGTCCGGGGCCAGCGGGCCGCGGGCACCGGTGTCACGGGAGCACCCGCGGGCGCGGGCGCCTAGGGCGTCAGCAGCACCTTCCCGATCACCTCGCCGTCCCGGACCCGGCGGTGCGCCTCGGCAGCCTCGGTGAGCGGCAGGACCGCGTCGACCACCGGGCGCACCCGACCGTCCGCGACGAACGGCCAGACGTTGTAGCGGACCGCCTCGACGATCGTGGCCTTCTCGTCGAGTGGCCGTGCGCGCAGGGTGGCGGCGCTGATCGTCGCCCGCTTCCGCATCATCGCGCCGAAGTCGAGCTCGCCCGTGCGTCCGCTGCCCGAGGCGATCACGGCGATGTGCCCGTTCGTCGCCAGGACCTCGAGGTTCCGGCCGAGGTACTCCGGGCCGACGACGTCGAGCACCACGTCGACCCCGCGGCCGTCGGTGAACTCGAGCGTCCGTGCGACGAAGTCCTCCGACCGGTGGTCGATCACGAGGTCGGCGCCGAGCTCCTCGGACGCACGGACCTTCCGCTCGCCGCCCGACGTCGCGATGACCGTCGCGCCGAGCGCCTTCGCCCACAGCACGGCGTGCGACCCCATCCCGCCGGTCCCACCGTGCACCAGGAGGGTCTGGCCCGGCCGCAGCCCGGCGAGCATGCCCACGTTCGAGTACACGGTGCACGCAGCTTCGGGGAGTCCCGCCGCCTCGACCAGGTCGACGCCGTCCGGCACCGGTAGCACCTGCGTGACTGGTGCGACGACGAGCGAGGCGTAGCCGCCGCCCGACAGCAGGGCGCAGACCCGGTCACCGACCGCGAAGCCCTCGACGCCGTCGCCGAGCGCGCGGACCGTGCCGGAGACCTCGAGCCCGAGGACCTCCGAGGCCCCCGGCGGCGGCGGGTAGTTGCCCGCGACCTGCTGGAGGTCCGCGTTGTTCACCCCCGCGGCAGCGACCTCGATGAGGACCTCGCCGGGGGCCGGTACCGGGTCGGGGAGGTCGGTGACGTCGAGGGAACCGTTGACCGGGAGGATGACACGCATGCGCTCGACGCTACGCTCGACGTGGATCCGTGCCCTGACCGAGGGGCACGGTCAGACCCGGGGGGACCCATCACCATGACGAAGAAGCTCGTCTCGCTCGCCACGGCAGTCGTCGCCGTCGCACTCCTGGCCGGCTGCTCCACCGGCGGTTCCGGCTCCGGTGCCACCACCGCCGCGAAGGAGAACACGACCCAGTCCCAGTCCGCCGCGTGCAAGGCCTTCGAGTCGAAGGTCAAGTCCGCCGCCGAGGGGCTGCAGTCCGAGGTCGCGAAGCTCCAGTCCGACCCGCAGGCCGCCGTCGCCAAGCTCAAGGAGTTCGACGCCTCGCTCTCCGACGGCGTCGACGCCGTCACGAACCCGACCGTGAAGCCCAAGGCCGAGGCGTTCCACACGGCCTACGCCGACATGCTCACGCAGATCGAGGCGATCGCGAAGGACCCGCAGTCGGCCGACATCTCGAAGTTCACCGACACGACCACGAAGGTCCAGGAGGCCGGCAACGACTTCCAGAAGGTCTGCACCTCCTGACGCGGGCCGATCGACGAACGCACCCCGCACCTCCGGCGGACGGCACAGCCGACCTGGAGGCGCGGGGTGCGTCGTCTACGCGGCGGCCGGCTGGGACGCGTCCAGTCGGGCGACGTCCTCCGGACGCAGCTTCACGGTCGCGGCCGTCACGGAGTCGAGGATCGACTGCGGGCGCGATGCGCCCGGGATCGGGACGACGACGTCGCTCTTCTGCAGCTCCCAGGCCAACGCGATGACCTGCGGGGTGACCCCGCGGTCCCGCGCGATGTACGCGAAGTCCTCGTAGGCGGTGCCGAGTTCCGCGGCGTTCGCGATGCCGCCGAGGGGACTCCACGGCAGGAACGCGATGCCGAGCTCGTCGCAGAGCGCCAGTTCCGGCTCGCTCGAGCGGAACTTCGGCGAGAACTGGTTCTGCACCGAGGCCAGACGGCCGTCGAGGACCTCGTTCGCCGTACGGATCTGGTCGGGGTCGGCGTTCGAGATGCCCGCCATCCGGATGACGCCCTCGTCGAGCAGGTCCGCGAGGGCCCCGACGGAATCGGCGTACGGCACGGCGGGGTCCGGGCGGTGGAACTGGTACAGGCCGATCGTCTCGACACCGAGGCGCTTCGCGGAGGCCTTCGCCGCCTGCTTCAGGTAGTCCGGGTGCCCGTTCTGCGCCCACGCACCCGCTTCGGGACGGAGGTGTCCGCCCTTCGTCGCGATGAGGACGTCGTCGGCGGGACCGTGGAACTCCCGGACGGCCCGTGCGATGAGCTCCTCGTTGTGTCCCACTTCGTCGTGGGCGGCCAGGTGGTACGCGTCGGCGGTGTCGATGAGCGTGACGCCGGCCTCGAGCGCGGCGTGGATCGTGGCGATCGCCTGCCGCTCGTCCGGTCGTCCCTCGATGGACATGGGCATGCCGCCCAGTCCGATGGCACTGACCGACACGTCTCCGATGACTCGTTGCTTCATGTCCCCAGCATGCGCCGGGACCGCCCTTGCCCGTCCAGGGTCAGCACGGTCCAGGCGCAGCGCCGTCGTCAGCGTCGCGCCCAGGCTGGGGCGTGCTCCGGCAGCGGCCCGAACGCGATGCCGCGGGCGTAGAGCCCGCGCACCGGGGGCACCCACCGGGCGAGCAGGACCGGCAGCTTCGGTGGACCCGACTGCAACCCGCCCGCGAACGCCCGCTCGAACACCACCCGGTGCAGCATCGCCTGCGCGGTCTGGATCGCCACGGCGGGCGGCGTCCGACGGCGCTGCACCCGTGCGAGGGTGCGGTCGAGCGCCGCCCCGCGCAACCCTCGCTGCAGCGCCGGAGCGAGCACGGAGGCGGTCGCGACGGCGTCCTGCACCGCGAGGTTGATGCCGACCCCGCCGGCCGGGGACATCGCGTGCGCAGCGTCACCGATGCAGAGCAGTCCCGAACGCCACCACCGGGGCAGCCGGTCCATCCGGACGTCGAGCACGTGCACGTCGTCCATCGACGCGATCGTGTCCACGCGGCCCGCGAAGTCCGGTCGGAGTCGGGCGACCCGCGCGCGGAAGGCCTCGAGCCCCTCGGCTCGGAGCGCGGCGTCGGAACCCTTCGGCGCGAAGTACGCGACCTGGTGGTAGTCCGGCCGCGGGAAGCTCAGCAGGACGTCGGTGCCGGAGAACGCCGGGACGAGCGCGGTCGTGGCGTCGCCGGGCTCGCGGGGGAGCCGGAACCACCACGTGTCGAACGGCACGGGGAACGATCGGGGGCGCAGTCCCGCCGCGGTGCGCAGCACGGAGTCCCGGCCGTCGCAGGCGATGACGACGTCGGCGCGGAGTTCCTCGGTTTCGCCGTCCCCGCGGTACGGGCGGAGGTGGACGCCGGTGACGACGCCGTTCTCCTCGATGGTCCCCGTCGCCGCGAGGCCCATCGAGATGTCGAACGAGGGCTCCTGCCGGGCGGCGGTGACGAGCAGGTCGAGCAGGTCCCACTGGGGCACCATCGCGACGTGGTCGTACGGCGGCCGCAGGCGCGAGAAGTCGCCGAGCAGCAGCCGGGAGCCGTCCGGCATCGGCAGCGAGAAGTCGTCCAGCCGTGACTGCGGCAGGGCGGCGAACCGGTCGCCGAGCCCGAGTTCATCGAGCAGCCGGATGGTCGAGGCGTGCACCGTGTCACCGCGGAAGTCCCGGTTGAAGTCGTCGTGCTTCTCGACGACCCGCACGGCGATGCCCGCCCGGGCCAGCAGCAGGCCGAGGACGACCCCGGCGGGGCCGCCACCGACCACCGCGACCGTCGTGCGCGAGACCGTCACCATGCCCTGGACGCTACCCCGGTGCGGACTGGAGGCCCGTTGCGGGACCGCCCCGCGCCTCCCGTCCGTCGTCCGGTCGCGTCCACCGCCGCGATGCGACAACGTCGATGTCGCACGACGACCACGATGTCGTCCCGCCGCGCGCGCAACTGTTGCGGACGCGGGCCAGCGACGACTCCGATGTCGTACGACGTCGGAGATGTCGTTCGGAGTCGGCGCCCCACGCCGAACCCGCGCGTCAGGCGGTGGTGCCGACCGAGCTCGAGGCCGTGCCGGAATCGGCCGCCCCCGCGAAGACGACGCCGCCCCACGTGATGACCGCGATCGCGAGCACGAAGCCCACGGCGGCGATCCACCACGACGACCGCCGACGGATCCAGGCACCGATCGCGAGGACCACCGTGGCGACCCCGATCACGAACGCCCCACCGACCGCGATCGCCGTCCCGCCGATGTACGCCCCCGGTGAGCACCCCGCCGAGGCATCGCACGTCGCCGTCGCCGAGATCACCGCGATGATGCCGACGACCGCGGTGACGATCGTCATCACGGCACCGAACGCCAGCAGCAGCACGGTCGAGATCCGGTCGGCGAGCTTGGCAGGCGGGAACAGCGTCGTGCCACCGCGCTCCCACGCCGCGCGCTGCGGGTCGCCGGAACCGGGGGGAGTGGACTGCGGCGGACCGCCGGGGACGTTCGACCAGGTCATGGGTGCAGTCCTACCGTGCCTCGACGCCGAACGCCTGTGCGAGGCGCTGGATCTTCTGCGCGCGACCGAGTCGCGGCAGGTCGGAACCGTCGCGGATGACCTTCCCGCGGGCCTCGAAGTCGTCGAGGAAGTCCTGCGCCCAGGCGACGTCGGTCGGTGTGGGGGAGATCACCTCGTTGATGACCGGCAGCTGCTCGGTGTCGAGGCACAGCTTGCCGGTGAGGCCGAGCGACACCGCGACCTGCGACTGCTCGCGGAGGATCGGGTGCGACGAACCGACAGTCGGGCCGTCGATCGGGCCGGGCAGGTCTCCCACGCGGGAGGCCACGACGAGCTTGGACCGCGGGTACGCCATCGCGAGCGTGTCCGCGCTCGTACCGGTGTCACGGCGGTAGTCGCCGGAACCGAAGGCCAGCCGGAACGCGCCCTGGGCCTTCGCGATCGACACCGACTCCTCGATGCCGACCGCCGACTCGACGAGGGCGATCACGGGGGTCTGTCCACCGAGGCGGTGCCAGGTGTCGGTGACCTGCGCGGGCGACTCGGTCTTCGCGAGCATCACGCCCTGCAGCCCGGGCAGGCCACGGAGCTCCTCGACGTCGTCCGCCCAGAAGTCGGTCGTGACGTCGTTGATCCGCACCCAGGCCTCGCCGCCGCCGGCCAACCAGGACGCCACGGTGTTCCGCGCACCGGGCTTCGCGGCCGGGTCCACGGCGTCCTCGATGTCGAGGATGATCTGGTCGGCCCGGGAGCGCTGGGCCTTCTCGAAGCGATCGGCGGCCGTCCCGGCGACGAGGAGCCACGAGCGCGAGATCTCGGCCGGGACCGATCGGCGCCGGTTCGGCACGGAGGCGGACTCCGGCGCGGGGGTGGACGGAGCAGTGCGGTCGTCGATGGCCATGCCCCGTTGGTACCACATCGGGTCCGCGGGGATCGCATCGTCGGTGCCCGGAAACCCCGAAACCTCGGTTCATTGCCAGAGTGCCAGCCCGCTTCCGCCTACAGTGTCGGATGTGTGGCGAGCGGACAGGGTGACCGACGGTGAGGACGACGTGAACGACGACGTCCCCGTCGAGGGCGCCGACGCGCCCGCAGACGGACAGCAGGACCAGCAGGGGGAGCAGGAGCAGCGGGGGCAGCAGGAAGAGGCCGTGGTGACGGACGAACCCGACCGCACCCTGCGTCCGGAGCTGCAGCTCACGAGTCCGCAGGCGATCAGCCTGGGCGATCCGCGCCTCCAGGCCGGCAACGCCGCGGAACCGGTGTGGGACGTCTGGCGCAAGCAGCTGACCGGTGTCGGCGGGACGAGCCCGCTCACCCACTTCGCCGACCACCCGCGCGCCCGCATCGAACTCTCGACGACGCACCCGGGCGGACTGGCCCAGTTCATCACC
>Ga0153924_1000697_pt1 | contig 20121 bp, 30 predicted proteins | sample TSNJ008MetaG_FD_104709 | JGI IMG/M metagenome (GOLD analysis project Ga0153924, IMG submission 104709) | Attine ant fungus gardens microbial communities from New Jersey, USA - TSNJ008 MetaG | ecosystem: Host-associated > Fungi > Mycelium > Unclassified | place: USA: New Jersey, Wharton State...
GAGATTCTGTGGTTGATTGTCTGAGGAGGAGATTGGAGAAATTTGTGTTCCTTTTAGGCGAGTTCGTCGACGAGCAGTAGAGGTAGAGGGATCTTCGATATAATCGTCGTCGTCGTCATCGTCACCTTCGGCTTCCTCAGTCTCAGCTTCAGATTCCCAATATTCGTCGGAATCTGCAGTGCCATCAGCCATCTCCACGTCTGCTTCACGTTCCAATAGGACAGCGCACACAGAACGCCAGTCGTCTCTACTAACAAACTGATCCTTGTCTCCGTGACTCTGGTTCACAGTGCTGGTGTTGTCATGAGATGATGTCCAGCCCGTGGCAGCATTACGAAAGACAGAAAGAATCTCCTCGTCGTCGGGTGGCAAATCCAGATGTTGTAAAGCACGGGATATCAAGGAAAAAGGCATTTGGGCGTATACAGCCGACTTTTCTTCATACTCGTCATCGTTCAGAAAACCTCCACAGCCAAGATCGCCCTGTTCGTCACGTAAAAATCCACCACTGGTATCTTCTTTGCGAATGGAGCCACCTTCCCCGCTATCACGTATAAAGCTTCCAGGCTCGGGAATAAATCCTCCGGCAGGTATTTCTTCTGATTTTGACCTTGTTGTGAACTTCTTGCAGACCAAGTCAAATGCAGAATCAATTTTTATTTGCGTTTTTCTGGGTAGCGAACGAAACAGGTTTTCAGATGCCACAGTGGTCATTATGACTTTAGCACCGTTGACTTGTTTGTTCGTGTTAAGATCTTTTTCTTCCGACTTTCAGGAAAGCAATTGTGTATACGACAATCGACTACAATTTATGACAGAGCTTTGAGTAACGGTTACGATTATATTATGATCCAGGTTTGCTCTTGCATTGCGATAAGCAACTACCATCTGGTTATCCTGGACTGATCCTCCAAATCCGTGTAATGCCGTCATCACCCGTTGTCGCGAGAATGTCTTCCATTCCTGTTGTTGGACTCCATGCAACGGTGTTGACATCGTATGGCCCATGAGGGGATGGCAAAGTTGCGATCAATTCTTCCCGTACAATCACCTTGGTTGAGATTGCGTCTGTCACTTGAAGCTCCTGTACCCATCATAAGGCACAGCGACCGGTCGATGACTATCGATGAAGCCTCACCTTCAACTCCCAAATCTTGACAAACCCGTCATCTCCTGCCGTGGCGATCCAGCCGATAATGGGATGTTTGTGGCGTGGCTTTCCGCGGCTCCAACTCACGGAATAGATACATCGATCGTGAGCATTGATGACGAGAACAGTTTCCCATCTGAACTCTGATGTTCGCTGCCAGATACGTACCGTCGTGTCGTCGGAGGCGGATGCAAAATAGTCGTGTTTCGGCATCCAAGCTAACGACCAAACCGTTGACTGATGACCAGTCAATGTTGCAAAGCAGTACCAGTCATCTACAGGGTCTTCGATATAGAGCTTGATCGTGTTATCGTAAGAGCCTGAAGCGAGTATCTACGCTAGCGAAGGTAGATGTGAGAATGCGACATTGCATCATGAGGGAGGGAAATACGACCTCCTCAGCTGGATGCCATGATACACACTTGATGTCTTGATCATGTTCCGTGAAGATGGCCAGGCACTCAAAGTCAGTCTTAGGTTTGACTAGCGGAAGATCAGTAGACATCTTGTTAGCGCTGAATCAAGCTGACCTTCCCAGATCCAAACAGACTTGTCCCTGCTACAGCTGGCCAGCAATGCTCCAGTGGCGGAATAAGCTACCCCCTTGCACTCTGTTTCGTGTCCTTCGAGAGTAGTCATGCATTCCCACTCTTCAGAGTCATCAGCCTTCTCCCAAACGGCGATGCTGGAGTCGAAAGATCCAGTCACAAACGTCTTGCCAGACGGAGACCAAGAGACTGTTCTGACGGATTTGGTGTGGCCGGTCGGGATGGAAGAAACCAGATCGAATCTGAGTTCGCCATCAGGATCAGTCGAATAAGAATACAGGCGAACTGATTTATCGCCTGAGCAAGATGCTAGCATGGGTTTCGATGGATTCCAGGCTACAGACCATACTCGGTCGTCGTGGCCTTCGAGTTCTGCAAGGACGGAAATCGTATACATGGTAGATCAAAGATAACTCCTTCAGCCCATCGCACACGACACATGATCTGACAGACATTATTCGCACGAAAGTGAACTTGACGTTTATGTGATATTCCGATCCATGAGGAGATAGAAAACGCTGCGATGCTTGTGTAGTTTTATACATATATCCTGAATATAAATGATGAGCACACGGTCACTGATAAACTCCATCGAGGTGGATCTAAATATCCATAAGTGAAGACATGTCGTGTCAGCCTCGTACCTATAATCCCACCCGTCCACCAGTAGACTTTGCCCGCACCTACCTCCTTTGGCGAGATGTCTTCTGTAGACACACTGCTGTTGCTCCGTCCCGCTTAGGCTCTCCGTATCTTGGCACTACATTGCTTATTGCGGAATAGAAATTCTGAATTAAAACGGTACCAGTCACGTGATTTATCACTACGCATCAATTGGGATGCTTTATTAACATGGCGGCGACGACGACCAGCAAAAGTATTGTCTATGTCGTGTCAACCGAGCTCATAAAGGTGCTTGCAGTATCTCTCGATATGTTTGATATTTTTCTGATGTGCTTACCAGTTTGCTTCGCTTCTTCCTTCGAACAAGAAACGGTCCTTGGTCGTTCATGGGCTCGTTAAATCGCTGGGACTTTTGGACCCCGATCCTGCTTTTGAACGCATTATTCGGACATGTTCGCCACGGAAAGCCACGCGTCAGGATCTTGCTGTGTATCATTCAAAGGCTTATTTGGATTTCATCCTGGACTCTGCTAATTCAGCTCAAGGCGGTGAGCAGCGTGACTCGGAATATGAGTCTTTGAAAGCAGAGTTCGGCATGGAAGATGTGAGACCAGATTTTTTTTTTTGACTGCAAGTGGGTTTCTTGTTGATGATTTTTTGAGTAGGATTGTCCCCCGTTTGTTGGCCTGCCTGAATACGTGCAATGGGTAGCGGGTGCAACCCTCACCGCTGTAGATGCACTGAGGTACAATATCAGTGATGTTGCCATAAACTGGGACGGTGGGAGGTCCAGCCAGATCTTTTTCCTCTGCATGACCACTGAGGTATATCACTCAGACATCACGCCGCAAGGGCACGCGCTGCGGGATTCTGCTATGTTGCGGATTGTGTCCTCGCTGTACTTGCCCTGAAAACGGTTCCTCGTTCTCCGCAGTCGTTGAAGTTGCAAAATTGGGCTGATCAGCGTCTTCCTCGGATTTTCTATTTGGACCTTGATTTACATTTTTCGGATGTCGTGTCGTCTGCGTTTACGTCGTTCACAGCGCCAGGGGCTCCTCGTTTAATGGTATATATCACAATTGTTGAGTTGACCCAGAGAGTTTTCACTCATGATTTATGTCTTTTTTTTTCGTCCCCCGTCCACCCAGACACTCAGCATCCACCACACGTCCCCAGGTTTCTTCCCTGCCTCTCCTCGTGCAGGTCTCCCAGATCCGTCTATTCCCCGTTTTGACCCTTTCAGTCTCAGTATCCCGCTTCTTGAAGGCGCATCTAACAAAACCTATGCTTCGATATGGCCCGTTGTGGAAGAATTAAAGGATGTTATGCAGCCTGACTATGTCATTGTCCAGTGTGGCACAGATGCACTTGCTGGAGATCCCTGTGCAACCTTCAACTGGTCGTTGGGTGGAGGCGAGGGATCGTTAGGTTGGTGTATGTCCCGAATACTTGACGAGTGGCAAGGCAAGAAGTTGCTCTTGGGAGGAGGAGGTTACAATTCGCCCAATGCTGCTCGTGCTTGGGCGTATATTACGTCTATTGCAGTAAGGGTACTCACTTTGATGCTGTTGTTGCTTCATGAGTTGTGTAGCTGGGACGACCGCTAGACCTGGATATTGATACTCCTGATCACCCTGGCTTTCCGCTCTATGCACCCTCTTTCACGGTAAGCGTAGTTTCTGGGACGATTGAGATCGTGATTTCAATACAAAATTCTTGTAGTTGGATGTTCCCCCTGGCAATATGCAAGACCGCAATACACCAGAATACTTGGACATTATCCGGAATCGGTTTACAGAGATTATTTCGATTGTACGTCAGAGAACGGCTATAGGATAGGTAAAAGTCTGTGCAAACTCCACAAGGTATCCCACAGTCTGCCATACTCTATACAATAAGAACCCATGAGTCTATGAGCAGCCTTTTCAAGGAGCTGCTGAATATCCAAGTTTTTCCCAGAGACTGGTAGCTATGTTATTCATCACACTCCGGACTTCCTTCAAAGCAGGCCTCGAGCTGATGAGTGTTTCGCCGAGGAAGATCTCCCCAAGTTTTCCTTGGTCTCCAAGACTGCTCACCTCGGAAATCATGGGTATTTCACCTGATAGTCCCGAGGTAGTATCGGAATTGAGTCCAAGTTCATCAACCGCACGGCGTGCGGAATCAAGCGACCCGAAAATGTAGTGCTTGTTAGAGCAAGATGGGCAGCGGTAATATGCCGAGTTGACAATTAATCCAAATATCTTGTCAACGTTTAGAGGAGAGTTTGACCACGAGAGTTTCTGCGCATACCGGAACGTCAACTTTCCTGAACATGTGGACGCCCTTTCTGGCATCTAGCAATGCAACATCCTGGGGTGTTGAGATGATGACGGCACCTAGAACCGAGAATTCATACACATGGACTATGGATTGTGAGAATTGACGTACCGTCGACCTCGACGAGTTGACCGAGGGTCAGCTGCACGTCACCGGTCCCAGGGGGCATGTCTAGCACTAGAACGTCCAGTCTGTCGTCTTGTTCTGCGTTGGCAGTCCGTCTCCGCCAATCTACATCGAACAAAAGTTGGTGGACGGCTTTTTGCACCATGAGGCCTCTCCACACGACAGGTTTGTCATTTGCAGGGGATTTGGGTAGAAGGTACCCCATGGACATTGTTGGAATGCCGTTGTTTGTCATGGGAATCAGAGCGCCGGCTGCGAGCTTGTGAGCTCTGGCCAAAGGTAAGAAGTTAGAAAAAAATATACCGGCTGTGAGGTCCGGTTCTCCAATGTTCTCCAAGCCCATGAGTTTTGGAATAGATGGACCAAAGACGTCGAGGTCAAGGATACCGACTTTTGAACGTGGGCGAGTGGTAGCGAGTGCATACGCCAAGTTTACTTTCTCTCGAGGTCAGACCATGAGCCTACCGAGCTGAAGGGTTGGGAGGTACCAGAGACAGTGCTTTTGCCGACACCTCCTTTACCGGAGGCTACAGCAACAACATGCTTGACATAGGGGATCCTGCGTTTGAGAATGGATGCGGCATTGCGGCGTGGAATTGAGGGGGCTGGTCTGTTGGAGGATGACGGGAGGCCCTAGAGCACGGATGGGTGAGGACATGGACTAGAAAGCTGGAAATGCAAGCACCAGTGGGTTTTCATGAAAGGAATTTGGTGAAGTGTGAAGCTGGCGAATTAAAAGTCGGCGAAGGAATAAACAGGACATTGTCATCACCAAACAACTCATTTTTCTCAAAAACTCTCTGCATGCCGCTCCCTCACGACCTCTGCTCCAGCATCCAAAATGCATTCCGTGCACGACTAGCTAGAGTATCCGTTCCACATACAACTCAGAACCTCGGAATACTATCTATTCTCCTTCGTCACGGCTTTCTTACTTCTCTCACCCGGGGGACCATTGTCTCGCCAAACCCGGGGGCATTCCCTCTTGTCGGCAGTTCTCAGAAACGCATATGGGCTCAGCTCAAGTACAGAGAGGATCTGCCTGTGTTGAGCGAGATGAAGCTGATTAGCAAACCAAGCAAGAGGGTGTATATGGATCCGGGCAGGATTCGACTGATTTGTTCGGGCAGAAGGGCTGGTGTGACGAAGCCGATTGGGATGGGCGAGATTGTGGTTGTGAGGACGTTTGATAAGGAGAATGAGTGGGTTGAGGCGAGGGAGGCGGTGGCTTTGAAGTTGGGCGGAGAGGTTATTTGTCGAGCACGGTGAACGAGAAATCTTTTCTCTTGTTTTTGGTGCCGAGATTATTGTTTTTCATAATAGAGTTCTAGTATTCTCGGGTGCATAGGCGTGCAGCTATCTCAGTCTAATTCGTCGTACTTTGAAAAAGTAGACTAGGCACAACATATCACGGGCACTGGCATGTATTTAAGAACAACGACTGAGACCAGCTTAGTCTCGTAATTCTGTAAAATGAACATAGCAACAACGTGAGCCTATTGCGATCCGTAAACCGCGTTCCTGGGTATGCTCTCAGACATACGAGTTCCAGGATGTCCAAAGCCATCGCGTCATACAATGTCATGACATACTAGGACTTTGTATCATCAATTCATGTGCATTCTGACAAGTCAATTTTGACCACAGTAAAGCAGTCTAATTTTGGTATCCGAGAACATAGCCGAAAAAGGCAAGAGGCGTTTGCTATGGACGACCAGGTCGAGAGTCCCAGTCTGAAGCTGCCTCTGCACAATTCTGCCCAGCCTCGCGACAAAGAGCCCGAAGATGTCAAAAAACTCCGTGAATGGCAGCAGCAGCGGCTGGAACGTAGACTCCGAGGCGACTACGAGTCTGCCGTCATCCACCTCTCACAAGTGGTATGTTTTTTTTTGGGGGGGGACCCTGTTATATGCCCGTAATTCATGTCATGATTTTAGATTAACAACAATCTCGACTCGCCAGCTCGTATAGCTGCGATACGAGTGGAGGGCGCTCACCGCACCCGTCGTTCATTCCTTTCATTTCTCTTCAATCCTTTCCTCGTGTCGGATCCAGATCGACAGAACGACCTTCAGAATACTCTCCGTACAGCTCGCTATATCTCCCATCTCCTCAAAAAAACAGATATCTTCTCAGATGTGGCCGTCAGAGTGGAACAAGCACGCGATTCTGGTGTCGATGTAAATGATGTTGATCTTGTGTTCACCGCCCGAGAGCGTGGTAGGCTCTACTTGAACAGCTCAACAGAAGTCGGAAACAACGAAGGGACTGCGGTACGTCACACGTTCATCTCTGATCTGGTATACACTCATTCTACCTAGAGCGCGACGGGTCGGATCCGGAACGTCTTTGGTGGTGCAGAAACTTTTGAAGCCAACGTTGCCTATGGTACCAGGACCCGTCGTTCATTTCGTGCTTCTCTCTCTGCTCCTATCTCTCATGATCTCGATACCACTGCTGAACTCAGTACATACGGTCTTGAGCGTGACATCACGTCTTTTGCAAGCTGTTTTGAGGGCCTTCGGGGCGTCAGAGCCGCTGTCCGGGTGTGCCCATATCCTATTCCCTATGTTCAATGTGGACTCACACTAACAGAGTGGATACCTCGAACGGGGCATGCATGAATTCTCATATGAAGGTGTTACCCGACATCTATCATCATTCACACCAACCGCCTCACTCAGCATGCGCGAAGCAGCGGGTTTCTCCTCGAAATCATCGCTTTCGTATACGTATACCATGGATACCCGTCATGACAAGATTCTTTGTACAAGATTTGATAGAAAAACCTCGTTAGCGTCTGTGCCTGGGATGTATCTCAAGGTTCGCAATGAATTGGCGGGATTGGGGCCACTAGGGGGAGATGCCAAGTTTTACAAAGGAGAGGCTGAAGCGAAAGTTGGACTTGGCGTCACTGAGGGACTTGTAGGTCTCTGAATTTCCCTTCTATCAGGCCATGGAATTCAAATCTGGAATAGACTCTGTCCCTCGCAGCGCGTTCAGGCCTTCTTTGGGCTCTTGGTGGTTCACGAGGGACACTGTTCTCTGACCGTTTCCAGATTGGTGGTCCGAGTTCTGTACGGGGGTTTGTGAATAATGGATTAGGACCGCATGACGGTGGTGAGTGTTCGTTATGATTTTCTTTGTCCGTTGTTCATGGATAGTTGTGTATAGCCGACTCGTTAGGCGGGGATGCGTATTGGTCTCTTGGGGCATCCGTCATCTCTAATATACCAAAGAAGCCTTCGTGGCCGGTTAAACTACATGCATGGGTCGATGCCGGTAAATTAGAAGGCATAGATAGAAGTACGTACGCGCTCTCTCTCTGCCCTCTCCTTATCAGACTCACGCCTTTCCTTGGACCTGTAGTTCGACCACCAAAAGAATCACTCGCGGCCCTCCGATCCTCGTTTTTCCAGCGTCCGAGTGTATCTGCCGGGTTGGGTCTCATTTATAAATTTGATCCTATTCGTGTTGAGGTTAACTTTGGATTGCCATTGGTGTGTAGTGTGGGTGAGAGAGGGAAGAGAGGTGTGCAGGTTGGAATGGGAGTGGAGTTTTTATGATTTGAGATTTGAGATGTGAGTTTTTGGTTCTGGGTATGGATTAGATGGAAGAAAAAAACAGAGAAGGTGCGGGGGTGGGGAGTGGAAAAAGGTTTCAGTCTTCGACAGTTGGAATGGATGCGGACCCCCCTGGGAAGGTGATGTGAGGGATGTCAAGGAGTTTGGTCGTGGAGCAGAATCAAACCGATGATTGCACCTGGCGATAGGGAGAAGATTGGAAGGAATGAGTCGAGGGCCTCCTTGATTTACAGAATCAATCTTGGGACCGTTTGCAACCTTCACGTGTAGATGGGATTTGCTCACATTGGATTACTGTCGTTGTCATCAATTGTACCCTTGCTTAATTTTGGTGAAGAAGGACATGAGCTAAGAGGGAGAAGCGCTACCGTTTGCAGTCATATTTTGCAGTCGGCTGCGGGCTATTTGCGAGTGATATGTAAATTCTCGTAAGGACTTGTTTTCAAGCACAATAGTTTAGAGTAAGAGCGCGGAATCGAGCTGGTCAAGTTTTGTTCTGAGTGCAGGTGTGATAGCGAGTTATTCTATGCCGTAATCTGTCTGTTCTGTTATAGAGTTGCATTACTTGATCCTTGTGGATGTTAGGACATATGATAGATGTGATTGAAAAATCAGAATAACAATTGAATTCTACAGCTCTATTGCATGCGTTGTGACTTTGTGTAGACCGTGGCAATGACATTGGAGGGATTGATGAAACTATGGGCCTATGTTCAGGATCATGATTTTTCTATTCCGGTGCAACGAGGGTCAGCACTCCATTTCACCAGTTCTCACTCATTATTGGGCTCCCTCATAACGCTGGTGGATGCGTTGTAGTCAACTACAGGTGCAGCCTTTTCTGCGAGATGTTGAATGACCTGGAATCAAGTTTTCCTTGGGCACGGAACTCACCAACTTTACTTAGCTGCGATCATATTCTAACCATTTGTTGCAAAGTGCAATGTTGCAGCTGCAGAAAGGATACAGTGAACTTCGGTCCATGTGCTCTGGCTGGAAGTACTGTGTATGAGCCCGAGTCTCCTGGCCCAATTATGACTTTGCCTGGCAGTGTTTGGCTATTACGCTCGTTTTTGTAATAGCGAAGATGTCTGCACACGCTGACTAGAACTTCTCTTGGGGATCCGATTCTAGTTCCAATCCTGAACATTTGATGAATTTCTTCATGGGGTCCTCATATATCATGACCTACTCAGGATAGCAATACTTTGCTGCAGACTCTTTGTGCACTCGTCACTCACAGCCTACGATGCATGTGAGCTAGATAGCGGGACGAAGAGTAGTGATCTCAGAGGTGTATATCACATTGTACTCGGTACATCGTCGGTGGTGCAATATTGCTTCGAAAACTTCCCCTTTGCTTTTCAATCAAGTGTTTATTAATACATCGCTCGTGGAAATTCACACCCATCGAGAATTATCATAGTGAAAGAAGCTCCCGCCGGGCCGACGAACTTGACTTTTTCATCTACACGACTTTCTGAACTATCGATGGAGCCTATACCGGAGTACAGAAGCACCAGTATTGCCTTTCAGAGTGCTCTGATGAAAATTTATCCTCATCTACTGGTCATATGTCCTTCAAGTCTGATACGGAGACCCAACACTTTGAGATTTTTTTATCCTTGATCAGCACCAGGCCATAGAAGAGGTTTCCACTTGCCTGTGGGAAATGAAAGAACTTCTTTATCTATGGAGTGTGAGAGATGGCCCTTAGCCAGTCAATTTGTTCCTACTTATTGTAGTCGCTCTGCTCTCAAAGTCCACATTGTTCTCTTTCACGGCCAGCGGAGACCTAGGTGACTGAGAATATGCTTTCGACAGCTGTTCCATCCAGAAGAAGAGAGAGAAAACCGTCGCATCATGATTCTCCACTCAACAAACTGATTTATTCCTCCTTCTCGGTGCCGGCCCCTCAGATTACACATGGCATGGTGATCATATGCCTGACTCTTGGCTTGTCAGAAGTCTCAGGGAAGCGAGATCAAAGCAACTCATTCAAAAGTAGCTTGCTAGATTGCAGCTACACGGGTAAATTTTGGAGAAAATCTCCGGTCCACCTTGCAGGAAAAAACACATATAAACCTTCGAATGTCTCCGCCGTGTTCCTTGGCATTCTGCTTGTCGTTCCGTGCCCTCAATTCTGACTGACTATTATCAATGATCAAAACGGGGTGGTCACTCTTTACAGGTGCAATACTGGGGTTGGTCGCGTCGGTGAATGCTCAGACAATCTCCGTCAGCTCGACCGCGAGCCACCCTATTCCGACAACTCTGTGTGAGTTTATAATTCACTTTCAGTTGTTTTCTCCAATCAGGTCTCATCTGCAGGGGGATATATGTTTGAGGTATCTGGATATAATCCTCGTTTGGTTACACAGCGCTGAAGTCTATCCTACTGTTCATCTAGGATATCAGTGTAAGTCCATTCATTTTCAGTGACTTGAAGCACTTTGGTTATGATGTTCAAATTTCAGCACGTAAGTTGATCTGCGACGTGAAAATGCCCTATTTCAAACATTCAAACATAGAGTGGTGATGGTGGCCTTTATGGTGAATGTAGGTAAAGCCCTCAAATGGGGACAAAGCAAATAGCTAACATACATATCAGTGCTCCAAAACAGAGCCTTTCAACTCCAAACTCCGGGCTCCAGTGGTGCATTGAACTCGTGGTCTGCTGTCAACGGAGCCACGATCAGTGTTGTTCGGGACAGCACCCCCATCTCCACTGCCCTTCCGAATGCTCTTCAGGTTGTCATTCCTACAGGACGCAGTGGAGGGGTTGGTTTCGCAAATGCTGGTTATTCAGGTACTTGCCGTCGAGTATGAAGATGATGTTGATGTTGAATGGCTTGATAGGTATTGCAGTGACTTCTGGAACTACATATACGGGTTCTTTCTTTTATCGTTTCCCCGCTTCTTCAAGTTTTAGAGGTTCTGCCACAGTATCTCTGCAATCCTCCTCTGGCGCGAATCTCGGGAGCACTACAGTCTCATTATCTGGAGCACAAACATCTTGGTTACAAGTCAACTTTAGCATTCGTACTGGCAGTACTCCTGGAGACCTGAACAACCACTTCGTTATAACTGTAGATGGTGGGAGTGCGGCCGGTCAAAGGATCAACTTCGGACTGCTCTCACTTTTCCCGCCTACATTCAAAAATCGTCAGAATGGAATGAGGAACGACATAGCATCTGCATTGGCAGAAATGGGTCCTTCTTTCTGGAGGTTCCCTGGTGGAAATAATTTGGAGGGTGGCACTGTCGACCAGAGATGGCAATGGAATGCGACTGTCGGGCCTTTGCAAAACCGTGCCGGACGTCAAGGTGACTGGGGATACATCAACACTGAGTACGTTGTTGGTATCTTTGGCAAAGTTCTGAATTCCGATTCTTTACAGCGGCCTTGGTCTCCTCGAATATCTTCTTTGGTGTGAGGACTTGGGCATGGAACCTATTATGGCTGTTTGGTCAGGTAGGTAAAATTTATGTCCATCCAAGACCACGACTTCATTACACTTGAAGGATTTGCACTTGGGGGTACTAGTGTAGCCCAAAACCAGCTCGGGCCGTACATCCAGCAAGCAATTGATCAGGTTAGACAATTGGATATTCGCTGAACTCTTGGGTTGAATACAAGTGCAGATCAATTTTGTGATTGGAGACGATAGTACGGGACCAGGTATGCAGTATGTCATGTCATTCCATGGATGCTTGGCTGATGTGGTACTTGAGGCCAGCTAAGGGCTTCACTTGGGCATCCGGAACCATTCAAGCTGACCTATGTTGAAATTGGAAATGAGGTGAAACATTCATGTTTTCTAACAATGATTGGATATTCATCTGGTTGTAGGACTTCTTCGCTGCCAATACCTATACTTTCCGATGGACTACCTATGCAAATGCACTCAAGAATGCTTTCCCTCAGCTTCGTGAGTTTAATGCGCAGATGAATGAAGCGCGCCTGATGTCATTTTTCCATGAACTTAAGATTTTATTGCAACCACTGACGTTAACAGCCCTGTCCTGACCCCAAAGCCGACAGAATACGATGTTCATGTTTATCAGACACCCAGTGCGTATGCTGTGCAAGTTGAATATACTGGTATACTTATAAGACAACAGCTTGGTTCGCGCAAAATTCCTTCTTTTATGATAGTTTTGCTGTACGTGGTCAATCAATATTAAGAAGAATGTACTAAATTTATTCAGAGGGATGGCACCCATTACTTTGAGGTAAGTTGAGACAAAAGTCCCTATGATTCCCCGTGGATCAGAGACTATTAGGGTGAATACGCAGCCATATCAACGAACCCAAATGACATCTTCGGTTCTCCTTCTGACGGTCGTCTGACTTTCCCGACAGTAGAGAGTAGGCTGCTCAATTGTAATAACTCAAATTTTGCATTAACATCTGCAGGTGCTGCTGGCGAGGCTGCTTTTATGACGGGATTAGAGCGCAACAGTGATATTGTGTATGCCCTGCTGCATTTTTTGGAACTTGAATTGACTGCCCTGTTAGATTCGCTGCATCCTATGCACCTCTTCTAGGTGTAAGTAGCTTATAGATCTGGTTTGCGCTCGATGTCTTACAAGTTTACATTAGCATGTCACTAATAACCAATGGGTGAGGTTCTGACTCTGATCGAGAAGCACCCTATTGATTTTACAAGACCCCCAATCTTCTTGCTTTCGAGTGAGCGTTGTATCTCCCTCTCCGCATTACGATTTATATGACCTCTGTCAGTGCCGGAAGCGTCTACCGGTCGACCAGTTTCTACGTGCAAAAGCTCTTCAGTCAAAACCGTGGTGACCAGTATATCCCAAGCACTTTGCCTTCGAGTACTGGAACTGTCTTTTGGAGTGTTGTTCGCAAGACATCTACTGGCCAACTCATCATCAAGGTCATCATTTTCTCAAAACACTTTTTCATGTTCACTGACAATTGTGTTGGGTAGATTTCCAACACGGGCAGCAGCACAGCTAGCCTCACTTTTAATTTGGCGTTCAATAATGTAGCAACAAGTGGAACTGCACAAGTTCTTACTGGAAATCCCACCAGTAGCAACACTCCACAGAACCCCAATCTTATCACGCCTCAAACGAGCAACATCAGCACTGGGAAATCGTTCACATACAATGCACCAGCTGTCAGTGTCAACGTTTTGACCTTTAATGCCTCCTAAAGTCCTTCGATGTTTCTGATTTCCTCATTCTGAATTTGATCTCTTGTAAATATATTTTGAGAAGAATGGAATGACTATTTGAGCTTTGTGATATGATAACGACAAGCGTTGCACTATCCCACTCTGAGTTCTAAACAGCTTCAGTTATTATATCATTCTAGTCCGACATCATATTTAGTACATAAACTTTGCACCTACTATTCACGTCGAAGAGATTCATCAGCTAGATACGAGAAATCATCAGCAAAAATTACATGTCTGGCACCACAGCAATGAATGTGCGTGAAGTCTGAGGTAGAAGGGCGAGAGAGCAAACATAGCAAACATGTAGAGCACATATACACAGGTGGTGTTCACAACTCTTAGCAAACTCTTAGCAAACTCTTAGCAAACTCTTAGCAGATAGGTCCAGGCCTATAGGTGGATGGTGTTATGCTTGAGGCGACGCACAGCATTTCCCCGCTTATGACATCCCTCTACCAGCCATGATCTTCTCTCGTGCCAGTCGCATTGTTTCCCTCAGTTCAGGACTCTCCCACGCATTCTCGTCTTCCCTTATAATTGAATGCGTTCGTTTCGGGGTTGTAGGTGAGTGGTTCCAGAAGCCATAAAAGGGATTCTGAGACCGGGCACGTTTTGTCACGCGGCGAGGGGAACCTAATCTTCTTGTTGATGATACGGATTGGTGATGGTGGTGGTAATCGTTTTCTTCTTCCCAAGCACTACTGCCATCGTCCACCTCATCTTCTTTTGCATCACTCATGACTACCACTTCTCTGCTCAGCGCTCGCTTTCCCTCCTCGATCAGCTGCGCTAGCCTATCCTGAATCCGATTCATCTATGAATTTCGTCAGTCTCAGTGATAAAGAGAGCATTCGAAACATACTTGATCATCGCCATCATTTTCGCTATCTTGTCCAAAATCAGGCCCAGCATGTGCGTAGCTACTGAATACAACACGTTCGGGACTGAGGGCAGGTTGAGGCAGAGGGGCGCGACTTCTCTGTATTCTCTTCCCACTACGATAGACAATCTTTCTACGTGGCGTTGTCGGTGTTGTTGTTGCTGCTGCTATGGTACCACTGCCAGCAGAGGCAAGCAACAGTGGGGATGCAGATTCAACGGGGTGCGAAACAAGTGACCATTCACGTTCCTGATAGGGTGGTGGAGGTGGAAGGGATGATCCCTTTTCAGAATCAGAACTGCCGGGATCTACCACTTCGATTGTGTGATTCTCTTTGCCACGGCCTCGCCAACTTGAGAAAGCGAATACAGTATCAATTCTCTGACATGAATAAATCAGGGGATGACAGAAAGAAGGGACTCACAGCCGGTAAACAGTAAGCCCGACCGCCGTTCCGATAAGTGCAGCATTGACCGCAGTTGAGACGATGGAACCGGCTAAGCCACGACGCTTCTTGCAAGGAGGGTAAAAATCTATAAGATAGATAATGTCTTCGATCAGCATAATTATTCAGGGGGATGATGATATCGATAAGTGATTGGTTGTGGTAGGATGAAAGAGTTGGAAGTGGATATCAAATACACTGAAAATGACGAACAAGAAGGCAAAAAAAAATACAGAAAATACAGGAACAAGGTAAACAGAAGTACTTTCCAGAAATCAGCCTGCGGCCGTTTAAAAGACCCCAGGACTACGCCTGCAACACGTGTGTGGAGCATGGAAACCACCAGCCCTGCTTAAAGCGCATGGCAGGATGAAGGATCAAGTCCATAGCTCAAGAAAAACTTAGCAAGCGAAATACCGCACACCTTCGTCATGCACATCCGACACACCCACAAATCCTTTTGAAGGAGGACCATGATAGTCGCTCGTAGAGACCAGAGTTGTGGACGATTGGCTGTCATCAGTGGTTTCAACAAGCTCAGAGTCCCAGCCACGCTTTAAATACTTCGGTCTGGACGAGGGAGAGGAAAATGAGGATGTCGGCATGGCCGTTGATCTATCCCCCAATGCCTTGCCATTCTGATATTCACGGGATACTTGGAAAGCCTGCGAGCAAGATGACGGTCTGAAATGGCGTGAATAACCTGAAGAAAATGGATTTGGAAGGCCGGGAACAGAAAAAGTAAAGGTAAAAGGGAAGGAAACTATCATGATATGGATTGACACTGAGTAGCAGTCGCATGTCGACAGTATGTGTCAATGTCACGTGCCAGATCTGCCTTTGCCACTTAGATTGTTCTTTTACTCTCACCTGAAACTTCTCACATGCGTCGAGATATAAATCCATGAGAGCTCACAAAATCTTTCTTTCACACCCCATTTATCATAGTCTCTTCTTTTAGTCATCGCTTTCTCACCTGGGACTTCTCACGTGCGCCAAGATATAAATCCATGAGAGCTCACAAACCCTTTCCATCACATCCCATTCATCATGGTCATGAAACTCTACGGCTCCCCTTTCTCTACCTGCACGAAACGTGTTGCCATGGTGCTTCACGAAAAGAAGATCCCTTTTGAGTTCCAGGAGGTGGCTCTTGCCAAGAGTGAACACAAATCTCCCGAGTTTATGGCTAAGCAGCCATTTGGACAAGTACCTTACATCGTAAGTGGTTTGAGCACCATCCATCACGAAATTGACCATATCAGGACGACAATGGAATGATTTTGTATGAAAGTCGTGCTATCTGTCGATATCTGGATGCCAAAGAACCTCATTCGGGGACAAGCCTTATCCCACAAGGTTTGATGAAGCAGGCGGCTTTTGAACAAGCAGCTTCCATTGAACAATCGAACTTTGACGCATTTGCTGCACCTCTCGTCTATGAGCGTGTTATCAAGAAGTAAGCCATCATCAACCTTCCTATCTGGTTAGGAGCTGATGAGCTGATGAGCTTAGACGTTACAACATGCCGGCTGATGAAGCAAGGGCCAAACAACTCCAGGATAAGCTAGCAGAAAAATTAAACGTCTATGAGGAGATTTTGTCGAGGCAGCCGTACCTTGCGGGTGATGTAAGTTTCTTCTGCCATCAACGAACAAACTTACCAAATGATTCATAGGAGATGACTTTAGCAGATGTCTTTCATCTTCCCTATGGTGCTCTCCTCCCGGCTGCTGGAGTTCATTACATTCAAGAGCGACCTAATGTCAATGCGTGGTTCACTAAAATATCAGACCGTGAGAGTTGGCAGGCCGTCAAAGATGGAGTGAAGAGTGTCGCTCAGTTTTAAACAAGACAGAATTAGTATTCGTTTGTACCACAGAGGAAAAGAAAGAATATGACCGATAAAGTGACTCGTCCAAATGATTCAAGAACCTTGGAAGTGTCTGATCAGTACTGCGATTTCTGAGTATCCTCGTGGGAAGCATTGCAATTAGCACAGCGTGAAATTAGAGGTATTGGCTACGCTGTTCTACTCAACCGCTGAGTGGGCATGATGTTCATAGAACCCCGGATCTGGTCCTGACCACCTCTAAGTCAAATTGAGTTTATCTCAATCTTTTGACTCATAAAGCTAGATCCAATCGATTTCTAGTTCCTTTTGATGATTCAGGTCCACTATCACGGATTTTGAGTAAAGAAATTTGTCTCAGAAAACGAGCCAAGAATGGTTTGATGCATCAGCGGATTTTTGTATAGATCACAAAAATCAAACTAAATTGTGTCTTCTCCCAGTTGAAAAAAATCAAGAAATCGAGAGAAAGAAGAATGATTCCAAAGAATTTATACTGCTATAACTGAAACTGTTTTTCCATCAAACCGAGTCCGCAAAGTGGGACTGGGATTGTGCGACCACGAATATCAGACAACCTGCCTTGATCTCCTCGATTTATGAATAGTTCCAGACCTCTCCAGCGAATTTTTCAAGCTCTTTATCGTTTGAACAATATCTGCTGCCATCTTGGAATTCTCTGCCTCAAAATCATATCGTTTAGTTGTACCTCCGCCACGCGTGAGAACCAATTTGAATACAGAGGAAGACTTGGATGATTGTTGACAATCTACAATGGTTTTGATATGATAAGAGGATGTGCGACCACTATCAAAAACGTTTTTTGCTTTGTTGCTCGAGGGCATAATCTGTATGTGGAAAAAAAGGTTATGGAGATTCCCTCAAAAATAGCAGGTAGGACATACATGTACCCATTCGCCATCAACAGCGAGCGTTCGCGGCTGTCGAGCAACAAGCATCGGTATCTTACGGTAGACGGTGAATTTCTATGTGGTTCTGAGTATCAGTCACGAAAGAACAGAGAAATCTGACCTTATATGCAGCCGTGTAATCTACAGTCGCTGTATATTGTGTCTCTGGCATATCAGCATTCTTAAAAATAGAAGCTGAGGTTGTTCTCAGTTGGCAAGCCAGAACTCTCTATGATGAAAGCACACCATTCGGATCTGTAGTCCTGCCAACACCCCTCACAATATTCCCTCCCAGCGAAGGTAGAATACTTCTCTTGACTAGTAGCAATTCCCTCTTGCCCTGCAAACTGGCAACAGTCCGATCAAGGGGAATAAGAATACTTCTATCAGCCAAGAGCAGCGCGTATTCCTTCGGGTCAGCCAGTTTTCGTTTACGACAAACCATTTCCAGGGCCTCTTGCATATACATTCCTGCGGACCTATAATATCCAGGATCATGCAACACAGACAAAAATAGAAGGAAAAGCGAGCTCACACTGGAATGGTTGTCGATACATGTCCAGCGTCAGCCATGTCAACACGAACTCGCAAGAAAATCTGTGGGCCGTGACTACTTGATGGACCAAGGGATGTTGAGATAGGTGCAGATGCACTGGGTCCCCAACTTGCAGTCAAGATGCTGGATGTGCCGATGGCAGAGGGAGCTACTGCATTCAGAGGGACAAGCTTGTTTTCGGGCTGTTTCTTGACGGTTTTGGTCGATCGTTGGATCTTAGTTTCATACTCACGGTTCAATTGAACTGTGATATACAGGTCAGACTGACGGCCATTTTAACTAGAGTAATTAGCGTACTTTGAGCAGGCGAGGCAGCAAGAACAACATATGCGTCTGCATTGAATTTGATAATTTTACCGAGCCGATCGGGTGCTAGATGAAAAATCCATTCAATGATAAAACAGCACCTTGTAGCGGAAAAAAACACACGGGGAAAATCATCGTCTACTTCTCCATCATCTTCCGCAAGTCTAAGGATCCATCCACAGGCAGACACCTTATCATCCCATCTGGGATCAGAAGGTCCACTCAAACCTTCGTCCAACTTGGGCAACCATCCCTCTTCCCAATATGTCCACAAAGCAAACCCGATGACCTCTTCAACCGTAGCATCTCTGGAAATGGTGAGATCCATAGGCTTTCCAGCAGGCCGTTTTGCGTGAGGGAAATAGACAGACACGACAGTTGATGCTGGTGCACTTCGTCCAGAGACAGAAGCATATGTTTCTGTGAAGGGATTGGATGATTTACCACCATTAAGCATTCTTGACAAGGCAGATTGTTGAGACTTGATAGGAAGAACTTTCTTATGGATGAAAAGATCGTCAGGAGCGAGTTGTTTGCTGGGACCACGTAAAGCAGGGAGACCACCACGGGAGATTTTGTGTGCGGGCTCGTCATTGTCGCTAGTACTGATAACAGGCGTTAACATTTCGTGATTCTTATCAGTTGAAAGTAGATCGTTGCGGGGTTGAGGGACGGCATGATCGGCTTCGGAGACAGGGCTTAAGCGGGGTCGCAGACCGATATTGGCAGTGAGGGATAAAGGCACGGAAGAGATTGACATAGAGTTGGTACCTGCTGAGAGGACAGAAATGTCGTCAGAAAGGTCAGAGTTCATGGCTGTACGAGAAGCAGCAAAGTCACTGTATAAGAGTTAGATAATTTAGACAGAGGCCAAGACCAGACCTACGGATCAAATTCATCTGCCTCGTCGACTGTATCGTGCGCTCTTTGACTGCCAAAATCACTATCATCCAAGGACTCACGGCTCGAATGAGGCTGGAGCTCGTCCTCGGAGGAAGATAAGGTGAATGGTTGGGGCGGCAACGGGGGTACAAGAGCAGCGTCGAGTTCAAGACGTGCAGCCATCCGTACTCTTCGTCTTCTCTCCATTTCAGCAGCACCTTTGAACTTGGGGACAAATTGCACGACCTTCTGTACTGGGGCTTCCTCATTTGCAGATGGAGCCTCAACCGTGACCTCGAGCTTCGACGATGAGGTCTCTGTCACGATCTTTGTAAGAGGCGAAGGTGCGTTTGCCTCTTCTGTTTTGGACCGGTCCACTGCAGCGGTGATCTCCTTGGTGGTGATGGATGAGGACGAGGCAGGGTCCTGAGCAAGTGATGAAGGCGAGATAGAATCCTGCAAGACAGCCGCTTGGACGCCAGACTTTGATAACCGGTTAGAAGTCGAAGCTCGCTTTCCATGAACGCGGAGTCCTAGACCGCCGGATTTGCCTGCCATGACGGTTTGGGTATATTTCAGCTTGGCACCTGGAAAACCGGTAGGGCGTTCGGGCTCATCAGGACTGACTATGGGGCTTTGAGGCATGTTGAGCTCAGGCCATCTATCAGAGTCTGCGAGGGTTGCATGGGTGATGTAGGGATTAGAGGTGTAGGAAGAGTCAAAGGCGA
>Ga0153924_1000698_pt1 | contig 20112 bp, 27 predicted proteins | sample TSNJ008MetaG_FD_104709 | JGI IMG/M metagenome (GOLD analysis project Ga0153924, IMG submission 104709) | Attine ant fungus gardens microbial communities from New Jersey, USA - TSNJ008 MetaG | ecosystem: Host-associated > Fungi > Mycelium > Unclassified | place: USA: New Jersey, Wharton State...
GGGGAATTCAGGAAGAGATTCTTTCCCTTGCGGTCACAGTAGGGTCGAAACCCGAGCTCACATTCTAAACGATTGCAGTCGGTTCATCTACAAAAAGACTGATCGCATGGTGATCAAATATTTTGTCCTGTTCCTAACAGACAACCCTGGAGCGTTCGCTTGGTCTAGTAACATCGCTTAACGTGGGGTGCCATCACAGAGTCATTGAGTGCTGCTCCTTTATTCCTGTTTCTTCCTTTTTTTCTCCTTTTCTCACTTCTCTTGTGTCTGGGTCGGTTGCGAGTGATCTGTCTTTTGTTTTACATTTCTCATTAGGTTTCTCGTTGTAGTTTGGGTTGTGTATTGTAGGGTACTACTTTACCGCGGAGGTACGATCGAGCACCGCGTTATAAATTTATGATTTAAAATAAATAAATAAATAAAAATCAAAGCACGTGCTAATCCGAAAATTCTTTGATAGATAAACGACGAACAGCCTTCCCACATATTCACTGATAAATATATCCAGATGCAGACTCGTGAGACTTGATTCTGCTGAGTCTCACCCCATCTGCAATGACCAATTACTTCAGTACATGCGGGGTTGTTCTGGTCGGTTTTCTCTCAATCACCCTCCCTGTAGTCTCACGCCTTGTTGCATCGCCGCTTGTTCTCCTTCTGCTTTCGCCCTTCATCTTCTTGGTCTTCGCCCTGGGATTTATCGGCTTTATAATCTTCCTAAACCATCATCTTGACTCTAGGAAACAGCACAGAGCGGAACACGTTTACCGAGCTGTATGCCCATTCGCTTTCTCAACTCCTGCGGCATGGCAAGCAGTGCTCACGAGGTCACAGTGGTCTCAGACTCAATCTCTTCCCCCTTTATATCCCCAGTCACCAAGTATATCGGTGGCATTAAACGACTTACTGAATCAAGTTGTCAGAGACTTCGTTTGGTCCTGGTATAGCGACATATCGTCTTCCCCATCCTTCCCGATTGCGGTAACATCGCTCCTCCATGCGTCACTAGCACAGCTCCTGCTTCGAGCGTCCAGGATCGACTTTGCCGCATTCGTTGTCCGACGCATTCTTCCCAAAGTCACGTCTCATATTGACCAATTCAGACAATCTGAAATTGCCTTGCGTGGCACTGGACTAGAGCGCAAACTCACTCAGTCAGAAGAACTTGACCTCTTACTTGCTAGTAGATACGCAGGAAAGGGCATCTCTAAGCTTCACCCTGCAATTGATAACCTCTCCACGACCTTTACGAAACAGAATGAAGAAATGCACCTTCGGCAACTTGTGGATCGTGCAATGCCTTTTCTTCTTCCTGAGACAGATGCAAGGAGTACGATTCTGAGAGTCACCATCAGAGAGATCGTTACATGCACTGTGCTTTATCCACTTCTGGATATGATTGTTGATCCGGATTTCTGGAATCAAATGATTGATCAAGTTGTGTGTATCCTAGAAAACTTATCTCATTCATTTGGCACTCATTTTCGCCATAGGCTGGTGCTGCAATTCATCAGCAGTGAGCCTCGTTCCACTTCGTCGTTTGAATTTGAGTCTCATGCCTTTCACTCCCAGGAAGTTGGTATCCAAAGTTCGAAATATCATAGAGGTGCAATATCCCAGATCCACCGTCAATTCTCATATCCACGAAGCACCTCCAACTTCGGAAAATATCACCATTCGAACAGATATTCACAAGTTTGACTCTTTTTTGCGTAGCATTAACCGTTACTCTTCCCTTCTGGATGCCAGGAGGTTGAAAAATGACATCTTGGGAGAGATCAGACGAACTCGTATGCTACTCGGTATGGTTTCTGTTCGTCGGTTACATACATATGACAATGTCGCCTCACAGCGAATCACGAAAAGGATGACTGGATAAACGGTGAGAAGACAGAAGATGTCGTTGCTTTCCTGGACAGACTTTATACCGCCAAACGCAAAGTCGAGGAACGTATTGTCTCGCTTGGCGGTGGAGATGGGTCAAAACAGCCCCCATTACAAGATGCTTCAAGCAAGCAGAGGGTTTCCTTGCGTGATGTTCTCAGGAATCCCAGCTCATTGTCTTACTTCATGGAGTTTATGGACCGTCGACGTCGCTCTCTACCTGTCCAGTTCTGGTTAACAGTAGAGAGCTTCAAGAACCCCCTAGAGATTGTGGATTCTGATTCATCCGGCTCGGATGACGATCTCCAAGATTTATTCATTTCACCAACTCTACAAGAGGATGTCTCCATGTTACATGATCTTTATTTCTCTGGCTCCGTCATAGCGCCAACTCTCTCGACGATATCTAGAAAACATATTGATACAATCCAAGAGTTTATGAGGGACCATGCCGACCATTCTCAAGCCGCTCAGCGTCGTGTTCGTCGTAGTGTCCTCCTCGCCCAACGTCAGATTGAAAAGGACATGGAACACGATTTTGAAAAATTTGAACGCTCGGATCTTTGGTTTCGCGTCCTGGGCGATGCCGACTTTTCGACCCCTGAGTCCAGGGATGCCAGTTGCCCACTCTTCCACTCGGTTCTCCCAATAACAAAATCTCACCCTCCATTTGATGACATCTCAAGCCCCACCTTTCCACAGCAAACAGCTAGCTCAGGCTCAGGCCCCCGTCCACTCACTAACACTATTGATGTACTCATGTCATCCGAAACTGAAGCCGAATCCTCGCGGGCACCACTCTTCAATGATCCAGAGGATGAGTTACAACGTGCAGAAGAGAAGCGTATAGAAGCAATCCACGCTGCCTTGACGGATATCATGGCACTGGAAAACGAGGAATCAAGGTCATCTCTCTTTATGTCCTTGAGTATTGAAAAATCTTCCAAGTCCGGAAGTCATGATAAGAGCAGGCGCAGGGCTACTTTTGATGATTTAGAACTTGAAGACCCAGATACAGGGGATGAAGGAGGTTTGGAGAATTCGATCACAGAGGAGAGTCTCCCATATCGGCCAACAAGTCCTGGGGACCTTCAACTCTCTTTTGACATTGCTCGGCTGAATAACAAAATCATGCACCTGGAAACACAAGAAACGATGTTGTCCAGCCTGATCCGCAAGGCCGAATTGACGGGAGAAACTCAGGAACTCAAACTTCTTGATAAATCCAAGTCAGCAGTAATTCGGGAACTCAGAGAGTTGCGGTTCCGAAAGTTGCAATACGAACAACAAGAAAATGCGAATCGACTTATCTTTGATCGTACAAAGGTGTCAATCATTAGTTCGACTGTCAGTGAGGAGAATGGGAAATCTGTTGTGAGGTATCTTGTTGAAATCCAGCAGCTGGCCCTTGATGGCAATTTCGTATCGGGTTGGGTGGTTGCCAGGAGATACAATGAATTCTTCAAAATGCATAATCGGCTGAGGGAGAAATATGTGATGGTGAAGAATTTAGATTTTCCTGGAAAGACGCTTGTAACAACACTTTCTGGAAGTTTCGTTGATATGAGAAAGGCTGCGCTAGAGAAATACCTCCAAGTTAGTATAAACATGCACAGCTCAGCTGCATACGACTTATGATTTGTTTATTTTTTTCAGAGTGTCATCGCTATCCCAATTGCCTGCGAAAGCAATGAGCTTCGGACCTTTCTCTCTCGTGATTCCCCTTTTGTTGCTGGCAGTCTAGATCGTCTACCGAAACCACTTTCTGGTACAGATCTAGTCAAGAACGTATATCGTCATGTGACTGAGAGTATTGACGACATGTTTTTTGGTCCATCGATGCTAGACGTCATGATCCAACGCCTCACGCGGCAAGCAGCTGAATTTGCAGGCATAGTAGGTTCTGGAAGCCACGATGAAAACCTTGTTGCACAAGCTCTGAGTGCACCCGGTAAAAATGCTCCAGAGGCGACATTATTGAAAATTGCAAAGGACCTCAAATTACTTGAAGACGAGACAACTGCGTTTACTGCGCCGATTTGCGATTTAATTTTGGCTGTGTTTGAATTGAATAAGACCAATTGGCTGAGGAGGCAAGCCACGCTGATTATTCTTCAACAAGTTCTGGGCGGAACCATTGAGAGGTGTAGCAAATCTTGTTTCAGGAAAGAGGCTCTGGCGATGCTGACATAGTGTTCAAGGAAAATTCGAGATACTGTGAAAGGTCTTTGGGAGGAATCAAAGGTCATTGCTTATCTGGATCTCCTCAAGGAGAATATTTGGCCTGAGGGAGAACTCAGAAGTAATCAATCATCTCGGACGACAGAGGAAAAATTGCGTACGCGGGAAGAAGCAAATCGCAAGCTGTCTTCATTGGTACCAGGTCAGTTTCTTGTAGTTGGTGTCGAAAGGCAGTCTCTAATGTTATCCATATCATAGATCTTGCAGCAAATATGATCGGAAGAACAAATGCGCGAAGGGGAGCTCGCAGAATATTTGCAGTATTGCAGAATCGGCGACTTAACCAACATATAGTTTATTCCATCGTTGATGAGGTAGGTCCGCTTTTCCTGAATTTGCAACTCTGTGGATAACTCTATTAGATTTTCTCGGCGCTCTTCCCGGAATCTATGGGCTCATCTTAGTTATCATCTAGACAATCATTACCCTGTAATATCTGCTATATGACGCTGCAAAATACTTGTACTTGCAATATCTATCCACGTATTTCACCTTGAATTATACTTGATTACTATATAAACTGTCTATTCCTGCATCTTGTCATTTAGATTGAGTGTCCGGGTTGATGATTCTTCAATTATGGGCACAACAGAACCTTCTGCGTTAGTTTTGGTTCTCTTCACACGATGCCTATAGAGTTGGGTGTAAGAGGCATCTGGGTCATCATATCTGAAATATGTCAGCGAATTCAGCAAACGAGAGCAGCAGAAGAGATGTACACTCTAATGGAATGTAGCAAATATCCACCAGAACCAGACATATTCATGAGGGGATGTGTCCGACCTGGCAGAATCTGATATCGACGGAGCCAGGACTCGATAAGGCTTGGTGATAACCATTCAGGATAATCTCGTAGCCTCGTTTGCAGATCAGCCAAAATTTGTGAATGTGGACTATACACCACCAGATTGGCTGAGCCCCCCAGATATTGTGCGTATTTCTCAATGATGGAGAATGGATCATATTGGGTAGCAAGTATTAGTCTAGTATGAGATAAGCAAAGAAATTCATCCATGGAAAGCATATTTACCCATCGAATTCACCATCAAATAACTCTCTTCGTGTTGAAAACAAATGGTCGTTCACAGCCTTTCGTTTGTTTAGTCGGGATTTCTGACGTTCAGACTTCACATTTGAGTTTTCGGATTCACTTGGGGGAAGGATAGGCGTATATTCTTCGTCCGCGGTAGCCCAATTAAGAGACGAAAGGATGCTCGTGGTTTCTCGAGAGAAGTTCATGTTGATCATCACAGGATAGGGGGGAGGGGACTCCGAGTCATGAACTGTAATTATTCGTCCTTCGCCTAGCTGAGGTAAGACAAGAGATTCATGGCATACATCATACACGTACCTCCCATTCTTTCTAACATAGCGGACACTACAATTCCTGATGCATCATCAGCTACTATATACCGTCCTCCAGGTCGAACGTTGGCTAAGTTGAGAAGCTGCGATAGAGTGTCGACACGGATATCGCGTATGCGTTCCTGATCCTTTGCGAACCAGTAATCACAAACATTGCTGAGTATTGGGGGAATAGTAGTGAACGTTCTTAAGTACCTGATTCAAGCGTCAGACGAGCAAGTGGGAGGCAGTAAAACACTTTGCATACTTTACTGCTTTGCGTTTCTTATACTTTTCTTTACTGTACTCTGTTTTCAGTGAATAGTTGGAATGTTGCTCAATCTGTTTCTTGATGATGTCCTGAGCTGAGTGTTAACGCGATGATCAGCTGCGTTTTTGCTCCGTAACCTACAGTGGCATGAGCACCAGCTTCTTTGAGCGCCTGAATGTCAGTTATCTTGAGGGATTGTACAAGCTCCCCGTCATTTATGTACTCATTGGTAGCTTCTGTATCCTCTGTGAAGAGAAAAGTCAGGGATAGCTCGAAAGACATCAAAAAAGCTCCTACCTACTTCCTGCAGAGTCTGGGGGGGCAAAATCTTCAGATTTTTCCCCTGGATTTCGTAGGTATTGCCATATTTTTGCCCGATCAAGTCATTCGCAAAAAATGTGCCAAATTTCCTGATAGTAGCGGTTCTGAGCCCATGTGAGCCAGCCACAAGAAGAAGAAAATAGTGTAAAGCCGCACGCATTGAAATCAACCTTCACACTACTCATATCACCATTCGAAAGTTGGACGAGCACATGGTCACCAGATTGGATAGCCACGTCTCGAAGGTCAGGTTGGTATGTAGGGATACTCTTGAGCTGTTCAGCCTCTGGTGACATGACGGACACAAAAAAAGCACAAAAAAAGTGATGGCAAATTTGGCGGAGTGATCACCATCGCGCGTAGCAGGCTTCGGATATAATCAACTTTACGATACTGAAGTATGACCTTTCAACAGTCACACCAACTTGATGAAAGAATTCTTGACGAACTCATCAAGAAATCCCAGACAGTTGATCTCGACTCATTCACCCGAGCTGACATTTCTAGTTTTATTCAAGCATTTACCCTTTCTAGTAACTCGACTATCAGATCCAAGGCCTTTGTTCTGCTTTCTGCTCTTTGCCAGAAAGCCCATGGCACATTAGCGGGTGAAAAAGGGTCCGAGACATTGGCCAGTCTCTTTGGTTCTCAAATAACCGATGCTTTAACGGAGACCAACGATACTGCGTTGCGGACGGGAATTTGCACGCTTGATGCTCTGTTTCAGGTCGATTGGCCTGCTGCAGAGGCTATTCTATGTGAAGAAGGAGTCATCGAAAACATCATGGAGGGAGTAGATTTCGTTCATTCCACACGGCTCGAAGGGAGCGTAGCACACCTACTCGGGCAGGCCTCTGGATACAAACGCTGTAGAGAGATCATCCAAACTCAACCCATCAATTGGTTAAAGAATAAGTGTCAACAATCCTCAAATCTCTCTCTACGAGCTGCGGCTGCTGTCGCGTTGGTTAAATATTCTAGGGGCGTCGTAGCTGATGCACCGGAGGCTCCGATCCCTGAAAATACGGATGATAATGACCAAGAGGCTTATCTGGCAAATATGATGAAAAGTCTCATTGTCAATGCGGACGATCGCGAGCCACTCTCGGACGCTGTCGAAGCACTCGCTTACCTTAGTATTAAACCAGAGATCAAAGAGACACTATCATCGGATTCTAAATTTCTCGGGCAATTGTTCTCTCTCATCCCGCGCAAAAAATCAACAAGTACCTCACAGAGTATAGCTGTGGACTCAGCTATGACGTACGGTACCCTTGTCGTGATTTCAAATATTTGTGCTTACCGACCGCGCCTTTCTGAGGATCAAGCCCAGTTAGAAAAGTTGAAGAAGATGGCCCAGGCTATGAAAAAAAATAATGAAGTAGGACAGCGACAACTTTCGATTTTGGAGTCGGATGAGAGTGTTAGGGCACGGGTCCACCGGCTGATTGATGCTGGTGCCCTGGGTGTAATTGGGTCAGCATTGACAGTCAGTGATACTGTAACCATCAGACTCCTGCTGGGAAAGACTCTACTAAATATTGTAGAGGACACGGAGAACAGGGGAAAGGTTCTACAAAGTGGTGGGGCAAAAACGCTATCCATTCTCATTAAACATGCTCTTGAGTCATTGACACCACAGAATCAGATACTTGACGCGAGATACCTGGAAACTATTCAGGCTTTGGCCAAACTTAGTATCACATCATCTCCTTTGCATGTCTTTGGACCTGATCTTGGTGTCGTCTTTGATGCCATTCGGCCCTTATCAGTTCTGTTGCAACACTCCTCATCAACACTCCTGCAGAGATTTGAGGCTAGTATGGCCTTGACCAACCTCTCCTCATATCAGCCTCAGGTTGCCGAGCGCATCGCTCGGGCTGAGGGTCTTCTTGGCAGAGTCGAACTTCTCATGTTTGAAGATCATGTTTTGATGCGGCGATCTGCAGTAGAATTAATTTGCAATTTGGTCGCTGGCTCAGACGATGTCTTTGAGCGTTATTGTGGTACACTCGAGGCCCCAGGTGCTACTTCCAAGCTCCAAATTCTGATCGCACTAGTCGATGTCGATGATCTGCCAACTGTGTTGGCAGCGTCCGGTGCCCTTGCTGCTCTCACTTGCTCGCCTCATGCCTGCCTGACTTTGTCACAACTACAGCAGCAGCGTAAAAGAGTGCTGCCAGTGTTGACGCAACTGATTGACCCTTCCACCGGTGTGTCTCTAGACGAAGTCCACGACAACCATACCATATACGAGCATCCAGGTCTCGTTCATCGCGCTCTCGTCTGTGTCAAGAATTTGCTTGCGAACACAAGTGACCACGAGTTGCGAAAAGCTCTTAAGAAAGATGCTGAGTCAACTGGGTTAGTCAAAGGACTTGAGCAGCTAGTCAAAGGCGAAGGGTTGACAAAAGAGCCATCAATTCTAATACTTGCTGCAGAAACACTCAAGGTGGTGATGGAAGATAAGGAATCAAATTGAACAGATCTGAAAAACAAGAAATGAGCTGTCGAGTACCTGTAGTACAGAAGTAAATTGTAGTCGCATGTAATTAACTGCGGGAGAAGCCGAAATACTTGATCCTGACAATCAACTCATATCCTATCGGCATATTCCCTGCGTATCTAGGTCTTCCGTTTTGTCTCACAGCCATTCCTTTGCTGGAAAGTTGATAATTAAGGGTCTTGTGGTATCTAGACAATGGTAAGTTCTGCAGCGTTCACGGGGTCACCCATCTGACCGCTATATGTATGTAGGCTATCTCTAAGAAAGCAGGAAAGAAGGTAGCACCTGCAAAGCAGTCAGGAGGGAAGGCCAAGGTGGCAAAGGTCCGTCACTATCGTCATTATCTACAATTGTACCATTCATCTGCGTATGTAGGCCGACTGGAAAGAGGGCTTTAAGAAGAAGCAGGTCGGAGTGTCGGATATGACATTGCTAACAACAATCAGCAACGAAAGCATCAACGAGAATTTAGAAAAACGGTGGAAGAGCGGTGAAATTTACACATACATTGGGGCGGTCTTGATTTCCGTCAATCCGTTCCGGGGTATGCATACAACTTGATCCTGCTCACGATTATCATTGACTAGCAGAACTTAAATAGATCTCGGAATCTACACCGACGAAACTCTCCAGCGCTATCGAGGGAAGAACAGGCTGGAGGTGCCACCACATGTCTTCAGTATCGCGGAGAGCGCTTACTACAACATGAATGCATACCACGAGAATCAATGTGTCATCATATCTGGCGAATCTGGTGCAGGGAAAACTGAAGCTGCCAAGCGGATCATGCAGTATATAGCCGCTGTATCTGGAGGTCAAGATAGTAGTATCCAGGAGATCAAAGACATGGTGTTAGCAACTAATCCACTTCTCGAAAGTTTTGGATGTGCGAAGACCCTTCGTAATAACAATTCTAGTCGACATGTAAGTAAAGCCAGCGTCTTTGGCACATGAACTGAATTTGGAAATAGGGGAAATATTTAGAAATCATGTTTAACACCCAAGGAGAGCCTGTAGGAGCTCAGATTACAAATTATCTTCTAGAAAAGGGCCGTGTAGTTGGGCAAGTGGAGAATGAGCGCAATTTCCACATCTTCTACCAATTTACTAAGGGTGCTTCTGATGAGCAAAGAGGTCAGTTTGGACGCAAGCCCAAATTCTCAAATGTTGAGTATCCTCACAGATGCTTTTGGTCTGCAAGGCCCTGAGGCATATGCTTACGCTAGCATGAGCAACTGTTTGGAAGTACAGGATATCGATGATGTGAAGGATTACACACAAACGATTGTGAGTCCTAGTTTTCAGTCGCTTCGTCCGTATAATTGATTCAAACAATCATAGAACGCCATGGACGTCATAGGTCTGAGTGCGGATGAACAAAATGAAATTTTCAAGATGCTTGCTATTGTTCTGTGGCTTGGTAATGTACAGTTCGAGGAGATGGATGACGGTAATTCAAAGATTGCAGACACTGGAGTCACAGATTTCGTGGCATACCTAATGGATGTGGATGGTGCTTTGGTACAGAAGGTCCTCACACAAAGGGTCATGGAAACGACGAGAGGTGGTCGCCGGGGTTCCGTTTATAATGTTCCCCTGAATCCATCCCAGGCGTCAGCTGGACGAGACGCTTTAGCTAAGGCTATTTACAGTAATCTCTTCGAATGGATCGTTTCAAGGATCAATGTTTCGATGAAGACAAGGGGGGCCGTTGCTCATGTCATTGGAATTCTGGATATTTTTGGCTTCGAAATCTTTGAAGTAGGCGGTGACCTTGTTTTCGCAGTGATTTATTTGACTCCTATTTTGAAGGATAATTCTTTCGAACAACTGTGTATCAATTATGTTAACGAAAAATTACAGCAAATCTTCATCGAGCTTACACTCAAGACAGAGCAAGAAGAATATGTTCGTGAACAGATAAAATGGACACCCATCAAGTTCTTCAATAACAAGATTGTCTGCGAGCTCATCGAGGAGCGCCGTCCGCCTGGAATCTTTGCCGCTCTCAATGACGCTTGTGCCACCGCTCACGCCGACCCAGCTGCGGCTGACAACAGCTTTACCCAACGTGCAGCTATGTTGGCGAGTAATCCCCATTTTGAGGCACGGGGTGCTCAATTTCTGGTTCGCCATTATGCAGGGGACGTGATGTACAATGTGGCTGGTATGACCGACAAAAATAAAGATTCGCTTATTAAGGATCTTCTGGACCTGATTGGTAGTAGTGGCAGTACTTTCTTACAGACACTCTTCCCAGATCGCCCAGATCCGAATAGCAAGAAGCGCCCTCCTACTGCAGGAGATAGAATCAAGGTAGGATGGGCAGTCTGATCCATGACATGAATGCCTGACTTGGCGTGACATCAGCAATCCGCTAGAGCACTCGTAGACAATCTTATGAAAGCACAACCTTCCTATATCCGAACTATCAAACCTAACCAAAACCGTAGCGCAACGGAATATGATATCAAGGCTGTTCTTCACCAGATAAAGTACCTTGGTCTTCAAGAAAATATCCGTGTTCGCAGAGCAGGCTTTGCATATCGGAATACCTTTGAGAAGGTGGTTGAGCGATTCTATTTATTATCGCCGAAAACTTCTTATGCTGGTGAATATATCTGGTCGGGAGATTCAAAATCTGGGTGCGAACAGATTCTGAAAGATGTTGGCATCGCCAAGGAGGAATGGCAGATGGGTGTTACCAAAGCTTTTATCAAGAATCCAGAAACGGTGCTCATTTTACACATTTTACCCTTTCCCTTTCTGACCTTTGATTGCAAGCTATTTGCTCTAGAAACCATGCGAGATCGCTACTGGCACAACATGGCAGCTCGCATTCAGCGTGCTTGGCGTAACTACATGCGTTATAAGCATGAGTGTGCTCGTAGAATCCAACGTTTCTGGAAGAACAACAAAGAAGGAATTGTGTACGTAGAGATACGGAATCATGGACATCAAATCTTGGCAGGGAGAAAGGAGCGTCGTCGATTTAGTTTGCTCAGTTACAGGCGCTTCCATGGAGATTACCTCGGTGTCAATGCAAAGGATGCCCTGGGAGCAGAACTTGCATCTATTTGCGGAGGCACTGATGAGCACGTTACATATAGTGGAAAAATTCAAGTGTTGGTTTCTAAATTTGGTCGCTCTAGTAAACCTAGTCCTCGATTCCTTATTTTGGTATCCAATATTTTCTTCACCCGAATGTAGGATGCTAATTATTTAACAGACGTCCAAAGCAGTTTATATCCTCATTACTACTGCAAATGACGGCACACCTGTGCCCACTCTCGAGCGCAAAATCCCATTGGCTACGATCAAAAGTATTAATATGTCAAATTTCAAGGATGACTGGATTGTAAGTGTGAATTTTTGGATCAACTGCATTGTCTGACCGATCAATAGGTATTGAATATCAATGTACCCTCGGAGGAGGGAGACCCTGTTATTAGCTGTGAATTCAAGACCGAGCTTACGACGTATCTGATGCGACTTGCTCCGGTACCCATCAATGTCCTGATTAGCCCAACGTGAGTTTTGAAATCTATCGATACTTCGAGCCTTTTGTTCACTTCCTTTTCAGTATTGAGTATGCGAAGAAAAAGGATAAAAAGACGGAGATTAAATTTGTGAAAGACGAGACCATCACTCGAGACGATGTATACAAGAGCCACACCGTCAGAGTAGCTTCCGGAGAACCACCGAGTAGTTTATCACGGCCCCCTGCCAAGAGGAAACCTGGTATCGTACGGCCCATCAGCGAAGGTAAACTTCTTCGAGCAGGCAATCCTTCCGTAAGTACTATGCTTACACTTAAACGCTCCACATAACAATTTATTCCTTTTGTTCTCGATAGAAATCTCCTGCAACTGTATCTCGGCCTAAACCCAGTCCACAGTCCCTTCCTGGAAAATCGATATCGGTAGCTCCTCCACCACCGGTGATAAAATCAGACCCAACGCCTGTTGGTAAATCTACTGCCCTGAATGATATACGGGCTCCGCCACCGCCTCCGCGCGCTGCTGCACCCCCTCCACCCGCAGAACCCGAGAAGCCCATGTACAAGGCTAAGTATGGATTCGAGGGACAGGAGGGTGAGATATCACTGCAGAAAGATGATGTCGTTGAGTTGCTCCAAAAAGATGATAATGGCTGGTGGCTAGTGGCGAAAGACGGGGAAGAGGGCTGGGCGCCATACAATTATCTTGAGTTGGTACCACCAAAGGCAGCACCTGCAGCTATTCCACCTCCACCTCCTCGAACACGACCTATGACTACGCCCAACGTCATACCCGCTGCAGCCGCCACTGTTGATGCAACTTCCAAACCAATACCTGTGTTCCCAGGAATGGGATCAACGAACGGATCAGCGACACCTTGGAAGAAGTCTCCAGCTCCTACCCAGCCTGGATCGGGTTCTGCAGAAACTATGAAAGCGCCAATGAAGACTGGGAACAAGGTACCACCCCCTGTGGCTACGAAACCTAAGCCACCACCTGTTAGTGCAAAACCTGTAAAGCCATCAATTGGTGGGGCTAAGCCTGGTTCTGGTAAACCACCTGTTCCGGCTGCTGTCAAACCTCCGCCGGTGGCCTCGAATAAACCTGGAACTATTGCGAGGCCTGCTATGGTTGGTGGACAGCTGGATCTTGCTGCAGCTGTAAGTTTGTTTGTTTTTTCGAAATGGTATCTCCATATTGAAGTCTGTATTTGATAGTTGGCGAAACGTGCACAACGGACGACGGACGAGTGATTAAATTTCCCCTAGGGTAAGGTATGATGTTGGGTTAATTTTGTTTTCTTTTTTCTTCGACAATCTGGACAGTGTGACAGTTGGTTCGGAATAAATACGGTATATGTTTAATGCAAGGCAAAAAAAAAAAGGGAGAATCAACTCTCTACGGTTGATTAAAGGGGTATCATATTCTGCATGCAAATGAAAAAAAATAAACTAAGGAGTTTCAGTAATAAGAATGGGTGGTAGTTTTGGGCTTGACAAGAGCTTTACTGTCGAAGAAGAAGACGAAAGACCCAAGTTGGGTTGTCGAGGACCAGGACGAATCACGTTCTCACCACTCGAATCGAGTAGAGGCGTAGGGCTGCGACTCGGTGTGAGATAGCCAGAATAGGGATACGAAGCGTCGTCGTCGTCGTCGTCCAGATGACTTTCAGAATCTGAGAACCGACCGACGGTGCTACTTGCCGCACCCGAATCTCTCCACGACTCGACTTCTTCGGCTGTCAATACCTTGGCGCCACCCCTAGAGTCTATAAAGTCTTGTTTTGTCTTTTCCAGCGCTTTTTGTCCCGTTTCCAAGAGGTTTTCGATGATGAGTTTGATTCTGTGATACGTTGCACTGGTGGTGTCCTTTTCATGACCAGCACCCGTACCAGAACCTTGATCGGCGGAATGAACTTGGTCATTTTCCTCAGACGACGGGGCATCGTCCGAGTCCACGTCTTCTTCATCATCTCCGACTTCGCTTGGATCCAGGGAGGATTTCACGGCACGATATGTGAGTGGAGGAAGCATCAGACGCGTCTCGCGGAGTTTACGTCGAAGTTCGCGGATTTCTTGAGCTTGTCTGGCTTTTGTTTTTTCGAGCGATGCGTTGATAGCTAAGAGTGAACGATTTGTGATTTCCAAGTCTGCCATCTAAGTAGAAGAGTGTGTTTTGTTTTCGTTTTAGAAAAAAAAAAAAGAGGTTGGGGGGTGAGATGGACCTGACCTTTCGGTTCGACTTGGCTTCGGCCCTTTCTTCGTCCTCTTCAACTGTCGATCCGGGACTGAACGATCCATTGACAGGAGAGTCGTTGTCCTCTCTTGAACTCGCATACGCAATCAGATTGTCCAATGTCGTCCTGAGATCCGGTAAATGGTGATTACCCTTTTGAACTCCTCCTCCTCCTACAGAAATGACAGAACTCTCAGGACTTGTGCCAGAGTCGTGGGTGAAATTGGACGATCTTGAGGACACAGATAATGCCGATACCGGTGGAGATTGAGGCAAAGGTGGGATGCTTGTTGGATCGACAGAAGAAAGAGCAGCACGTCCAAAACTTCCATAGGAGGGGCCACGAGAGGGAAATCCAGAGGTTCTTGAGAACGGACGAAAGTCGTCCGTTCCTCCATTAGGCTTGGGAGAGGAAGACGCAGAGAAGCTGGAATGGAGACCGCTGCGACTGGAACGTGGAGTTGTGTATCGGTGTGGATTTGCAGCAGGCACAGCGGTTGTTATTGGATACGCTAGGGTGGAACTCGATGCTGGTGGAGAAGCTGCAGACGAAGAGACAGAGCCAGCTCTGAACCGTCTGACATAGAGCCTAGCGGTGCTGGCGGTGGTGGATGTCGAAGGGAGTTCAGGGTTGTTCTTGGCCATTGTCGTGACCTTTGAACGGATCCTGAGAGGCCGGGAGGCAGCTTCATCCACGGCAACGCTAGGCAGCTCTGAACGAGATGGCTGGGGAGCAGGGCTTTGTTGGGGCTTGCGTGGGCCAGGGCCGAGAGCATCAGAGGCAGCGAGCTTGCTCGGTCGCAATTCGGATGAAAGTGACTTTGTAGCTTTGACCCTGGGTACTGACTGCTTGGTAGGAGACGAAGGCCTGGTTACGCTGGGAGTGCGTCGAAGAGCGCTGGAATTGACTTTGGCCTTGGGTCTTGTGGAGATAAATGAAATTGTAGGGGATGGAGGGCGGGAAGAGACAGCAGGCATGAAAGCACAAGATGGAAATGGATTGACCCTGAGACTATCTACTACATGTATCTTTACTTTGATGCCAACACACTCTCGACGACTTTTTCAATTGCTGTGCGCAGCTGGCTGGACGAATCGGCGCGGAGCGCAGCGAGGACACTCTTCTCAACATATTTGCCTATCATGTCCACCTCGACGTTGACTTTTTCTCCCGATTGCTTGCTGGCAAGGGTGATGTTTTCTTGGGTGTGTTTGATGAGCATGACGCTGAAGGCGCATTCAGAGTCGGACACGGCGGTGAGGGTGAGAGAAGCGCCGTCAATGGCGACATAGCCTTTGGGGATGAGATAGGGGAATAGATCTGGCCGCTCGAGCTTGAAAACGAGGTAACAGGAGTCGCCGTCGCGGCTTTTGCTCTCAATGGATGCGGTTGCATCGACATGACCCTGAGAGCAGTAGGATGAGTGAGTTGGAAGCAAGTGCACAGATCGGCAGTGGACTTGCCTGGACGAAATGGCCACCAAAACGAGCACGGGAGCCCACTGCACGTTCGAGATTCACGCCTGTGCCGACCCTGCGCGAGCCTGTGTCCCGTCAGGCATTCGTGCTGCACGACAACAGAACAAGAGGCGCACCGAGAGAGGTCCTCTGCAGAGTCTCATTGGACAGCCAGACCTGGAACCAGCCGTCCTCCTTGGAGAGATCAAAGTGAGTGACAGTCAGACAGACACCGTCGACGGCGATGGAGTCGCCAATGTGGCAGTCGTCGAGGACAGGATTTGCGAAGCCGATGGCGAGTTGGCAGCCGCTGCTGTCGATGACCAAGGAGGAGATGATGCCTTTGTGTTCGATAAGTCCAGTGAACATAGCTAACCTGTCCACGTGACCATGCATCGCTCTCTCATGACTTGGTATGTTATTTTCCTTTTTTTCTTTCTTTTTCCTGCTCAATATTCCCTCTAGCCTTGCCTCCAAAGACACGTCTCGCTAGCCGTCTGCCTCGTCGATGACCAAGAAGGAGATGATACCTTTGTGTTCGATAAATATAGCTAACCTGTCCACGTGACCATGCATCGCTCTCTCCTCCAGTCATGGCTTGGTATGTTATTTTCCTTTTTTTCTTTCCTTTTTCTGCTCAATGTTCCCTCCAGCCTTGCCTCCAAAGACGCGTCTCTCCATCTCGCTAGCCATCTGCCTCGTCGGCGCAGCAGGCATCGTCGTCTCCGACCATCTTGAAAAAAAGTACCCGGAGGCAGAGAAGAAATAGCTTGATTGATATAGTACATATCTACCACAGTGTGTCTGTCTATCAAGTAGCATTGGGACGAGGCCTCTGTCGTTCAGTCATGTCCGCCAGTGAGGACATGGTCGGATACCGATGCCCCTCCTCATTTGCAAGTTTGAATTCCCAGTCCCGTGTCGTCCAGTCCGGCACCAGAGTCTCTTCTCCACGTCCTCGCCAGCGCCCGCAGAACAGGTCACAGACAAACTTCCACCACGAGTCGAAAAAGATGATGGACAAGATGACAGTAGCAATGAGCCCCACCGTGATAATGCCGATCCCAATCACTTTCCATTGCGTCGCCTCTTCTGCCGAGGTCGTTGGTGCCTCTGGAACACTTGAGAATGTGGGTGCCATAGTGCTTGACATTGGTGCCGAGGATGTTAGTGCCGCGGTCGATAGTGCCTCGGTGCTTGACATCGTCATAGTGCCTGATACAATCGCTGCTGCTGAAGCGGTGCTATGCTCTGAAGTCGTTGCCGTTAGACTGGTCGTAGTGCTACGGTATATATGCGCTGTTCTAGTTATTGCAGTGGCGGGGGACAGGTCTGGGGGAGTGTCAGGGCCAAGGAGTGCAACGAGGTCGCGGCTTTGGAGAGGGACGGCGGCGACGACGAGGACGAGAGGGAGGAGGATGAGCGAGCGCATGTGTAGGAGATGATGACTAAGAAGAACAGATTGTATTTATTGCCAGTCCTCCTGCAGTCACACGTTATCTCTCTCTCGTCATGTCCAGCCCCGAGCCCATGTGGTTTTGTCATCAGGTATGTCCTCACCAGCCTCCTCCACCTGTCCTCATCACTCTCGACAGTGTCGCGCAGAGATGCGTCCTGTCATGGTTCGCCAGCCTCTGCCCTCCGACGTCCATCTCACCATCCCCGGCAGGTCCCCGATCCAATATGCCCTTCTTGCCGTGGCTCTTTCGTCGAAAAGGTCTTAATCATCGGCCCATGTCATTTTCTCACTCACCTCCAGAACACAGATTGAAGATCCTTCTAATGATCCACGCGATTATAGCAGTCCAGGAGATATGGGTGATTTTGAAAGATTCGATCCCTTCCTCTGTGCGTTTCTTCTCGAATTGCTTTCCGCCAACTACTCACCTACACAGTGAGCCTACACTCCTTCCTCAATCGCAGTTTCCAACAAAATGAACAGCCCAACAGCTCAACAGCTCAACGATCACAGGTGTCCATCTCTCTTCCCCAACCTACTCTTACACAGCCTCTGATCATCTCTAGTCTAGCCCCGGGCTGATCTTCCAAGTCAGGAGCACTTCCGGCCCTCATCCGACGTCATTCATGATGGGCACTTCATCCCCTCCCACCGGTCCCCCTGGCTCACCTCCGACCATGTCGGAGTAGGTCTCTTGAGCACCTTTCACGACTCTAGTTTTGACTCTTTCCATGTCAGATTCCTTCGGGGCACGGGTCAGCCTAATAATCATCCCGGCCGCGACCCTCAAAGAGAACCCTCAAACATCAGTGGGCCCCTCTTTATGCAATATCTGCTGTCACTCTTTGGTCAGGCCGATCACCCAATGGCGTCTATGTTCATGGGTGGAATGCCAGACAACGGGAGAATGGGCGATTATGTTTTCACCCAAGAAGGTGACTGTCAACTCCTTGATCAACTTCCTTTTCCTGATCTTCATTCAGCGTTGGATCAGATTATGGCACAAATCATGGAAAACTCCAATTCCCATAGACCCGTACCAGCAACAGAAGAGATCATAGAGAAACTACCCCGCCAAGTCCTCGAGGAAGCAAGTACGTCCATATCTATATCATCCTCCCCAGTCAATATAACTCATTTTCCGCCCAGGTCCTCTGTTGTCCAGAGACTGTGCAGTATGCAAAGATCAATTCCAGCTAGGTACTGAGGATCCTGAAGAACAGATTGTGGTCCAACTTCCTTGCAAACACTCATTTCATCAACCTTGCATCTTGCCATGGCTCAAATCATCTGGAACGTGTCCAGTGTGTCGGTATGCGCTCGTGCCACAGCCAGATCACAATGTTTCAAGGAACAATCCATCCACATCAACTCCACTCGGTGCTGGTGGCGATCGTTTGAATCCTAGCTCCAGTCCATCTACAGCTCCTCGTGCAAGGTCACAGTCTCCTCGTGCAAGGTCACAGTCTCCTCGTTTCGGTCATCGTAGCCCAAGACCAAGCGGAAGACCGACACTAGAGTCATACCGAAATAGCTCCGCTTCGAGGGGCTTCGCGCCATTCTTTAGGAATCTTGCTGCACCACGTGGTCACGGTTCTTTAGCATCACCACCCAATACAACATCTTCTGAGCCCCCACCCATACCTTTGCCTACATCTTCCTCCTTTGAACCCACATCTGAATCACCAAGAACTCTGCGTCCTTCATGGATACACACGCATCGATCAAACATGGATTCGTCAGACCCTTTTATCCCGCGATCGCAATCACACTCTGGGAACCAGTTACGAGACCAGAATTCGGGTGGCGGGAGTGAGAGCAGCAGTGGGGGTGGGAGTGGAACACAGGGACAACGGCCACACGGACAACAACCGCACGTTCCAGGAGATTGGTCGGATGATTTGATGGACTTGGATTGAGTGTTTTGTGTGTGGGGTATAATTAGAAAAGATGATGTCTTGGTTGTGAGTGCGCTCCTGTATGTTGTCAGTTCAAGTATTGTGCTCGTGGTATTTATTATACTTTTCCCAATATCAATTAACCTGTCTGGACGCTGCGTGTTAAATTATCTTTGCGCTCAGGACGGAAGCGACAGTCATCGTGTTTCGTGATAGGATTCCTAGCTGTTGGCCGAGAAAAACAATCTTTTGTTCTCGGCACATATCAAATCATGGAAACGAGATGTTCTTTTTCAATGATGAAAGAGTACGTTTTTCACAAGAGAGTATTTGTTGCAGAAGAGTTGAAACAATAGCCAAACCAACTTGAGCTTTGTCAAACTTATTTTGGATTCTGAAATCGGAATTCCCTACATGTGTATTACGAATGGTATGATCCGCAAGTAACAGCTCAAGCAACCAATCTATACGAGGATCTCCAGAATTGCAAATCTAGACACCTCAATCTATCACATCTTAATTGATTATGGACTTTGTGAAGCGAGTATTCGCAAAACCAACAGAACCATCGCCAGAGTAGTAGGCCGTATAGAAACGCTCGAGGAACGCTTGGCCGTTTACGAAATCCAAGCCTTCACCACTCACGGAACCGATATCATTAACAATGAGATAGACACTGTTGACAGTTCCTCCTATAACAGCGTTGAGAGTTCGAGGCCAGATTTGAGCGTTGGGTATCAACTCGTAAGTGACCTGCCATTCATCAAGTGAGCTGAGATCACGTATTATTCCCCCGGAGAGAAAGAGAGAGGGCTTACACCGTGGATGGTAAAAAACAAACTCTTCAGATTTCGAAATTGGGATCGAGTAAGGCGAAGAAAACCTGTGTCGTTATCTAGAACAGCACCCGTGGCCTGTTGATAGGAGGCGAAGGCATCTGAAGCAAAATAAATGAGAGTAGTGCCTAGGAATTTCCATGTTGAGCTTGGTTGGAA
>Ga0153924_1000699_pt1 | contig 20096 bp, 25 predicted proteins | sample TSNJ008MetaG_FD_104709 | JGI IMG/M metagenome (GOLD analysis project Ga0153924, IMG submission 104709) | Attine ant fungus gardens microbial communities from New Jersey, USA - TSNJ008 MetaG | ecosystem: Host-associated > Fungi > Mycelium > Unclassified | place: USA: New Jersey, Wharton State...
CAGTTCCAGGCCACTACCAAGTATACAATTTATACTTGGTGATAATCCAGAACTACAATCTCACCTTGAAGTTCACTGAGATATCATATCAGTAGTGATCAAGGCAAAGATTAACTCACATTTGGCATCCTTCAGTGATTAGAAACAAGGTTTCCATAAATCAGTAGACTTAATACTAAGTTCACACAAGAGATTGTCCTCAAAAACATACCTGATACATTGCATGAGTGTGTGAAGCTGCATGGGTACAGAAAAAGGTCCTTCATCACTTGCTTTGAATCAGCTTCAAGCTTGGTCCACCCTTGCTATCAATGTCAAGTGTTTATAAGGTTCGGTTCACCTGTGAGAGTGCTTAACAATGAGTGATCATGAAAATTTGTCATCAGAATTCTGAAAGTCGATCCAATAAGCCAACAGATCGACTGGGTCCGATGAGGTTATCACCTGTACCCTTTACCAAGTCATAGTCGAAGGCAATGGAAAGCTAAGCTCATCCGATGTTGATCAGCTTTTCGAGTTGTTAGTTGGGACGCCATTACTCACGCTGATGATCATATAAGCAACTTCTTGTGATCGTCGTAGATGTATTGGACGAGTATGGCGGCCTCATGCGCGATTTGCCTGGGTTGGATGACTACGAGGGTCTCTTGCTACACTGAAGCGTTGGGCTCTGGTCGAAGAAGTTCAAGTTTAGCGTTATCAGCGGACCGTATCACTCACATCTTCCCAGGATCCATCAGTATCCATGTTTTCACCTGACAGTGACATCAAAAGATAATAAGATAAGGCTTCTGATAACATTCGTGCCTTTTTCACGTCGCAACTCTACAGTGCTTGGAGGGATGCAGTGAGTAAGCCAAATCGTAGATCAGTACAAAATTTCGGTTCCTACTGATCCACCAAGCCGAAATCACGGGATAAATATGCAATGCCACGAGTCTACCTACGCCGCTCTCTTGTTCCCTTGTTAATATGAAAGCATTATTTAGGATTTTTCTGCAGAAAGTCGACGATAGTTGTTGCCCAGATAAACATACCAGCGGTATGAGCCTCATTAATCCATGCATCTTCCTTACCCGTCGCATTGAGACGTGACTTGAGGGATACCCGGATATCATCGGAAATGCTATTTCCTGGGATGCATCACTGCCAAAGGGAATATTGACATGAGTACTGATGGATTCTGGGAATGTTTGAGCTGAGCTCTCTGCCATCAGAGCAATAACATGTATACTTGTTCCGGGTCAAACAAGGGCTTTTGATAGATGCCAGACGTATGCACTTGGTCATCGCTTGTCCAATTCTTGTTTACAATACAGGGGACCTCTCAATTTGGGTCGAATCCTGGACAGGCTATCTAAAGGTACGTCTGAATCATATTATTGGGTGTACACTTTCACAGGGCTCTTTGGAGTGAGAAGACAAGACGCTACTACTAGTATGCCTATCATCTTGACATTAGCAAAGGTGCCATTGCCAAGGGGTTGACGGGTAACCTGGCACAAGATTGAGCTCAATATCAACTCATTCACAAAGACAAGAACACTTGACAACATTCTGGAAAGGGGTAAAACCACTGAGAAGCAATGATCATGGAAACGGGAGATAGAGGGTCTGTCCCTAATTGGACTATGAAAGGAAATCATTTGACCTACACAACCACACATTCCCGACGGCATTCTGAATACCGATTATCAAGGCCGTCATTAAAAAATGATCATACATCCCTGCTATGTGAACGGAGAGAAATCGAAAAAGGTCGTTAGGGGACTATCTTAACGCCAACTATCTAGAAGCCATCTAATTTCCGATCACCGGGAAGCTAACTGACAGCAGAACAGAAGCGTACGTTTATTGAGTACACAGTGGTTCAGGGTAAGGATATTACAGTGTAAGGTTATACTCATACTCATTGCTAGTATCCTGGGCGATCCAGAGGAGAGCGGCCGACAGCATGAGAGCCACATTTTGCGAGACACTAGCATATCCATAATAAGTGAACTGAGGCGTATATCCCGGCAAGATATATTTCAGGACCAGGATTGTCTGTAATAAAGCAACAAGTTCAAGACTTATTTAAATTGGAGGAACCCGGAAATTACGCACCACGCTCCCAGCGAGACCGCCAGCCATCAGTGCAAGACCAATGAACAAGGTTAGCCTTGCCAACCAAACCGCCCGAGAATCCCCATCCCCAAACCCATCCCTGCCTCTAAGCCGATCTTTATCAATCCAGTTGATCACTAGATACCCGAGCAGGGATAAAATTCCGGGCACCCAATCAACGAAAGAGACATGAACTGGCACTTCGTCACCCCACTTGGGCTTTGCGTGTGCCGAAAGTACAGCAGCATCCAGAAATATCCAGGTTGCAAGAGCGAACTGAATGTAGATGAATTGAATGTGATGTCAGTATTGTAAAAATTTCTGAACTCAGGAAAAACACGCACCAGAGCACCTGCCAGGTATACTCCAATTGACCTCCTATGCTTCCCTAGTGTGAGGTTAGGGCACGGATTCACGCACACTCGACGAGGATCATAGTCTGATCGAGGCAGGGACATGATGTGGTTATGTTGCTTTAGGTATGAAGAGGACTGGTATGAGTCTGCACGAGGGGAAAGCGGTGCTGTGCCACTGAACGGTCGAGAGGGATCGTGGGAATATGTCTCTAAAGATGGTCTCTCATCCTCGAACACGATTGATGTCGGACTATGAGCATAGTCGACTTTGACCTGAGTTTCAACCTCTACTTCAATTTCTATACGCAGAGGCACAACCGACTTATTTCCCTGGAACCAGGCAGACAGCATCGCTGCAGCCGCTTGATGTGTTGTGAGAGTTTTAGAGTGATAGATGAAGGATAGGTAGTCAAAGTAGAGAAGAGTCGAAGGTGAGGGAGACTTTCCTAAGAGTCATTACTATGAGCCTATTGGCTTTCTTAATGTACTCTGTCGGCCATGAATCACCTCGTCGACTCGCTGTGCCTGATCCGATTAGGATGCAATTTTGGTCTCAAAACTTGTTAGGGTGAACAGACCAATCCCTAACTATTGGGTCCGAGTCCCTGACAAATCTATCGTCTCGGGTAAGTTGAAAATAACTTCACTATCATGACAGACCCTTGTAATGAATTTCCAAGGCATCATAAGCAAATAGATTTCCAGCAGAAATCCAGGTATCCAGCAAATATTGTTAGGGTATAGAGGGACACTGTAACGCGTAAACTAGCCTTTTGGTGAAATGACCTGTCAGAGCTGTCATCGACTTCATTATGGGACACTTGGAAAGACAGAACTCTAATCTCTGATGACCTAGAACCCACTTCAGCTGCATCGATTGAGTAATTATGAAATGTTTGCTGTGTCATTCAGTACAAAAATTCAAGATATTTGTCATTCATGTCCTCGGGCACGATGCAGTCGGTCGAGGAAATGGAATAATATTGGCCACTGGATAAGTTCTGTTCTGATCAAACTTCAAATCAAACTCCAGGCCAAGTTTCCTTCCACACTACTACTTCAGGATGGTACCATGCCTTACCGTACAACTGGGACATGGGAATGTCTGGGAACCAGACCAGATATGCGGATCAGAGTAGATGCGTTCTCTGGGTATCAGCACTGTATGGGGATACACAGTGATGGCGACCTTACCAGAGTCACATCTCTCTGCATACCTAGTCAAAAATACAAAGACGTTATTCCAAAAGGACCAAGCCATCAAAGACTCCTAGACGGGATTTTTTGCTTGAAAAGACAACATCCTTCAGCAAGACTTCAGCCAGCGAAATTTCCCGTCCGTACAGATGTGTATATGGTCCTGGACAGCAATCTTGATATGTTTCTTGTCGTTTGTTTCAGCTTTCGTAAGAAAAACATGATACCAGTTGCAGCGTCGAGATGTGTTTCCGCACGCTAGGAAATCGGTACTCACCTAAAGAGCACTGGAAAAGTATTGATGTATCTGGGACTTTAGATACCAGACGCTGCGACAGACCTAGACTTCAAAGTTGAATCCCAAGCCACGAGACATGGGGCTGGGAAGGGCCGTAACTACCGGTTGGCTGCAAGCCTGGAGGCTCACTGGGGCGTAAGTCACGACCCAATGAAAGCTACCAAATGCAGAATCTTAGCAGTATTAGAACCAAAGTGAGAATATGCATAGAAATGAAAGTAGAAAATCAAAATGAGATAAGATTGCTAGTCTGGAGTGCCATCAATTTATACGCTTGTGGACCTTTGTTTGCGTACTTCCATCTTATCAGTCCGTGCCAGAGTCGACAAAGAAATAACAATGCTCAGTTGTCCCATCTTTGAATCTTTGAAGCATTCTTCAAGAGGGCACCATCTCGGTATTCTGAAAGCATGTGATGAGCTGAATCCGATCTGCGGATGCCCAAGTATTGATAGGACGTGGAGGGATGTTGAGCAACCAACGACCAATTGATGAGATTAAAACTGTTTTGTATACTATCAGTAAGAATCACAGCTGTGTAGCCCTCACAGAAATCGCGAAATTGAAATCAGTCTGTGGTGTCCAACACTCCAGTCTGTCAAAACGCCCCTCGATCAAGGGGTCTTAATGTTGCTGTACATGACGATGTAAGCAAGCTGTCCCTCAAGGTCCAGGTATCTGCGCACCTTGTGTATTGGGATCCCAGCATAAATATATGGGTTCTGATGCAGGCAGTGAGTAATGAGGGGTTAACACAGCCAGCTTCAACAATTCAGGGATGAAGTACCAATACGAATCCAAGTTTCATCACAGCCACAGATCATTATTGCTGTTCGGACAATGCACTTTACATCATCCAATCACGACAAGGCCTTTATTCCATTTAGGTCATTAGCGCCGTCATTAGCGCCACTTTCTTTCCCTCTTCCGGAAATCCTTGTCGGAGAGATCATGTTCCTTACACCATCTCTAAGGAGACAGAGCATGAAAAAAAATAGAAAAAATACTCATAGGAGATAAGACAATGGTATTGACTCAGATTACAGAATTTGTCCTTGTAATTTGTTCTGAAATGCAGTTGGTTGCTAAGCCTGATGCGCATTCCCTGTCTCTTTCCACGCAAATACCATTTCTCATATTCCGGTATGCCAACGATCGCTCTTTTCTATGTTTTTTACAAAGCAGTTATCCTAAAATGTGGACTTGGGATTGTCACAATGATCACTATCATTTTGATCGTGGCGATTGTCCCGAAATTCACCACAAAGGTCAAGACAGGGAGCAGATAGTATGCGCAGCCTTCCATGAACGCCGGTGAAATGGAGGGCGTCATGTCATCAATGCTGCGGCAAATGTCATGAGTTTAGGTCACACCGTTTTTACCGTCAGGACAGACTAACTCAATTAAGGAGAGAAGTAACAGAGAAGCATGGTCTCTGCGATGATCATGATGATTCTCGTAGTCGATTATTACAAAGCGCTACACCGGAAAGCACTCAACTGCGGTCACTATGCAGCTTCGATGAACCGGCGTTCTAAGAGTTCGTGAGAGCATGAATTCAGCGGCTATTTTCACATCGACGATCTTGATCCTGCTGAAGTATTCTCACCATACTTCCTCGCTGCTACCTCACAGCGGCGTTTCGGTGAGGATAGCGCCTCACAGGAGAAGGGCCCGTATGAGCCTAATTTCCCGCGTGGGCTTCAGAACCTGCGAAGCTGGCAATGTGTATGGGTGGACCGGGATGACACAGAGAACCCGTAGAAGCTCAGTCACGAGGGCCCAATCTGGTCCGATCACGACTTTGGCATCCGGCTGACCCTAGCCAAGATGATCGAAACTTATGATACCCCAAAGCGGAGGCTTGTAGTAGGTAGTCGGAGGACTTCTGAGTCAAGTTCGACTACATTAGTACTGCGGGAGAGTGAAGTGCGCGTAGATTCGCTAGCGGACACAGGATGAGTTGCATGCCCATGAGATGACCAGAGACGAGACTTCGGACCTGTTCGGCACGCAGTTCGGATGGTTGCAAGCTCTTCCATAAGCTACCTAGCGCAAAATCTAGATAGATTTCTTCAGTCAACCAGGGGGTGTCATTCGACTGATGAGCTCGTCAACTTGGACTTGGGAGAGCGGACAATTGTCTTTCTCATGCCAAGCTCCGTTAAAGATTGGATGCAAGGCCTATCAACATCTGAATCGATTGGCGGACCCCTAGACATTACTGACATCATGTTGGGGGCAGTGCAGTGCAGATATTTATAAGGAATTCTGCTGAGACGTGTAGCATGTGGCACGAGTCCTAGGTTGAGATCACAGTACCCGAGATCATCTTAATTTGATGAGCAAGAGCACCAATCTAGCAGGTGAAAATACGATTTGCCAATGATTGTTGTCCAGAAGCTTGAGGGGGGCGAAATAAGGAGCCCTGATAGGTAGCGCAATGAAACATTTCAAGTGATCAATCGATAAGTATATCCGCGGTGTCAAAGAAGGATGATGATGCATGAGAACAAGGAAACAGCCTCCCAAATCTGAACATAAGCTAGTGCCTCGATTAGGAAACCAGGTCGCCGCCCTACATAAATGCGACAAAGTGGCGAGCTGCCGACTCTATCATTCCCATCCACGTCAGCCGTTGTACGGCGGTCTAGGTATGTCCGTTTATGCCTGTGGCGAGGAACCGGAGTTAATGACAGAGACTGGATCGCTAGAGCAGCGAAAGCAGTGGCAAGGGTCCTCCATTCAAATTTAGAATCTCCCCCAGATATAAATATCAATCTCTTCCCGACTGCAGGCTTTTCAGTCATCATGCCCACTTCCCGTTTTTCCGCCCATGCCTTCAACTGTAGAAGACGTTCCTCCGTAATGCTCACTGGTAAGCCTCACTCTGACCTTTCCTGAGCTCAGACTCAACCACGATAGGCTTGAACCCAGCCAAACCTGGAGTGTATGGTATTGGTCTCCCGCGCCCGTCCCAGAAACCACTCATGTTTGCGCCCAATATGACTCCGGGGACGTTTGTCGAGTCAGAAAACGGCCACGATCCTATCGAGTCTCTGTCGTCATCTTCAGCCCTCTTCCCTCCATCGGAGGCGATGCCAATTGCATCCAGGCGCCGCCGTGCACCACCTGGAAAGCGCCTGTCTCGTGGTTATATCCCTCGGCCCCCCAATGCATTCATGCTTTTCCGTGCGGATTTTGTACGGCAGAAACATGTTCCGGGTTCGATCGAGACCAATCATGGATCTTTATCAAAAATAATTGGTGGGAATTTATTCTATTCTTTCATGTTGAGATTTTTTTTAATCTTGTCTTTAGGCAACTGTTGGAGAGCATTACCTCTCGACGAGAAACGTGTTTGGGAGGTTAAAGCTAAACATGCCAAGGCTGAGCATAAAATCAAGTATCCTAACTATCGTTTCTGCCCTGTTCACAACAAGGACAAAGAGAAAAAGGACAAGCCGCTACCCACGCCGGAGAATGAGCGCAGGTGTGAAGAGGTTGCCCAACTTCTTCTCGAAGGGAAGAAGGGAGAACAACTAGCGGAGGCTGTACGGAACCTGGATAGAATCCGTTCGCAGACACCTGTCCAGCCGGTCACCCAGTTGCAGAGTCTTCGACGGTGTTCCTCGGTCCCCCTGCCGCACCTGCCGCACGACTATTTCGATCCTTGCGCTGCCATCTCGATTCCTTCCGTCCCATTTGTCATGCCTTCTGGTCCTTCTTCTCCGTTGTCACATCAGCAGCGAATGTCGATTGGTCAGCAGCGTCGTCCCTCTAGCGCCGGTCCAGCGTTCTTCCACTCATGGGTAATGTCTGGTTCTGAATTTCCTCAGTTCCATCAGGAGGTCGATGTTCTCCCAGAACCAGATCCATTGCTCCTGAACACTTTCAACAACTTCAACTTCCAGTCATCTCATTCCCAGCATCAGTCGCAACTCTCCTCTCTCAGTGTGGATGAGCTCCTGAACTCTCTCCCGCCTCATGAACAGACGCATGACACGCCTCTTGGTCTGGGACCATTAGAAACCTTGGGATCGCAAGAGTTTTTCCCGATGTATGACAATACAGTTTCGACTCCTCAAGTACAAGTACATAATGCCATTGACATTCCCGAGCTCGAAATGACTGCGCAGTGGATGGCTTCTCTCCAGAACAGTCCATCGTCTTATTCATCGTCGGCGTACTCAGAGTCCCCTGGTCCTTCCGACGAGGCTCTTCCTCTTCCGGTTTTCGCCCCTCGCCCGTTACACGTTGAACACATTCCCAACAGTGTTATGTTTGGGGTTGACGGCACCATGAACACGACAGATTCAATTTGGCCGTATAACGAACTCGGATATCAGGTTGGGGATATGCACTGTGTTCCTGATGTCAGTTGTTCATTCCCTAATGATGACTTTGACTTTGAAGGTCTCATTGAAAACAAAGCTTGAATCGGTTCGCTAGATGACTCTTGACCAAGTTTCTTTCTCTCCCAACCCAATATTTTCTCCCTCTCTCTCTCTCAAGTTTTATTCTTGTTCAATCTATGTGTTCCTCGTCGTGAGTACTTTAGTCTTTCACGCTTCTGCTCTTCAGTATTCCCCTTGCATTGTAGCCATATACGTGATTTGATTATTGTTTGCCTCTGATGTAGCCTTATATCAAGTTTTTTGGCGGTTCTTTATTGTACCGAGGTTCTGGTTGACCCTATCTATCGCCACGAATTGTATCATTAGACCGTTGAATATCATCAATTGTTTGAAGTGATTATCGTTTGGTCTGACGGCGTCTTGACCGAACGCAAGCAACCTCGAAATGAAATGGAATGGAACAGGTGAGAGCGCTCTATAACTGATAAGGGGTCCCATTGGTGTGGCCTAAAGAGAGAACCTGTCTTGGTTAAGCTTTCAGGTAAAACACCTCAAGAGTAACTGCTACCTCTCTCTCTCTCAGAATTCTGTATACACCCCCTATCAACCGCAAAACCAAAAAATCTCTTCTTCTTTTCGCATCCTCTCTTGATAGTGATTGATCACAGTAGGCTAGTAATTCCCTTACCTCGCCACGCTGGGCAGAGAGGATCATATGAGAGCTCCCTCCCCCCTATATCAGCATCACGATGAGATGAATTCGAGAGATGAATCCACAAGAGCACGACAATATCAATATAAGCGTAAGCTTGATTCTAACCCGGCAGTTAAGAATACACGACTCGTACGAGCTTTTTCTTGCTGAGATTAGGGATTTTTTTCTTCAAGCTCGCGATCAACTCAATATACTCACTCACTCACTCACTCACTCAGTAACTCTGAGGCTCGCACACAAATTTCGAGATATCAACCTGAAATTCAATCACACCCACTTCTCATCAACAACTTCGAGAGAAACCCTGCAAAACGCACGTCAAAAAATGGAAATCGTCTATTTTCTGATTCAAAAATCCCCCGTATCCCCTCTCTCCCCTCTCAAAATCATCAACACACTCTATAATGGCTTAATCGTTCACCACTCTGGCGCAGAGGCATCACTTCTTTTCCAAGTAGGCGCAGAAGCTTCTTTCCTCTTCCAACCAGGCGCAGAATACTCTTCCGCCCGTTTTCCTACACCAAGCTAAAATAAAATTTAAAAAAGTGACGCTATGAGAACTAGATTATTTATGAGAGTTCGCAAAAACTCACCGAAACGAGACTTTCCATATCACTATCACGGTTCACCAGTTCAAGTCTCTCCTGCAAACAAAGAAGGAAGGAGGAAGGAATCAAAAGCCGATCCTCCAAAAGTCAGAGAACCCTATCTTACCAGCGGTACAGCACCAATCACAACCACACTGAACAAAGCAACAACAAGAGTAGACAAAATCTTTGAGCGCATCTTTATAGAGTTTGGTCGGTTAACCATTCTCGTCCCTCTCTCGACGAGAGATTTTTATACGCGACACACACACACATATACACACACATACACAGACTTTGGACCAGCCCTAGGAGAGGGGGGGAGGGGGGAGACAGGGTGCCTGAGATCAAGAGAAGCATGCGTCACACACACACACAGTTGCCCTGGCAGAACCTTGGGCTCTAAGCCTATATCCCCATGCGGGTTAAGCGAGGCTTTTGAGGGCAGTGAGATCTCCAGAATCGGCAAAAAAAAAAAAAGACAAGCCCATAATCAATACTTACCAGGACACTTGACAACTCTTGAGATAGACTTCCTCAAGAGAGGTTGGTTGCCAACTCTTTTTTAGTGTCGAGCTTGGAGCCGCGACCGGTTTACCCGTTCTCCGTTTTTTTTCTTTTCTTTTTGGCAAGTGGAGAGCGTAATTATGGAGTCGCTGTCACTCGCTACAAAGCGACGGAGCATGTGCAACCCGATGACGGGAACCAGGGTATCAAGTGCATATATGTGTATGCAACCACCCGTCCTAGAAAACACTTTCAGCATGACGACTGGAGACCTCCCAGGAACCCGCCATGCATAGAAGCCATCGTCTTTGTTTAACTATATCAAGATACACTTCATTTGCTGACAGGTCGCTTTTTTCGTTCACCAAAGCGCCAAGGAACATGAAAAGAGCTCCCGAGAACAACAAAAGCGTCCGAGCGGTTATGACAGATTCCAAATTTCTCATTTCCGCAGGGTGACATCGAGCTCTCCTTCAGTTTAGGATAAGATATCCTTTCCCAGAAATCGCGGAACTAGACAACTTACCTTGGTAACATGTTCGTCACACGTCCATTCTGCACAGCACAAGTGATAAAAACAGGCCCTCGGCGAAAACAGGCCTCGGACATTATAATTCATCCAAAAGAAGCTCCGCGCTGCCGCAGGGGTCTCTCTCTCTCTCTCGCTTTTTCTGGTCACCAGCCACAAATCAGTTGTCAAGGTGAGAGCCAAAATTTGACAGGCCAAGCTTCACTCGGACGTGTTGAATAGGCAGAACTTGTCGTGGCAGGTCGGAGTTGCCATAGAATACCTGTAACGAATCTGGGGGTAGAGAGAGAAAGCTATCCATGAAGCTTTACGCCGGTGACCCTGTGAGATCATTCCACTTGATTCGGGCTCGGAATCTTACGGCAGCTCAAAAACCGAGGGAAACGGACAACATGTCTGATGTGGTCCTAGTCAAGATCGCCGTCAAGTTGGATGGCCAACTAAACATCATCGGGAGAACACCGAGTTGGGATTTCAATCAATTTGACATGCGTTATTGCCCTTGGGTTGAGTAGTCATTGGTAGGTCTAGAGTCATTTCTCGGGCATGATGAAAAATCTTCGCTTTATGTCCCCGCGGACATTCTAGACCGACGACCATTGTCGCATGAGCTGTCTGACGAAGCCGTATACAAATCCAGTAAAACGAATACCACAGTTCAAGATGAAGTTCATATCAATCGATCACTGTCGTTGATTAATTCATCCAAGCCAAGGCAGGCTCGAGGAGGTGATTAAACGGTTACCAACGATCCCGAGCTTTTTACTCTGGAGGTGATCTTTTACGTCCGACTGATGATCCAAGAGCGGTGGTAGTAGGAAGAAGACGAAGCAGCGGGAGATCCCGATAGAACGCAGTCCATGATAATTCATTTGTTATTTCTTATGTCAATTGATCTCAGTCTAGACCGCCTGCAAAAAGCAATCTTGCATCTCCCAGCCTATACTCGACCGACATGCCACATAGCAGGAACAAACGGCAAGGGAAGCGTCACCGCCATCCTCTCCGCCATCCTCCTCTCCGCCTCCCCTCCTCTCAAACTCGGCAGATTCACCAGCCCACACTTGATCTCCGTCACCGACTCCATCACCATCAACCACGAACCAGTCGACGCCGAGCTCTACAGCTCCGTACGAAACCTAGTCGAACGCATCGACGACCAACTCGGCACTCGACTCAGCAGCTTCGAGCTTCTTACACTCACGGCTCTGCACATCTTTGAGCGGACCGGGGTCGATGTGGCAGTCGTAGAAGTGGGCATGGGGGGAAGGCTGGACGCCACCAACATCATCCCCGACGAAGCCATCCTAGTATCCGCTCTGACCAACGTCGATCTCGACCACCAAGCCTTCTTGGGAGATACCGTCGAGGCCATCGCGAGAGAAAAAACGGGGATCGCCCGGTCTGGCAAACCGTTTGTCCTGGGATGCCAGAATCATCCAGAGGTGGTTGACGTCGTCAAGGCCGTGCTGCTGGAGAAGGCGTCTGTTTTGGAACCTCTCCTCGTCGTTCGCCGAGTCAGCAGCGCTGCAGAACTGTCAAAGGTGTCGTTGAGAACGGTCCCATTCCAGCCACCAAACGAAAATCGAGCGTGTTTTCACCTCCCCACCTTCCATGAAGCTATCACAGCCGTCCTTCCCCTTCACGGCGCATATCAAATCGAGAATCTGGCCACTGCTCTTTCTGTCGTTTCGGTTCTGCTGGTCAAAAAGAACCCGCTCCGGTCCATGCTCCTCGACCGCATGTCACCCCTAGCCGTAAAACGTGGGATAGAGAGCGTGAATTGGCCTGGCAGGCTTTCATTCCACACTATCTCAGCTCCTCATCCTCTTACCGTCCTCGTCGACGGAGCACACAATCCCGCATCCGCCAAAACATTAACCAACTACGTGAAATCAACAGTCGCACAATCGACAAATGGGACAGTGGACATTGTCTACATCATCGCTCTCTCCCACTCTCCCTCCAAGAACCCTTCTCACACTCTTTCACCCCTTCTCCTCCATGATAATGATAGAATGAAACTCCACATTGCGCTACTCGACTTTTCCCCGCCGGACGGTATGCCGTGGGTCAAGCCCGTCGCTCCCACCGAGCTCGCCAAAGTCACTCGAGACTTGATTCCAGACGTCGATCACTGGGTGGCTGATCCTGCTAGGATACCGGGAACACAGCTTTCTGATGCTATTGCGTGGGCAGCGGAAAGAATAAGCGAGAGTGGACTCGTCGTTGTGGCTGGTAGTCTTTATCTTGTTGCTGATTTTTACAGGATATATGCTTGAGTTGAGCGTGAACTTGCATGGGTTGCAAATTCAAGTAGTTGATTGTTCTCACTGAACCGATGCGAAAACGTGGCATGCAAACTCTCATGAACAAGAATGTTTTTTTCACGATCAATATCCGTGATTTTTAAAGGGACGATTATTGGGCTGTTGTGATTTGGGCGAATTGGGAGGTATTTGTTGGAGTTCAAATAACAGTAGATTTGTCCAATCAAGGACAGAAGGCACACATGAACTCACATGAATAGAACTCAGTTCTATCTCAGGAATGGTTTAACATACAGACAGGATCCTCCATACAATAACAAGTTCAAGGTACACAAAAAATCACAATCCCTCAAACACACTCACAATCACACTCTTCTGCTGCTGCACATACATCTTCCCAACACCAGGCGCCGGAATCGCACTCTCCCTCCTCCCTCTAAACCCCAACCAACTACTCCTCAAATTCACACCCACATCCTCCAACACACTCTCAATCCTCTCCTTCACATGCCCCCATGCCCCCTGATTCCTCGGCTCTTCCTGCACCCAACACATCTCAACATCATGCAAATACCCACCATACCCCTCCAACACCTCGCGTAGACACGTAAAAGGGAACGGAGCGAGCTCTTCCACGCGTATGAAATCGACTTGGCCGATCAAGTTCCGCACTTGACGTTCTTTAACGAGTTCGTAGTACAGTTTACCAGTGACCAGAACGACGCGTTTGGTTTTTGCAGGTGAGGACAGTGGATCGGCGAGAATGGGTTGGAACCTCGTTCCACATTCGAGATCTGCCAAGGCTGAAGAAGAGGCCTACAACGATCACGGTAAACAGATCATGAGCAGGAGACGGAAGACGTACAGCTAATCTCAGCAAGCCCTTTGGCCCAACAATGACAAGAGGCTTCCTGTAATTTCTCTTCATCTGCCTTCTCAGCAAATGGAAATACTGCGCAGGTGTAGTAGGGAACACGACCTGCATGTTAATGCTCGTCGGATTCATCTCCGTCTCGGAATACTTGTCATTCGTCAGCTGCAACATACGCTCCATCCGGCTCGACGAATGTTCAGGACCGGCACCGTCTAAACCGTGAGGTAGCTGTAGCACAATGCCACTCTGCTTCAGCCATTTCGCTGCAAAGGTTCATTGAATCAGTGTGGGTAGCTGATATAAGAGTGCAGCGTACTTTCGGATGAAGCAACATAGGTATCGATTGTAACCTGGGCGCCGTTAAAGAAATCACCAAATTGTGCTTCCCAGATCGGGAGCAGGGTTGGTCGTTCCCAGCTGGCACCATATTCGAACTAGCAACGCACTCAATAAAAGACTATGAGAGCAAGAAAAGTTGGCATACCCCGAGGACAGCATATTCACTCAAAGAACCTAACACCAAAGTCACCAATGATGATCAAGACTCAAACCACAGACATACTGTTGGCCAACTCCAACCTTCCGTCCGCTCCCAACGCCTCGTTCAACGGCACGACAACACCCTCTGTCTTCTGATCCACCAGCATCGCATGTCTATGACTGAACGTACCCCTTCCAACATCCTGTCCCGAAATCCTCACATCGTATCCCTCAAGCATCAGCGAACCAAATGCCAGAGCCTATAGGAAGACAAATTTTCCTATACCATCTAAATCAGAAAAGAATTCATACCTCAGCGGTAGCCCAGTCCAGCCCCTTCTCCTTATCCAAGCTTGCTATCCGATTCTTCACATGTCTGACTAACTTTGGATGGACTTCAAATCCCTCCGGAATCCAAACACTCGCTTGTCCAACGCGCTTCAAGATATCTTTAGCCACGCCTGTGGTGATATCGACGCTCGATAGAGCTTCTTGACTTCCTGGCCAGACAATAGTCTCCCACTGTTGACTTAACATGATTGGTTGTTTCTCCACGTTGGATGGGGACGTAGATAGGGTGGAGGTGAGAGTGGGGATGTAGCTAGATACAGCTGCGAGCGCATTCTCAAGGTTGGATTTACATGCCTCTCGAACAGAAGATATCGTTTCTTGAGTGAGAACACCTTCAGACTAAATAACTTGTTTAGAAAATAGTGAAAAAAAAAGACAAATGAGACATACGAGGAGTTTGTGCTCATAGAACTCTGGAACGGATTTCCTCTGGGCAATCTTCTCGTACATGATGGGCTGAGTGATTCCAGGCAAGTCTAGTTCATTGTGACCCCTAGATCTCCCCTCATTAGCCGAAAAAAGTCGACCGTGAAGCAACTCACCATCGTCGGTATACCAGAAGATCCACGATGATATCCTGCAAAGCCTCTTAGCCTCAACCAATCCGCAATGATGTCTACTCACCTTTCTAAAGTAATTTCTATATCGAAAAGCGATATCCATGGCACGCGCAACATCTATGATTGTCCTCAGAAGGACACGATACAACCAGGAGAGCTCTTACCTTCAGGATAGTCACCATTCACATGGAGCACAGGGGCATTTACCATCTTGCCTACATCCGAGCAATACGCAGATGATCTGGCTCCCGAAGCAGGAGTCGTATATCCAATACTGTGACATGAAGTCTACATAAATCAATCTCGTTACCAATATAGACGTACTTGTTACTGTAATCAAACAAGCCCTCGAATCAGCATACGTCATCAATTAGAGGATAATGAAATTTCAACTCACTCCACGACCAAATGAACACTTCCTCCGCTCGTAAAATGGGGTAAATTACCTAACACGTACATCCCATATCAGCAGTCTCATCGCATGAAACGGCGAGGAAACAACTCACTCAGCCCAAAATTCTCCATGACTATGCCTTGTCCCGTAAAACTTGCATCTCCATGCAATTGTACACACATTACTCTATCACCTAGTTGACAGTCTTTTGGCAATGTCTTCAGCAGCGAAAACTGTTTAGCACGAGTTTTCCCGAGCGCAACAGCATTGGCTGTCTCTACAACAATTGTATAATGTTAGAAATTAATCAAAGAAAGAGAGGATAAGAGGAATTCGTACCGAGGTGAGAAGGATTCGGAAGCAGCGAAATCTTGATTGGTTTATCTGCTCCTTCGTATACCAAGCTTGGGGAAGATACTGTGATCACTCCATCAGCTCGAATTCAATGCACAGTAGTGGAAGGAAGGCACCGAGATGACTGAGTACATCACCCTCAGCGAGTAACTCCTCGGGATACTCAGAACCTCCTTTGATCTTGTGGAACAAGGCCGTTGGAGAATATTGCAGAAGGTCTGTGAGGAGGTTCAGGCGGCCTCTGTGGGGCATAGCTAAAGGCGAGAGTGAGCTAATGTTGGACTGGAAAGCTAGGAAGCTTACCTAGAATGATGTGCTGGATTCCACCTTGTAATCAAATCCATTCAGATTATTTCATTTAGACAAGGATGGAAATCCAAGGACATACCTTGAGCAGCAGACGAGAACAATGTATCCAAAGCAGGTATCATGGACTCGCCTCCTTCCAAACCATACTACAAGACAATCAGCCATCGAATAAGAGACAGGCGGAAACCTACGCGTTTCAAATTCGGGAACTTGACCTGCAAAAAGTGATCCAAAACTTCACTACGCGCCAACAATTTATGTATCCTTTTCTGTTTCTCATGGTCGATCTGAAATAACGGTTTATCCGTTGGCGAAGGTAGCATTTGGGATTCCAACAAATGGGAGAACCACAATCTTTCTGTCCTTGACGGGGAATGCATGTACTACAACGAACGAAAAACATGAGCGAACTGGAGAGGGCGAACAGAAAAAAAACCCAACAACCCACCTCATATCCGATATTACCAACATAAACACTCTTCAAATGTCCCTCAATCTCATCCAAACTCCACATATCCCCTTTCTCACTGGTCCCCTCACCCACTCTCTTCGTCCACAAAATTCCATCCACATCATACTTCCTCTCCCTATCCGCCAACCCATACCGAGCAGGATTCAAAGCTGCGACATGTTCTCTCGCGATCAAATCCAACGGATCGATACGTGCTGCTCTGTGTCCATGCGTGCGCATCGAATCGACATAGCGGAGTAGAGATGCATTATGGTCTCTGTTGATGAGCTGCTTTTCGGTATCTGCGACAGGGATATCACAAATGTGGGTAGCACTTTGAAATACACATCACGGGTGGAAAAAGAAAAAACGGCCGGGGGAAGGAGGAGGAGGAGGAGGAGGACTACACCGAACACCAATGACTCACAATCTGGAAAAACATATCTAGGTGGAGGTCTGTAGCCAAAACTTTCGTCGTGGTATCCTCTCTTACGACCCGCGAAAGAGGTTCCCAAACGGTTACACGAGACTCTCGTTCTCGACGACGTAACAACCCGACAAGGAGTGGAACATCTCGACACCAGGTAGATCATCTTTATATCTCTCGCCGCTGTCGCTGTCGCTGTCGTCGTACACCCAGGTTATTTCTTCAAACAATGTCGCCTCGAGATAGGGTTACGAGTGAAAGATAGATTTGAGAATCACATACATACCAAACTATCACACGCAAGGTCCGCCCGAGAAATAGACACTATCTGTACATCAATACGTTAATCATCATCATCCCAGGCTTGCTTAAGATCTACATATTTATAAGCAGCTCCATGAGAAAGCTATTGAGAAGCGTCAAAGAACAGAAGACTAGGGAAAAAAACGATCGACAAATCAGAGAATAATTATGTGGATCTATTGATAGGTCCATGACAAAAATAAGGTCCATGCGTGGTAGAAAAATTGGTACAAAGTAACTTCAAGAATGCGATACATGCAGGAGTGAAAAAATGAAAATGAAGAAGGGCTGCGTGATTCCATGACAAGGGATGAGACAAAACTCGAACGTATTGGACAGAAGAAAAGGGATGGAAAAGACTGCAAAGGATGAAAAAAATGGACACGGGACCATCGAATGAAAAGGCTCTCTCTATTCACCCTTATTTCCAATTGTGTCCGACTTGGACATCATTTTTTGAACGCTAGGCGTCTTGCTCAAATCCTGCGAATACGCCATAGCCGGTAGTCCGTCCACTTGCCATCCAGACTTGGACTTGGCCAAAATCTCAGAAGCGATATCATTCCCATACTGTTCCGCCAATTCACTACACAAAAACATTCAGTAAAAGCACTCAAGGAGGAATATAAAGCGAACCACACACCCAACATATTGATCCGCAATCACAGTCAAACTGCTGATATCCAACCTATACGCCTTGGGCATCATTCCCTTCCCAAACCTATACGTGACATGATTGCTGCACAGCAACCCCGCCACAATAATCCCAATATGCACTGGGACAATCGAAAACACAACAGTGTACCACTTTCTCAATGCCATCCTCTCAAATTGCAAATAACGCAATTTACATCCAGGCAAAATACTCCTCGAATAACATGTCTGACTGACAGTCGCCTCAACAAAAGGAGAGTAATAGCCACAGCATCGAAGGACATTTTGCACGCGGAGACGGCCCTCGGGTCCTAGATCGCGTGACCATTGAGCGTTAATTTTGCCTTCAAGGTTGAAAGTATGTCGTTTGTATGACATATAACCCGGTATGAGGAGAAAGATGAACGTGATCCAAAGAAACAGATTGTAAATCGCGAGAAAGGAGCGGTTATTGAGCACAATTCCCGACCAGCCGATCATAGAAGTGAACACGCCGATGGAGGTAGCGAGCGTAGATATGACGAGTTCAGGACGATTTCCCGTACGGACGATATCTGCCCTAGACCAGATGTTGAACCAGGTCAAAAGACACATAATCAATCCCACCAGAGAGTATGCCATCAACTAATCCAAAAGAAAAAAAAATCAATAAGAAACTACAGTCATCTAGAAAGCAAACGCACCACAGCATTCGCACAAAGCAGCGTCCACTTGAACTTGTTCCAACTCATCTTTTTCGCCGTCTTCGGTCCTCCAAGAGAAATGCCGTCATAATCGTCGTCTCCTACAGCCGGCATCCTCGCCTCGCCACGCCTAAAAGCCTCCGTACCTCCACCCATCTTGGGAACATGCGGCGAACCACCCTCACCCTTGCCACCTCTGCCCCCCCTCCTCCTCCTCGTATTCATCATCCTAGATGAAAACTTGGTTGGAATGTAATGCCTCGAAAGCGATAGCTGCGAATCGGTCTCGACGAGTTTATGTTCCGATCCGGGGCTGTGGGGTACTGGACTCGACCTTCCGCTATTGAGTGCCATAATGCTGTTGCTACTCGCATATGGTTTGGAACTCGAGATCCCCATAAACGGGGGTGCGGGTTTTTCCAATTCCTCACCCGCACTAAGAACCCCAGTGCCGTAGTTGAGACTGCCACTAGCGGAGCTGACACCTGAAGCAAATCCAGTTGGAGCTATACGAGATGGAGTAACGTAAGCAACACCGACCTAAGCCAGAGTCAAACAAAGGGCATACGAGGATTGGCCATGAGTCTCATGCGTTCTTGTTCTGTGATGCGGTCTCTTTCTGGGGGAAAGATGGGATATGTTGAAGAATCGTCGTCTTGTGACCCAGACGACGAGGTCCGACTGGAGTACAAGCAGAGACACAGATTCAGCGATGGAGTGTAGTACCAGGGGGCGGCGCAGGGAACAGAGTCAATACAAGATCAAATGAGAAGAGAGGAGTGAGTGATATATAAAACACCAGACAGGGATAAACGAAGACTGACTTGTAATTGACATGATGGTCCATCTGACCAGAAGTAAAAGAAATGAAATCAAAAGAGCGGAGGGGAGAGAGCAGAAGAGGAGCGAAGAACAACGTCACATCAATTATCTAATTAATACAATGTATTTATTCTCGCACCTCCGTATTCCGATCCGCAGTCCAGTTCTCCTCTGCCAGATATGTCGACCACATTCTTTGCATTATTATAGTCCTCGCTGGATTCAGCTCGTCGGCCCATGTGCAAGGTGCATATCTATCTGTCTTTTTGCAGACAAACCGATATTAGCTTTTTGTCTCACTTGGCATCACTTTACGTGATTTTGTCCGGCGGCTTCGGCAGTGTCTCCTCTATGTCGAGTCTCTTGACATTGTCGGATAGAAATCTGATACAAACGTGCTTGCGCAGTCGGTCAGATGACCTGCATTATTTTTGACTTGTTACAATACAACAACGAAATCACTTTACATCCTCTCCAACGGTCTGATACTCAACAGCTTCATCCCTGCAC
>Ga0153924_1000701_pt1 | contig 20077 bp, 18 predicted proteins | sample TSNJ008MetaG_FD_104709 | JGI IMG/M metagenome (GOLD analysis project Ga0153924, IMG submission 104709) | Attine ant fungus gardens microbial communities from New Jersey, USA - TSNJ008 MetaG | ecosystem: Host-associated > Fungi > Mycelium > Unclassified | place: USA: New Jersey, Wharton State...
GATGAAGATTCTCGATTTAGATAGGTTCGCGTTATCTCATAGAGCCCTAGTCCTGCTAGGACAATAATGCCGATCGACGCAAAGACTAAGAGTCTTGCAAACGTAGCGCTGACGTAGATTGATGTGAGACCTAGAATCAGTGCAAATATTGACATTTCATCTCTGCGTCTAAATGCTACCCATGCGCCTAGTCCAGCGAACATCAGTAGGATGGAGTAATTTGTAAAATAGTCCACCAGTGTGGGTGTAAAATGTTCAGCGACAGATGCAACCAGCTGGTTCTGAGTAGATAGAAAGGGATTAATCGCGTTAAGGTATCTAAAAGATGAATGATGATATGTTCCAGCTCCGATGAATCCTATTCCAACCGCAATAAACGCAATCAAAAGAAAAAGTGTGTTTCGAATTGCCTTTCTAGGTTCACTGAATTTTTTCACAAAGTGAGCTATTATCAGAAATGATGTGCCACCCATCAATACAATACCTGCTAAACCAACTACAAAGGAGATTCCAGGTCTTGGGAAGGCTCCTGCACATAAGATCGTGAACACCGTAAATACAATGGCAACGTACATCGGTATTGTGGTCTCTTTTCTGAAGAATGGTAGGGCAACAAAGAATATCGAAATGGGAATACTGAAATACTGCACTCCTCCCCAGGATGCATTCGCTAATCCCAAGAGGAGTCCTCCAGCAATTGCTTTTAGAATAGCATACTTGACTTCTTTATGTTTGATCGCGGAGAGAAACATATACACCGCTAATAAGGCAAAAAAAAGTCCCAGAGGCTCTGACTTGAACCACCCCAAGTTACCCCTTTCAATAATTGCGGGGCTAAATGCAAACAAAAGCGCTGAAAACATACCTGCAGTAGTACCACGGAGCGTCCTGACAATAGCAAACACTACTATAGTAGTCAGCGAACCTAGTACCACTGGCAACATAATTGTAAAGTCTAAAAGCGAACTGCCTGCGCCAAAAATCTTGTAGAGGAAAGCAGCTACGATGTGAAGTCCTGATTGTGATGTTGCAGGAACATTTCTCCCCTCAGGATACCATGACAATGTATCATGCCACTTAAAGTAGGCATTAAGACCATGATCTACTATATACTTTGTAGCCCGATAGTCAAAGTAAGGATCAAATTCATTAAGATAAAATCCATATTTTGAGGGGTAAGATCGCATAATAAAAGCGGTTGTAAAAGCAAGAGCCAAGACCCCGATGATTATTAGATCTCTTAGCCGAAGTTCAAACCGACCGGTCGTTAGAATGGTCTTACCACCTTCAAGCATTAATGGATGTTAATTGGATCACCCTTTTTTTAAGGTACTGCTGTGTAATGTTGAGAGGCTACCGCTTACAGATGTGCATTAATATGCTACAGCAATATTTCATATTGAAATAATTTCACGTAATCCAATTGAGAAAAGAAGGGGTGCGTGACAGTGTGAACACTGTACTTTCAACGCGCTTAAAGATCATATCAGATCCTTATTTCTTGGACTTTGCCCCTTTCTTTGCAGATTTAGCTGCTTTTTTCTTTGCGGCCATTCTCCTTTATATAGAAAAAGGTGTGTATATAAGTTTTTTAATTATAAAAATAAAAAAGATAGACCTTGTTTTTGGATGATAGAATATTGTTCTTGCTAATCCAGTTTTAGTATTTTCGTCTCACATATTGTGACGAGGTCTCTAAAAGTTTCTGCATCTTTTTCATTTCCGACTATAGCTCCATAATGCATAGGTATTACTAGTTTTTTCGGTCTGATAAGTTCATTTGTCGCTTGAGCAGCCTCTTTCGCTGTCATCACGTAAGTCCCAGAAACCGGCACGAATGCTATATCCGGCTTAAGTGATTCCATTTCAGGAATGATATCAGTATCTCCTGCATGATAGATACGCTGATTATTTAGTGTAAAAACAAATCCAACCTTTTCATCTTGTTTTGGATGAAATTTCTTATTATTGTTATACGCAGAAACGATTTCGAGGTGGATGTCCTCGATGGTTAATTTATCCTTAGGCTTTACTCCGATGAAATCCTTTAATTCAAGCTGTCTTGATTGCTCAGCGCATTCCTTTGCGCCAACCATTTTTGTTTGATTATTTATGACATGTTTCAAATCTTCAATACTCATATGATCAAAATGATTGTGAGAAATGAGAACTAAGTCTGCATCATTTACGTTGTGATGCTCGGTTGTCAGCTGATAAGGGTCTATGTATATTATCTTCTTTCTGTTCTTATTATTATTTCCGATGATTCGATACCCATCATGTCCCGTCCAATAAATCTCAACACCATTATAAGATATCATATGCCTGGCTATTTATGAGAATGTAACTACTTAAATTTTTTAAATTCTTTCTTCAACGACAGGAATCACAACTGTCAATCTGTTATTGCTTAGTGTGATTACTAAAATGTTGTTTGCTAGGAGTCTCTTCTTTAAATTCCTGTCGATGGTGGCAGCGGCACAATCGTGACTCATAGCATAATCAAATATAGCGTCGTCTACATGCTGAAAATTTGCAACTTGAACTACTTTTGACTTAGCTCTGGTAATCTCGATTGCAGTTTTTGCTATCATAGCCTTTTTTGGACCCGAAGTTTGCTCTAAGTGTTTCAACTCTTCAATCACAATATCAGGAACCAAAAAGTTGATGTTGCCGATCTCCTTCTCAACCTTGTCCATGCATTTTATCGGAACCGACACAAGCACCATTAAAAAACTAGTATCACAAATTACATCCATGAACGACATCATTATCTTTTAGGCTGTCCATATTTTAAACAAACTAGCGACTAGGACCTATATTCAGCGGTTGTCAATATGCAAATTATAATAATTCAAAAGGATAGAGCAAGGTGTGATATTGTAGAGACATGCAACTCCTGGAATCGAGCCGCTGCTGTTTACGTAGTCAGTCAAATGCCGAACCGCAATAATCAGACTAAGAGCAAGAAGTTCATATTGCTACGCCCGCCCCGATTAATCTCCATCTATCAGTGATTCTTCTACTAATTGCAACCCGGCTACGAGGCATCATACAGACAGGTTTTCTAAGCTTTACCTCTATCTTGCCATCCCTAGCACTCAAAACTGTTCCTAAGGTAGCAGCGGTCCCGATATTCAGGCGAAGTGGTTCCTTAACCTTGATCGGTTCTACTTTAACCATGTCTTGTGTACCAACCGCTGTATCAAAAAGGTGTACTTCGACAACGATATCGTAAACATCATCAGGAAGAACATCTGGTCGTCCAACTACTGATCCGATAAGTGAGTCGCTCTTAACGAAAGTTGGATCTAACTTGGTTCCAATAGCAACGAGTCCTCCAGGCCTTACCTTTTCTACAAGACCTGCTCCTGTTCCAAGTGTGGATATTGTCGAATTAATTGGTTCGTATTTACCTTTCTTCTCATCTAAAAAACCTGGACGAATCTGAATCTCATCTTCGAGGTTGAATTCTCCCTGAATTAGCGCACCACCAATCACTCCACCTTTGACTTGCTTTATCGGAATGCCTGGTTTGTTAACATCAAATGAGCGCAAAACATGCATTACCGCTGTGGCATCTCTCTTCCTAGGTGGAGTTCTGATATTATTTTCAATAGCTTCTATCAAAGCATCGATATTGATTTTGTGCTGCGCAGATACAGGGATTACTGGAGCCTCTTCAGCAACGCTGGTTTTTACAAAGGATTTTATTTCTTTATAGTTCTTTATGGCGTCGTCATAATCTGTCAAATCAACCTTGTTTTGAACTATCACAACCTGCTGGATGCCCAATACTTGCAAAGCGAGGAGATGTTCTCTTGTTTGCGGTTGAGGAACTTTTTCATTTGCTGCAACTACAAGAATAGTCCCATCCATTAGAGCCGACCCTGAGAGCATATTTGCCATCAAACTTTCATGACCTGGAGAGTCAACGAAACTTACCACACGAGATAGTTCACCTTGTTGACCGCAGTTCGTACAAGTAGGGCTTGTGGAATAACAAAGAGGAGGAGGACACGCTAGACATTTGTAAAAAGCCGCGTCAGCGTATCCCACCTTAATCGTAATACCTCTTCTTAATTCCTCACTGTGCGCACTGGTCCAAACACCGGTGATCGCTTCTATTAAAGTTGTTTTACCGTGGTCTACGTGACCAGCCGTACCTATATTGATATTAGGTTGATATCCATATTCTTTGATGTACCAATCTGGCAATGTGTCCTTCCAGTGCAACGTGGATCCTTGATTTATTGAGAAATATAAGGGTTAATTACCCTGTTAATTTATTCAGTGGTGCTGGGACGATAATCCACGTAACCTGACGTAAGGTGTATCAAGGAAATCTAACTGCGAATTCTTGATTTACTGATGTTCTTCCTGAGTGGAAGATTTTTCTTGCAAAGCTCTGTCCAATACGCAGTTTAACTGATAGATCTCCTCGGTGATTGTGTTACCTCTGACGAGTTTTCTAACCCGAGTTCCTTGACCTCCACTCTGCATTCCTACACCATGCGAGAGTAATACGTATTTCTTCACTCCGCCATGAACGTCTTGACGCATAGGTGTACCTGACTTGTCGCTGCCTCCAGTGATTTTTAACTTTCCTTCGGTCAAACCAACGACCGAAGAATCTAGAGTATCACCTATCCTCGATCCCAACAATGGCTGGGCTGCCCTGTCCCTGAGTTCTTGTGATACACTCTTTCCGGTTGCATCCGAAATGACAAGCTTGAAGTGAGCCAATTTACTAATCAAAAGGAATTGAACGTAATTAATTAATCTTTGGGCAAGATATTAAAACAGGTGACGTACGATTAAGGGCGTTGTCTAAATTAATTGAGGGCCAAACACCAAAGCAAATGGAGTGCCCTCGTTGTCGATTCAACATGACCAGTATGCAAGCGTGCCATCTTAGGTGTAACAATTGTGGCGCTGAGCTAACATGTTCAGATAAGGGGGGTTTCTGGTAGACCGCTTTCCTTGGAGCAAGGAGCAGGTCAAAAAGGCCTCTTATCGGAATTTGTTTGAAAATCATCTGTCATCACTGTCGCTCGCGCTTTCATTATTTCTATATATTCATCATACAGAGCATGAAATCCGCAATAGCTACACCTCACTTCATTTGAGTCATCGTCCAAAGCTGCCTTACGCCCACATTCTGGACATTTCGCTTCAAGGACCATGACTCTCCCTCCAGTAAATGATAATGACAGATATTTGAATTGTATATTCTTTTTCGCATGACCATATCTGTCTGTAAGATGTGGTCATATCTGTAGTGACATCACGCTAAATTAAATTGCTTGCAAAACTCAATATTCACACCATTCTTCATCCTTTGCATATATTAGGCGGCTAAATCAGTTCTCGATTCAGAATAGTTTTCCAGCATTTGATAATATGCGAAAACGGGTTGGTTGTAGGATGTTAATCAAGGTATTTTTACCTTCAAGCATAAATCACACTCTCTTTTTAGGGTAGATTGGCTAAAATACAAGTGAGCGACAAAGATAAAACCGTTTGATAGACCTGGCATAAAAGCAGTAGGTAATTCCTCGAAAAAGGTATGTATGGCTCAGTACCTGCATGCAATAGAAAGAAGATGAGCCAATAGGAATTCTTATTACAGAATTCTGCGGACTCGAAATCCACGTCGTACTGTTTTTAGCAGTAGTATACGTTTCCCAAAGAATAGCAGCAAAGAACACGTTACATTTGGCCACAATAGTATTAAATCAACGAAGTTAGAAAATCGCGATCGCAATTGCCGTAGACAAGGATACCGGAACATCCTTGAATGATTGATTTTATTGGAAATGGTGGCGTAAAGCGTTTTCGCTATCAGAGCTCTTTTCGGGCCAAAAGTCTTTCAACTCTAGATCCGGGTCAGGTGACAATCTCGAAGTGCCTATTTCAGTTGCCAGGAAAACTTTGTACAGAGCCAAGTAAACTGGGTTAAGTGTGTTATGTATGGTTTTTACCACTACTGCCGTTAATGATTGCTCATTAAAGGACAGGACAAGAAATGTATCTGTATGAGTGATCCTCAATAAATCGTCACACTCATTGGCTGACTGGTTTGGCGCTAGTCAGAATTTAGCATCCGGTGTATGCCAACCTGTCTGGTTTCATCCAAAAGAAATAGCTACCAGATTACTTGGAATCTATTCTTATGGATTTTATTCACTCTTCCTATTATCGGGATCGGATATCCGCACCGACTGCAACAGTTTTTTGCATCAAGGTTCCAAGAACCAATGCTAAAGCCGTACCGTTCGACTACAATATTTTTGCATTCAGGACAGTATGTGTGTTCCAAGGGATGTCCAGGGACATTGCCAACATAAGCATAATTCAAGCCAATTTCTTTGGCAATGCTGTGATGTTTTTCTAGCATCTCAATTGGAGTATTTTCGAATTCCATCATCTTGTAATCAGGATGGAATCGAAGAAAATGAATCGGCGTATCCGGCCCTAACTCGTCATAAATAAATCTGCACAGTTTTCTTGCAGCGTTTAGATCATCACCGACTCGCGGCACGATGAGGTCGGTTATTTCAATGTGGATAGTTGTCTCGTCTCTGATGTTCTTAAGAGACTGGAAAATTGGGTCAGCACTTGGTATGCCTATATACTGACGAACAAACTCCTGTTTCCCGCTTCCCTTGAAGTCTACAGTGATACAATCCAAAAATCTCTTCATCATGTTAACTGACTCGATAGTATCGTAACCATTAGACACGAAGATATTAAACATGCCTTTCTTATGGGCTTCAATACCACAATCCTTAGCAAATTCAATGAAAATCGAAGGTTCATTATAAGTATATGCAATTCCTTCAGCACCGTAATTTAGTGCATTGTCGACTACCTGTTCTGGAGTCATGTCATTACCCTCTATCTTGCGTCTCTGTGAGATATCGTAGTTCTGACAATATTTGCAAAGCCAATTACATCCAGTTGTGGCGATAGAAAAAATTGAGGTCGCTGGTCTATAATGAGTCACAGGCTTTTTCTCTATAGGATCAATGTGGCCAGCAATAACTTTTCCATAAACAAACAATTGTAATTTGTTATCTATTACTCCCCGAATGCCACATAGGCCAACCTTCCCCTCGGGTATCTCACAAAACCTAGCGCATGCTGTGCATCTCACCCTGCCTGACGGTAGCCTTGTGTAGAGTTCTGCCTCTTTGCCAATAACATTATTGCATAGCACAGTGTTAATTGGCTGGATAATCATATATATGTACCAGAATTTATTTTGATTTCTACTTAAAGGGTATGTAAAGTAAATATTGTTTAAGTTTATATCCACTATTTCGTTTCTTATTGTGTTATAAAGAGTATTGGAGGGCTATACGAGAGAATCATGATAAAGCTAAGGGACTACAAAATCAATCCTGCTTTAATAGTTATAGATGTTCAGAATGGTTTCGTAAGCAAAGGCGGCTCTTACAATCTTCTTGGAATGGACACTTCGCAATATGAGCGTATCATTCCAAGAATACAGGGTCTAATCACCAAATGCCGAAATGCTGCTATACCGGTCTTTTATACTCAAGCTGTCAGAGAGTCTTCTGGCATCGATCTGTTGACGAGAACACACCAGATCCTGCCAAAAGCTCGAGAAGAAAGGATAATGAAGAAACCGATCTGTGTCAGAGGGACATGGGACGCGGAGATTGTTGATGATATAAGACCACTCAGCGACGATCACATCGTTATCAAAAGAAGGGATTCAGCTTTTCATGATACTGAGATTGGAGTATGGCTAAGAAGCTTAGGAGTCGACACGCTTATTTTCTGCGGAATCGATACATCAATTTGTGTAGAGACGTCTCTAAGAGAGGCGTTTAACATAGGCTATGATGTCGTGCTTATTTCTGATGCTACTGCATCGAGCAACCACAAACATTACGAATCAACTCTTGAAAATGTGAAGGGTTACTACGGACTAGTAATGGATTTACAGGAGCTATCCAGTTATCTACCGTCATCGACTACACATGAAACTCAACCAAACATGCTTAGACAAAGATGAATTAGGTTATTAGGACATCCTCTAAACACAGAAGCATCTAGATTAGCCCTACAGCACGGAGTTTTTGAGGAAGGTATGTTTCCGCGAGAAACCTAAACCCATGTTTGAAGAATGCGTCCAGCTCGCATTTTTCCTTGCGCTGTATGAAGATGTTTAGCTCCTTTTGCCATTGTTTATCCTTTAGCCATGGCTTCTTCTTCATATCATTAGCTCTGTTAATATCTTCTTCTGAGGCATCCAGTCTAGCTACTTTAGGAATGTTATAATCGTAAATATCAGAGAACGTCATACCCAATACCTGGGCGTTTGTACATACTAATCTATCGCTATCATAGCTCAGAGACTCGCTTCCAATTTTGTAACGCAAAGCAATACCTAGTCCCCACGGGTCAGCGTCAGCAAAGATGACAATAGGTTTCCTCCACTCTTTATTCAAGGTTTTTGCCATCATTCTAGTAGCCCGATCTGGTTCTCCAGATCCGGTCATTAGAATCGCATTATACTTTTGAATAAATCCTGATTTTCGAATATTGTTCAGAACGGTGTCCTTTTCGACGACCATTACAAAGTCGGCCTTTACATCGACTATTTCCACGTCACGTATATTCGTCGGGATTAACTGGGATGTCGCTCGACTTCCCAGATTACAATCGATAATGTCGCCCCCAACGCGTAGGGTAATAGGACCAGATATCATTCCTTTTGGTTTGGAGGTAACCGAAAATTCTTCGCGAGGAACACTTGTTAATAATTCTATAGCTTTAATTGCATCGTCGGAATTTTCTTGACTGTTCCAAAATTTTTGTCTATTTCTTTCATCATCTCCTACAGACGTTAATGTAGCGTAGTACATCCCCCTGATAGTACTCTCCATCTCTTCGTCAAGCAATCTCCTGATAGCATTAGCCATAACTAGGTATTGAGAAAATGTTGGAATCTTCTTTGTACTATCTGGACTTATTTGAACGGTCTTCGTACCAATTGTAAGCATTCTTTTTTCTTCAGACCAAACTGTGTTGTCATATCCTACCTTCGGAACATCTAAAACCGGCATTATTCTTTCCACCATGAGATCTTCAGCAACATCACTCATGAGCAGTTTTATTTTCTTTATAACCTCCTTATGGCGTTTATCTTTTGCAGTCAATTACTTTTTTCTTCCCCTTCTGTTGAAAACGTCCAGCGTTGTCTGATCTCTCTTGCGAAAATCTAATTTCTCGATATTCTTTTTTGCCACATTTCTGTTGCTATGCCCAGCCCCAATTTCCTTTGATCTAATAGAGTTAGAAATGTGCCGAGCTTTCTTCTTATTCAACAAAATGGATTTCTCTGCTTCTTGTTCTATCCTTTGACCAGTGATTTTATCATTTTTTTCCGAAACAGCTACACCTAGCACATGATTTTCTGCAAGTTGAGAGAAAGCCTCGGAGAGCTTTTGCGGATCTACTTTGATAGATTCGGAGATTGCAGATATGATCAAAGGAATGTAATGTTTGTAAAGGCGCAATCGGCTTTCTGCCTCTTTCATCCTCAATTCCTTGCGAATTTGGGCACTTACTTTTCTGTATAGCTCTGCTAAACAGGCTTTCATGTATCTCTTTAATTCCCCCTCAGATGCGATGCTTTCCTTGCCCGCAGTTTTGTAAGGAATTTTAGTAGAGCAAATGTGGAAGAAAATATGTATGGGCAGAAACTCAACTGCCCTATCGGATCTATTGCCTGCGCCTGTAAATTGCTCTTTTACTTCTTTCTTAGATATTCCCATTTTGTTAATTTCTACTTCCGAGACTGTCTCTCTTGCGACATCGGATCCCTCGTCGTATAGCAATGGAATCTTGTTTGCAAATCTAAAAAGTTTAAATGAACTGATGTCTCCGCCGTAGGCAATCCCACATTCGACCACGGTTGGACGGTTATTTACTACACAAGTTCGAGACGAGTACTCAGTCAGTGTTGGCTTGAGCACCTTAATTGACAGTCTGCTCTGTATTTGCTTGTCGTTTTCACTCTTGTTTGCGACGATCGTATATTCCGACGTCATGCCTGCAGTCAAAATTTGCTCCCCTATGGGACTCAGATGGTCTGTATTTGGAGCGTGAAATCTAGTCTGTTTGCATACATTAACAACTTTGATTAATTCATGTTCGTCGTATTTATCCGCAGTCTTTATAGCTACATTTGCCTTTGAAATTATCTCCTTAGCTTTGCCTCCAGACAGTTTTTGGAATGAGTTACACAACACTCCATGAAGGGTTGTTTTTTGATGCATGAAATTCACAATTGCCTTTTTAAGGGTTTTTAGATCCATATCAGCAGGGTGGGGCAATACTTCTTTTGCAGGTTCAGGCATTACGGTGGTTCTCCTATCAAAGCTTACCTCACCTTCATCTGTCTGAAACACCAACACAGCGTATGGATTGACAATACTGGTGTGGCTCACGTAATCGTAAATCTTATTCTTGGTAATGGGAGATAATCGTGCACGCAACACCGCTTCAATTTTAAAACCAGACTCGCCATTAAAATAGAGGTCTTCACCTCTCTGCATTTTTTTTGTAATGATTATTGGTTTATTTGTGCCGATATCAGTTCGCAGTTCAAAATAATATTCTGAACCCTCCTCTCTTGATTTAGACCAAATACGAAGAGGATGGTCTGTATCCTTGGTAGAAAAAGCAGCAATCATCTTTAGCCCTACACCAAACAGTCCTCGTTGCTGTTTTTCGACGTATTTGCCTGAGGTGAGGAAAGAGCAGACTGCAACCGGAATTTTGTCAGACGGAATCCCAATACCGTTGTCTTCGCATGAAATAAGCCACATGCCATTTGTCTCATCCAACAATTTTAAGGACAAAGAAATACGTGGTAGGATGTGATTTATTTCGCAAGAATCCAGAGCGTTTTCTATAAGTTCTCGGACAGCCATATACAGAATACGTTCCCCAGTGAACCCAGCAAGTGCAGAGTTGTCGACGAAAAATTCAGACTCGGCCTTTTTGTCGTACCGAACTTTCGTTCTTCCGTAACCACCGATTGGAATAGTTGCAACACTAGTAGTATTCTCTGTACTCTTCGCTCGAATACCAGCGGCAATTTCAACACTAGTCTTCAACCCATCAAATATTTCAAGAACTCAATTTAACTTTTTATAAGATTGGATTGAGCTTCTTACAATAAATTTGTTGACTATAGCAGCATAAAAGTGTTCAATATTCTAATTCGTACACGTTTTTCGTCTCTTTCGGGTGTTATCAATAATTGCGCTTACGTTGCGGTTAGCAATGCAAAAACTAATAGGCTTTATTTGAGGCCCGAATTCTATAATGGATTTAGAAGATCGATTAGTTCTTATCTCGAGGGAACCAACAGAGGAAGTAGTTACAGAACATGAATTAAGGACCATTTTAGAAACCGTATCTTATCCAAAGCATTATATCGGCTTGGAAATTTCTGGAATGTTACATTTAGGTAGCTTGATTCTAACCGGGTTTAAAATCAACGATTTCATTAAGGCTCAAGTTCAATGCACTGTGTTCTTGGCTGACTGGCATTCTTATATCAATGATAAGCTTTACGGAAGCTGGTCAAAAATCAAAGAGATTTCAGAATACTATTCTGATGCATTTAAATATTTCTGTCCAGGCATAAATATAGAGTTAGGTAGCGAGCTTTATCACAGGACGAATCATTACTGGGAAGATATAGTGCATTTTAGTAAACTGATTAGTCTTCAAAGAACAATCAGATCCCTGACCATTATGGGTAGAACAGGACGTGAGAACTTGGATATTGCGCAACTATTGTATCCACCTATGCAATCCGTTGATATCAAGGCATTAGACTTGGACATCGTCCACGCTGGGATGGATCAAAGAAAAATCCATATGCTCGTAAGGGAAGTATTCCCAAAATTGGGGTGGAAAGTTCCAGTTTCTGTACACCATCATCTGCTTCCTGGTCTTTCGGAGCCTGTAAAGCTTAGGTCGGGTAATACAGAAACCTTCAGTAAAATGAGCAAGAGCAATCCTTCAAGTGGCATCCTAATCCATGATGATGAGGAAACCATCAGAAATAAGATTAACAGAGGATTTTGTCCATTAGGCACTGCTGAAAATAATCCAATACTTGAGCTAATTAGATATGTTATATTTCATGAATACGATGAAATTATTATCGAAAGACCGCAGAAATATGGTGGAAGTGTTGTCTATGCTACTTATAAGGAGTTAGAAAGAGAGTATGTTGAAAGAAAGATCCATGCAATGGATCTAAAAAATGCTACGGCCAAATACCTCAATCAGATAATTGAGCCTGTCCGCAATCACTTTAAAGGAAGAGAACCAAAACTAAACTAAAAGATTTCTAATCAAGATCAGTTAGTAGTCAATTCAAAGTAATAATAGGCTCTGCTACTTCCATAATCCTGTATATGCATTTTCTTGTTTGCCGCCTTGTTTGACCAACTCGTACTTGGATCTGTACCCTCTAGGATTTATCATCATGCCGTTATATTCAATCGTAGACGAGTTACCTACGATGACAGTGGTGATCATCCCAAGGATTTCTGAATGTTGTAGCATTTTTTCAAGTGAGGTAATAGCGATAGTCTGGCTTTCCCTATATGCACCCTTAACTATTGCAACAGGCGTTTCCGGGTTTCTATATCTCAGAAAAATATCTCTAGTATCTTTCAACTGATGAATACGCTTCTTGCTTGCGGGATTGTAAATCACAGTAACATAGTCTCCTGCAGCAGCTGCTTCTACACGTTTAACAATAATCTCCCAAGGAACCAGAAGATCGCTCATGCTGACCACCGCAAAATCGGTCATTAATGGAGATCCAACTAATGCCGCACAGGAATTCAATGAAGACACTCCGGGCACGCATTCAACATTTATGCCTGTTTCTCTTTTCCATCCTTTTTCAGAGAGAATTTCATAAATCAAACCTATCATACCATATATGCCTGGATCTCCAGAAGAAACCAACGCTACGATCATCCCGTCTTCTGCAAATTCTATCGCTTGATTAGCTCTTTCTACTTCCTGTGTCATAGCATACCGATAGACTTTTTTGCCCTCGATCAGATCTTCTACAAGTGAAACATAAGTATCATAGCCAACTATAATTTGACTCTCTTCAATCACGGTCTTTGCCCTATAGGTCATGTGATCATGATTGCCTGGACCTACACCAACAACGTATAATTTACCTTTGTGTGCACTCATTTCTTGCTCATGCAGGAAAATATAATTTATCCTTTTCTAGAGATGTTTTTTACTTATAGCGTGCAAGTTTAAATTCACTATGAAGTGCTCTGACTGCCACTTCGCAGTCGCTATCATTGACTACAAATGCTAGGTTCAACTCAGATGAACCTTGGGCAATCATTATGACATTGACATTTCGGTGTGCGACTGACCCAAATATTTTCGCGGCAACCCCCTTTATCCCCCTCATTCCCGATCCTACCACAGCAATTACCGCGACGTCATCATTTACATTTACCTTCTTGATTATCTTTCCTAGCAAATTAAGTTCGAGTGCAGTTGTTGCCTTGTCTAGATCGCTTTTTCTCACTACCATGGAGATGCTAGACTCAGAAGGGCTTTGAGAGATCATCATTATGTTCACCCTATTTTTCGCGAGGATATCAAAAATACGTGAAGCTGTTCCGGGAGATCCAGCCATATCTCCGCCACTTACATCTATTAATGCAGTATGCCGGATAGCACTAATCGACTTTACAGTTTTTTGTGAGGTCTTTGCTGGAGTCAGTGTAATAATCGTCCCTTGATGATTCACATTAAGGGCGTTACGTACACGGATAGGGATATTGGAATCGATCACCGGATAGAAAGCACGCGGATGGATATACTTAGCACCAAAAATAGCCATTTCAATTGCCTCCGCGAACGAAACTTCCTTAAGAACTTGTGCTTCTCTAACGATTTTGGGATCAGCCGTCATTAAGCCGTTGACGTCGCTTAACAACCAAACCTCGTCAGCATTAATACTGGAAGCAATTATAGTGGCTGTATAGTCTGAGCCACCCCTACCTATTGTCGTGATATTGCCATTCTGATCTGCTGCGATAAATCCTGTCACTACTGGGACTATGCCATCCTTTAACATGGGTGTCATCTTGTGAGCGACACGTAGCTTAGTAGTATCCATCAATGGTCTTGCTTCTCCAAAATTGGAGTCAGTAAGGATTCCAACTTCTCTACCAGTAAGATATTCAGTTTTTATGCCAATGTCTTGTAACGCATAGGAAACTATGGGAGTCGAGAGGCGCTCCCCGAAAGACAACAAATAATCTCGTGATTTGGGGGTCACCTCAGACAAAAGCATTATGCCTCCCAGAACGTTCTCTAGCTCACTAAGGATCCCGGTGACGACTAACTCAGCCTTTTTTATGATTTCTTTATCGTTGATAGCATTTCGTAGAATAGCTAGGTGAGAAATGCGCGTCTTGCTCATAAAATTTTCAATTGAAACCTTTTGACCATCCCTTATGTTATCAGTAATTGAAAAAATGTCATCGGTCATTCCACGAATTGCGGAAACCACTATGACAACATCATTTTTTGCTCCATAATGATGCTTTATCAGGTTGGCAATTGTTTTCACCTTGGTAGCAGAATTGACTCCATTTCCTCCAAATTTCATTACAAGCCGCATAGGAAATCAGAGCATGTTCAGATGTACACATCTACTTTGTTTTACGGCATATTCTTGGCCGGCTAAGAAAATGACAGATACGACATATGCCAATTTTAGCCAAAATTAGGCCACAGTCATATATATATCCTTGTAAAGCACCAATGCTATTCATAATTCAACTCTAACTAACCACTAATACAGGAGTTGTTGTAAAATAAGATCTCCGTGTGCCTATCTATTACGCGGTTGTAGATTCAAGCTTGATGGTTCGATATATCCAACGCCTTTTATTTTGATTTGGTGTTGCTCGTTGTTTGACGCGTATACATAAAGCTAATCTAGTATAGTTTTTATTTAAGATATCATTTGGTCATTTTGATTGTCAGCCTCTGAATACAAGCATATCCTCAGAATTGTAGGAAAGGACATACAGGGGAGCAAGAAGGTAATTGTTGCATTAAGCGAAGTTAAAGGGATCGGTTATAATCTTGCCCAAGTCTTACTCCAGTCTTTGAAAATAAGTCCCAACATTCGCCTGGGATTTCTAACGGATAGAGAATTAGGCGATATCGAAGCAGCTATAAGAGATCTTACCCGAGTAGGTATGCCAGATTGGTATCTGAATAGACGAAAAGACATGGAAACGGGTTCTAATCGACATCTTCTCACCTCAGAGTTAGATTTTACGATTTCAAATGATATAGAGCGTGAAAAATCTGTTATGAGTTGGCGTGGTTATAGACATATGTTTGGCTTACGAGTTAGAGGTCAATGCACAAGGACCACAGGCAGAAAGGGTGGTGCTGTTGGTGTCAAGAAAGTGGCCAGACCTATGCCTGGCGGACCTCCCGGCGCTCCCCAGCAAGCTAGTGGGGCTGCTTCGCCGGCCGCTCCAGCCTCTACGCCTAATACCAAAGAAGGACTCTCAAAGGAGAGCGAAAGGAAATAAAGACATAGGTGGGAAATATGGGCGATCCTCGAAAACCGAAAAAGAGCTACCATCGGCCAAGAAGAATATGGACAACGGATCAGTTGAATGCCGAGCTATACATACTAGGGTCATTTGGGTTGAGAAGCAAACGCGAACTTTGGAAAGCCCAGACTGAAGTAGCCAGATTCAGGAATCAAGCTCGAGCCTTACTTGCTTTGGCTACTGAAGCGAGAACTGAGAAAGAAAGCCGGTTATTAAAATCCTTGAACAGACTAGGTCTAGTAAATGAATCTGCATCCCTCGACGACGTCCTCAATCTTAAGATTGAGGATCTGCTAGAGAGGCGACTCCAGACCATAGTGATGAAGAAAGCAGGTACAAAATCTCCTCATCAGGCGAGGCAGGTTGTAGTTCACGGACATGTGTCGATAGGGGATAGAATTGTAAATCTGCCTGGATATATCGTGAAAAAGGAAGAAGAAGATCTTATCAGATTGAGAGTGAATATGCTAACCGGGTCATCGAGTACTCAAATTCCGAAAGAATAGGAAAGTTTTCAGGTTGTCACTTCCGATATGACATCCACATGATCGATTTTCCCATCAGCATTCATGTCAAAACCTTGAACTACTAATGCCCACTCTTCCTCATTCTGATAATTCTTCAGGATATCTTCACTGTAGTTAGTCAGGGCTAAAACAGCAGATTTAGTTCCTATAGACCTCACCCCTGCAACAACGATAATATTTTTTTCGTGATTGTATGGATTTTTTATTTTTGCAATCAAACCTTGATTATCAAGATTGTAGAGTTTTGCTGAGGACCCTTCGACTAAACCTGACCAGAAGTTCTTCTCATTAAATTTTATTGGTAAGAATTTGTTGAATTCTGCAGTTATTATGTTTGTACCTGGACCACCTATGGATATCAGATTGTTTCCCTCAATCACTTTTTCTGCCTTAGCATCGGCATCCAACTTCACTATAAATTCAGAAGGAATGTTGCTAATCATTCCTAAAAAAAAAGCTAAATGTACTGCATAATGTCCATCCCTCGCAGATGACCTATAAGGGCCATGTGGATCGGGAGCACCTACTATGATTAAGCCGCTAAAGCAATTATTCACTATATATTCGTTAAAAAATTTGCGTCCATATGGATGCTCATGACCAGGATGAGTCTGGAAATCCAAATGCTTTTCCCCCCAACCCATCTCTATTCCAAATGCTGGACTAGACGAGTGGTAAAGCCTGGCAGTGCCACCCCTGATACTGTTTGTACCTGCATCCTCTAATGCACCAATCTCTACCAACTTTCGTACATAATAATAGGCACTTTGCTCATAGATTCTAAGTTTTTTTGCTATCTCGATTGGATACATTGGAGTATCTGACAGCAACTGCATTATTTGCCAAGCTAATGGATTTGATAATATTCTGATATGTTCGACATTATCGAAAACGACAATTCTTTTGCCAAAGGTTTTCCCATTTGCAAGATACACTAGTGTCTTCTCTGTCAGCAACAGTCTGGATGCAACAGAACCACTATATAATGATATTTAGCGGTATAAGAAATTTTTAATTTATTTACTGTTAATTGAGCCTAGTCACTAGTATATTAAACGTCACAACGGTACGTCTGGCCCTTGATAAATGTTAAAAGGCGTTATATTCATTAACAATTGTGTGTTCTATTATCGGATATTCAGGTAGTTTAAATGTAGCCCCAGTCTTGGTCGAAAGCCTTAAGCGGATGGAATATAGAGGTTATGATAGTGTAGGAATCTCTACTATTAGTAACGGCAGGATGTTCATGCGGAAAGGCGTAGGCAGGGTCATCGATGTAGATAATTCTCTCCACTTAATAGGGATGCCTGGACATATAGGTATTGGGCATACTAGGTGGGCGACTCACGGGGGTATAACGGATAAAAATGCTCATCCTCATTCAGGATGTACAGATGATATTTCTGTCGTCCACAACGGAATTGTCGAAAATTATAAAGAATTAAAAGATGATCTCATTCGTCTTGGCCATAAATTCAAAAGCGATACAGATAGCGAGGTTATTGCACATCTTCTCGAAAGACAAGGGGAGAAAGAGGAAGTAACGCAAACGATAATTAAAACATGTAAAAGATTAAAGGGGACTTACGCATTCGTAGCAGCGTTCGAGGATGGGACGATATGTGGTTCAAGATACGACGAGCCACTAATAATTGGCATCGTAGAAAACGGGTACTTCATTTCAAGCGACATCCTCGGGTTCCTACCGTACACGGATAAAGCAATCTTTCTGGATAATAAAGACATCGCTGTCATTGAGGGACAGAGTTTGAGATTATATGATTCTGATGGAAATCCCCTGAGTCGTCCTATTACGCAAGTAGCTTGGGAATTGGCAGCTGTAGATAAAGGGAAATTTGCTCATCACACATTAAAAGAAATTCACGAACAAACACACACGATTATGACAGCCGCAGCTCAAAATAGAATGATAATGAATAACTTTTGCCGTTTCTTACTGGATTCTAAGACGATCTATTTCACAGGAAGCGGAACAAGTTACCATTCAGCTTTACTTGCCAAACAAATTCTTGCGAGGTTTGCGAAAATTAGAGCCGAATCTATTATGTCAAGCGAATTTCAGTACGCACTGGATCCAATCGACAGTGGTTCAGCTTTAGTTGCCATTTCTCAAAGTGGAGAAACAGCTGACGTTCTTCAGTCTGTCAAAGCGGCAAAGGAAATTGGAGCAAAGATTCTTTCAATTGTTAATGTACCGACCTCTTCGTTAGCCAGAATTAGCGATTCCTTTCTATGCATAGATTGTGGACCTGAAGTGGGCGTGGCCGCGACTAAAAGCTTTACTGGACAATTGTCTTTGCTATATGGTATAGTTGACAATTTATGCAACGGTTGCATAGGGTACGAATCAGGCAAACTAGAACTTGTGGATGCTATACATAAGGTGCTTGCTTCTGAAAATGAAATTCAAAAAATCGCCGATTGCATAAGAGATACAAAGGATGTCTATATCATGGGAAGGTCTATGCACTATCCCATTGCCCTTGAGGGTGCACTCAAAATTAAAGAACTCGCCTATATACATGCCGAGGGTATCGCAGCGGGTGAATTAAAACACGGTCCACTTGCCTTGATAGATAGAAAGAGCATTGTAATAATAATCAATCCGACAGACGCTACATATGCTGATAACATAGCTAGCGCAAACGAAATCAAAGCGAGAGGGGCTGTAATAATTGGGGTTTCAGACAAGCCAAACGATGTGTATGACATCTTTATAAGGATCCCATCGATAAAAGAGCCGCTTTACCCTATCTTGGAAGTAATTCCGTTTCAGATTCTCGCATATTATTTAGCTCTAGGGAACAAAGCGAATCCTGATTACCCAAGAAACCTTGCCAAATCCGTCACCGTAAAATAAAAAAGATAAGGTTGTCTTTGGATGAGGTTGGTTTCTATTAGAACAACTACAATCGTTGGTCTCGAAATGGGTTTTCTATGACAAGACTTTTAACATGTCTGAGCAGTTCTCGATATGTATATCATGTCGTCTAACCCTGAACTTGGTCTTGCTAGTATGTATCGGGTGATTAAGAAATCAGGTGCTGATAGGGTAAGTGAAGATGCAGCAGACGAGCTCCGAAAGGTTCTGGAAGCGATCGCAGAAAAAATTGCAAGGCAAGCCGTAGAGTTATCTATTCACGCGGGTAGAAAAACTGTGAAGTCGGAAGACGTACATCTTGCCTCAAAAAACATTCTAAACCTTTGAGAACCGAACTTGATGTATTTTAGTTACGCTAGCAACAAAATTCTGCTTGCTAAATGACAATAATTGACGCTCACATCCATCTAACGGATAATGAATATTCCGGATATATGGAACATATTTTAAATAATCTGAAGGCATTAAAAATCAAAGCGTGTTCTGTAACGGTAAATATGGAAACGCTGATAAAAAGTTTGGAGATCTTCAATTGCACACGGGACGTTGTAATACCGTTTGCTGGAATACATCCTGAATTTGCACAAACCGAAGAGGTTACTCGGTTCATTGAAATTGTCGACAATAACCTTGACTCGATTGAGGGTATTGGTGAAATAGGCTTAGACCCCGTCTACGCGAGTTCTAAGGAAAGCTCATACGAGGCGCAAAAGGAGGTTTTTAACAGCATGCTTGGTCTCGCGGAGAGAACCAAGAAGCCTGTCTCAATCCATTCCCGAAGTTCATTAGATCAAATATTAGAAACGTTGAGAACCTATGATATTAGCCATTGTCTATTACATTGGTTTGCAGGAAGTAAGAGTCAGCTCGTGAAATCTACGGACATGGGTCTGTTCGTATCGTACGGCCCAGTTTTGATTTATTCTGAAGAGAAGAAAGTTTTGTTGAAAAATACTCCC
>Ga0153924_1000702_pt1 | contig 20064 bp, 16 predicted proteins | sample TSNJ008MetaG_FD_104709 | JGI IMG/M metagenome (GOLD analysis project Ga0153924, IMG submission 104709) | Attine ant fungus gardens microbial communities from New Jersey, USA - TSNJ008 MetaG | ecosystem: Host-associated > Fungi > Mycelium > Unclassified | place: USA: New Jersey, Wharton State...
GCCGGAGTCGAAGCACCGCTACGGATGCGTCCCTCGACTTCGTTCGCTTCGCTCACTACGCTCGGGATGACAACTGTGCTACGCTCGCGATGACAACTGTGCTACGCTCGCGATGACAACTGTGCTGCGCTCGCGCTGGGAACTGTGCTACGCCCGCGGTGACAACTGCGCTACGCTCGCGACGGGAAAGTAGCGCTTCGCGCGTGTCATGCTGAGCGTGGGCGCGAAGCGCCGGAGTCGAAGCACCGCTACGGATGCGTCCCTCGACTTCGTTCGCTGCGCTCACTACGCTCGGGATGACAAATACGCTACGCTCGCGATGGGAACTGCGCTACGCGACAAGTCAGTTCACGCGTTTTTCGCGGCCGGCCCATTCTCGTTCGCGTAGGACGAACTTTTGAATCTTGCCGGTTGACGTTTTCGGTAGTTCGGTAAATTCGACAGCTTTGGGTGTTTTGAATCCCGGCAACCGTTCGCGGCAGAACGCGATGATTGCGGCTTCGTCGGCGGTCATTCCGGGCTTGAGCGCGACGAACGCCTTCGGCACCTCACCCCATTTCTCGTCGGGCATGGCGACCACCGCAACTTCCAGCACGGCTGGATGCTCCATGATGACCTTCTCGACTTGTACCGTCGAGATGTTCTCACCCCCGCTGATAATCACGTCCTTCATGCGGTCGCAGATCTCCACGTAGCCGTCGGGATGCATGACCGCAACGTCGCCGCTATGAAAATATCCGCCCGCAAACGCGCGCTGCGTTGCCGCCGGATCGTTGTAATAGCCCTTCATCACGTTGTTGCCGCGCATGACGATCTCGCCTTGCGTCGTGCCGTCCGTAGGAACGTCGATCATCTCCGAATCCACGACGCGAATGTCGCTCCCGGCGGTGGTGAACATCGCAACGCCTTGTCGCGCCTTCAGTCGCGCGCGCTCCTCGGCGTCCAGAGCGTCCCACTGATCGGCCTTCCACGCGCAGACGGTGATCGGGCCATACGTCTCCGTCAGGCCGTACACTTGCGTAATCGTTGCTCCTAACTTCTCCATCTGCAGAATCGTGCGCGGCGCGGGCGGCGCACCGGCGGTCGTTATGTGAATCGGCTGCGAGAACGGCTTGGCGCCGGAATGATTTGCGATGCCGACCAACACGGTCGGCGCAGCACAGAAGTGCGTCACCTGCTCGCGCTCGACGAGATCGAGCACGGCGGCGGGCTCAACTTTACGCAAGCAGACGTGCGTCGCGCCCGCGGCGGTTACCGCCCACGGAAAGCACCATCCGTTGCAGTGAAACATCGGGAGCGTCCACAGATACACGCTCTCTGGGCGAAGGCCGGCATGGAAGATCTCGGCCAGCGCGTTCAGATAGGCGCCGCGATAGGTGTACATGACGCCTTTGGGCTGGCCGGTCGTTCCGCTGGTGTAATTGATCGAAATCGTCCCGTCTTCGTCCGGCGGCTCGTCGGTGAAGCGTTCGTTCCTTGCGCTGGCGAGCAGCGCTTCGAAGTCGTGCGCGGTCTCGGTTCCGCCATCGCCGATGCGCAGCAGCGTCGGGTTGGTCCGGCGCTCCGAAATCAGTTTTTCAAACTCGGCGTCGTAGATCACGACGGTGGCGCCGCAATGCTCCAAGATGTAAGCGATTTCGCTTGGAACCAAACGAATGTTGAGCGCGCAGAGTACGGCGCCGGCGAGCGGCACGGCGAAATGCGCTTCGAGCAACTGCGGAATGTTCGGCGCGATCACGGCTACGCGATCGCCGGGCATAACGCCCAAGCTTCGCAGCAGATGCGCGAAGCGATAGACTCGCTCGAGCATCTGCGGGTACGTGCGGCGCGTGCCCTGGTCGAAAATGACCGCCGGCTTCTCCCGGTAGACGTCCGCGCTACGCTCGAGAAAGTCGATTGGACTCAGGCGCCGCAAATGAACCGGTGCGGCGATCGCGCTCGTAACGCTCATGTCACTTTTCAGCCTTTAAATTTTGGAAGCACCTCGCCGAGTTGATGCAACGCGTAGTCGATATCGTCGAGCGAAGCGGCATAGGAGAAGCGCAAATATCCGGCACCTGCCGGGCCGAACGACGAACCGCCGCCGCACGCCACGCCGCCTTCTTCCAGAATGAAGCTTGCGAGAGCGCGATCGTTCATCGTGATCTTCGAAACGTTGGGGAAGGCATAGAACGCGCCTTCGGGCAGCGTGCAGCTCACGCCCGGGAGCGCGTTGAGCCCGGCGACCAGCCGGTCGCGGCGCTGGCGGAAGATCTCGTTCATCTCCAGCACGGGAGCGTCGGTGCCGGTGAGCGCTTCGATGCCGGCTTTTTGGACGAATGCCGTCGTGCAGCTGAAAGTATTATTGTTGAACAGCGTCACCGCATGGCAGAGTTCTTCCGGCATGATTGCGTAGCCCAGGCGCCAGCCGGTCATCGCATAGGCCTTTGAGAAGCCGTCGACGACGATCGTCCGCTCTTGCATTCCGGGAAGCGACGCAATCGACGTGTATTCCGTGTCGAGATAGAAATTTCGGCTGTAGATCTCATCCGCGATCACCAGGAAGTTGTGCCTTTGCGCAAGCTCCGCAATGCGCTCGAGATCTTCGCGCAGGAGTACGCCGCCGGTCGGATTGTGCGGCGAGTTGATCACCAGCGCTTTGGTCTTGTCGGATACTTTGGCGGCAAGCTCGTCGAGGTCCATGCGCCAGTCCCGCGCCTCGCGCAGCGGAATGCGGATGACGTTCGCCTGCAGGTAGTGCGACGCCGAGCCATACGCCGGATAGGCGGGGTCGAAGTACACGAAGTCGTCGCCCGGATCGAGGATCGCGCAAAGCGTGTTCCAGATGATCGGCTTGGCGCCGGGCGAAATCGTGACGTTCGCCGCTGTGTACGGCTTGGGCATCCTGCGGAATCGGGTGGCATAGTCCGCCACGGTTTCGCGCAATTCCAACGTTCCCGCCGACGGCGTGTAGTGCGTGTCGTGGGCCATTAATGACTCGACGGCTGCACGCTTGATGTGTTCGGGCGTGTCGAAATCGGGCTCGCCGATCTCCATGTGCACGACGCGTCTTCCCGTCGCTTCGATTTCTCGCGCGCGTTGCAGCACCTGAAACGCGTTCTCCGCGCCTAGACGCGAAAGAGCGCGAGTGATGAACTGTTTTTCGGCAGCGAGCATGCGGAAATTCCCCTGTTATCAATTGATTGAGCGACGAAAATGGCTATCAAGGTAGCGCCCCGCGGGCGGCGAACGTTCCCGGCGTCATGCGCACCCTATCTGAAGTTTTTACGCCGGGAGCACCAACGTTGCCGGAGGGTCTGCGGACGCTTGTCGTTTCGCCTGACCGCGAGTTGGAACCTGGAATGACGGTGCGCGCGAGCTTTACCTTCCGCAATCAAGGCGGTGCTCCGGCGACCGGCGCGCGCGTGCGTTTCAACATACCCGACGGTCTAGTCTATCTCGTCGGCACCGGGCAGCTCGACGGCACGAGCCTCGACGACGAGCAAGGCAACTCACCGCTCCTTTCCCGGGCGGGGGCGCACATCGGCGACGTAGCGCCCGGCGAGGAGCGCCGGATCGAGCTGTGCTACAGCGTGGCCGGCGCGATCGAGAACGGAACGACGATCGAGCTTCAGGCGGCCGTGGCCGCGTTCGAGGTGGCGCCCGTCGGCTCGAATATCGTCCGGTTGATCGCCCGTAGCCGCCCGCAACTGGAAAATAGCCTCACCGGCGTTTCGATCGAGGCGCGCTCCGAGCCCGTGCCTGGGGCCGAAGCCCAGATCACGATCCGGCTTCACAACGCCGGCGAGTCGAGCGCGCACGACGTCGTCGTGGTTGCCCCGATTCCCGAGCACACGCGCTACGTGCCAAACTCGGCGCGCGTGAACGGCCGTGAGATCGAGCGCGATCTCGGTCAGCCGTTCGATCGCGTGCATGCGCCGATCGTCGCGCAAAATCTGGCCGCCAGCGCCAGCGCGACGCTGGTCTACCGCGTTGCGATCGCCTCGCCGCTCCGCGACGGAACGCCGATCGTCGCCTTTGCACAGGTCGCCTCGCAAGAAACCGCCGCATTCGCGCTCGAGCCCGCATCGCTGATCGTTCGTGCAACGCCCGATTTCGATGACGACCGCACCACGTTCACGGTGGAACCCGCGCACGACGTTCGCCCGGGCCAACGCGTCACGCTCGCGCTCTGCGCGTTCAACGCCGGGTCTGCGGCTGCCGAGAACGTCACGGCATCGCTCGATCTTCCCGACACGCTCGTTTCCGTGCGCGGCGCAACGTTAGTCGACGGACGCCCCGTCTCCGTCGCGATCAAAGAAACCAAGAAAAAAGAGGCGCTGACCTTCGATCTCGGCAGCGTCGATGCGGAGGAGCGGGTCGAGCTCTCGTGCGAAGCGATTGTGGTCTCGCCATTGGCCGACGGCTCGAGCATCCATGTCCGTGCGACATTGGGCTGGGAACCAACGCACGGCGACCAGTCACAACGCCGCTTCGATCGCACGATTGCCGTGCATTCGGAGCCGTTCTTGCCTCAGCGGCGCAACGCGCTGGAGCGCATGCACGGCGAGGTCGTCAAGCCTGGCGAGGAAGTCGAGACTGCGATTCTGATTGCCAACGAAGGTAGTGCAAGTGCGACCGACGTGGTTTTGCATTTACGCCTCGATCCGGCACTCGACGAAGTGCGCCTCACGGAGAAGGCCACGCGCATTACGCTCGACGGCGACGCCGCGGAGATCGGTGTGCTCGAGCCATATTCGCAGCGGCGCTTTACGCTGCGCGCGCGTGTGCGCAGTCCATACGCCGACCGCAGCGAGCTTCACGTCGGCGCGAGCGCGCACTCGCGCGAGCTTGGCGAAACGACGCTCGGCGACGTGACGTGGCGCGTCGATTCGCATCCGGCGTTTTCGCCGCAGAGTTCCAACCTGCGCCTCGAGAGCGAGGACGTGCTGCGTCCCAACCAGCTCGCCGACGTCGCGGTTCGCATAACCAATATCGGCAGCGACGTTGCACACAACGTGCGCGTTCGATTGTACATTTCTCCCGAAGCGCGGCTGGAGACCGTCGATGGTGCGACGCGTGAAAAAACGAAGCTCGTTTTTGGCGAGATCGCGCCGGGTGCGACTACCGAAGCGCGCTTAGGCTTGCGTCTGCTTCGCAGCTTGGCGAAAGAATATCCGGTAACGGTCGACGCCGTGCTGACTGCGGACGCGATGCTGCCGGTTCCGCTCGAACGCTTAACCATCGAGACGACCGCCGAGCCCGACTTCTCGGTCGGGTCGCTACGCAGCGAATCCGTCGACGTCGTGGACGTCGGCGAAACGATCGAATGGACGCTTAACGTACGCAACGGCGGCGACGGTCCGGCACGGCGCGTCAATATCGTGTGCGCCCAACCCGAGTCATTGATCTACGTTCCGAACTCGACCACCGTGAACGACGTACCGATTCGCGACATCGGCGCGCTCTCGGCGCTCTCGAGCGAGCGCGGGATCGTCCTCAACGACGTGGATCCTGGCGTCGAAGCGACGATTCGTTTCCGCGACGTCGTGCACAACGGCTTGCCTTCAGGCGAAGGCATCTCGCGCACGGCGTACATCAGCTACGACGGCGATCGTCACGATGAAATGATGTCGAACGTGCTGCGCGTTCGTGCCACGCCGGTTTTCGCGAACGCGATTCCCGGATTGCCGTTTGGCCTTGACGGTCTGATCGGCCCGGCGTTCGGCGCACAGCGCATGCTCACCGAGGATCATTTCATGGAATTGCCGCCGGCAACGCCGGTAGGATCGAACGGGGAACCGCTCGGGCGCATCGTCGGCCCGGAGTATCCGGCGCTTTCGCCCGGCTCGAGCAACGGAGATGAAATCGACGTTACGTTTGCCGGCGATCGCGTCGGCGTTGCGGTGACGTTTACGACGGAGCGGCACGCGCGCGTTCTGCGCTTCCTCGACGAAGCGCGCTTTGACGGAATCGTAACGCATCTCTTTGCGATCCGCGCGTTCTTCCCGGAAGCGATCGGCGACGGGCATGTCAGTGCGGTCACGTCGATGCGCGAAATGCTGCGCGACGAAATGGACCGGCTGTTCATCAAAATGAGACTGCCAAACTACGTGATCGCGCCGCGCGACATCGAGACACCGTCGATGCGCGCAACGCTCGAGCGTTTATTGCACGACGTGAACAACGCGCGCGGCATTCCTGCGGAAATGCCCGGCGCAGCTGTTGTATTGCGCGGCAGCTACGATCCGCAAGCAATTGCGCAGGCCGGCGAAGGTTTGGGCGACAGTGAGCTGGCATCGGCGTTGCCTTGGGCAATTCTCGCACGCTTTTTGCCCGATGGCAGCCCGCAGCTCGCGAACTATCGCAGCATGCTGGTCGATCGTTTGGACGGTTTTGCCGACGCCGAAGGCACCGAATTCCTCGACGCGCTGCAGCGCCGGCGCGACGTGGCGCTGGATGCCGCGCTCGATGTCGTGCGCGCGTCGCTCCACGCAAATGCCGTCTAGTCGATGAGCGCTATTGCGGCGGTTGCGATGCTGGTGCTCGTCGCCGGCATCCTGCTGGGCGTCTTTGCTTGGCGCGCGCCGCGCCGCGCGAGCGAACAACCGCAAGAGCCTCACGACAGCGCTCCGCTTCAAGCGACGACGGACTGGACCAACGAAGCGGGCGAGGAGTTCGCAGGTCTCTCGGAGTCCGCGCGCTGCGATTTGGTTTTTGCGGTCGCGGCGCTCGACGACGAACGCTCGCAGCGTCTGCTCGAACATGCGCTCAGCGATCCGGCCGAGGCGGTCTCGCTCGCCGCAGCGCATGCGCTGGCCGGAAGTGGACGGCAGCCCGCAGTCGATGCATTCTTGGCCAGTCACCCCGGCGCGCGAGCCGACCGCATCGCGCAGGCGTTAGCTCTTTTAGATTAACTGGATTCGGCCGGTGGCCGAATCCTTGACGTTTGGCGCTTCGCGCCAAGCCGTACCTCGCCGAGGTTCATTCGCGAGTGAACGTGAAAGTAGGGCCGGTGGTGTCTTCGACGTCGTTGACCGGCATTTTCGCGCCGGGGTCGCCCGCGTTGGCCGAGAGCCTGCGCACGCTTGCCCTCGAGCCGAAACGTGCAGTGATGCCCGGCGATACGATTGCCGTCACGTTTTCCTTTTCAAATCTCGGAGGTGCACCGGCGACCGGTGTGCGCGTGCGGATCTCGCAGCCGCCCGGCGTCGTTCGCGTCGCCGGCGGTGATGCGGTCGACGACACGCCGCTTGCAGAGGGTTCGTTCATCGAGCCGAACGGCGCGCCGATCGGAGAATTGGAACCGAACGCGCAACGGCGCGTCACCTGTGTATTTCGCGTCAACGACACCATCGAGGACGGCAGCGAGCTACTCTTTCAAGCCGCACTCGTTACCGACCAAACGCCGCTAGTCGGGTCGAATATCGAGCACGTCTACGTTCGCAGCCGGCCCGAATTGCGGAGCAGCACGACGACAGTAACGATTGGAGCGCCGCCGAACCCGCGTCCGAGCGATCTGCTCGCCGTGCGCGCAGTCGTGCGCAACACGGGAAGCTCGAGCGCGCACGACGTGACCGTCGTGCTGCCCGCGCCGAACCACACCGCATACGTGCATCGCAGCGCGCGCGTCGATGGCCGCGTCGTCACCGGCGTTGACGGTGAGCCATTCGATTACGGCAGCTCAACGATCGTAAGTGAACGGCTGGCGCCGTCGCAATCCGTCGTCGTCGAATATCAAGTGACGATCGACTCGCCGCTGGCGGACGGCACCAAGATCAAAGCATCCGGAACGGTCGGATCGCGTGAAACCTCGGAATTCACGATCACGTCGCCCGAGGTTGTCGTGGCGTCGCCGGTGGATTTCGATGGCGACGATACCGCGTTCACGGTCACCAGCGACGACGTGGTCTCGCCCGGCATGAGCATACCAATGGTGTTGCGCGCGCTCAATGCCGGTACGGGAGCCGCCGAGCGGGTTCAAATCGCGTTTACGCTCCCCGCAGGCTTGGTGTATGCGCCGGGAACGGCGCACGTCGACGGACAGCCGGTCAGCGACGACTCGATTGCAAACCTTACGTTTTCGCTCGGCTCGCTCGCAGCGGGGCGCGAAGTCGAAGCCGGCATCTCGGCGACGGTTGCCGTACCATCGTCGACGCAAACGTCGTTGCCGATCGATGCATCATTGCGCTGGAAGGGCGGAGAGCGCACGTTCGCGCGGCGACTGAACGTACGCGTTGCACCGCGATTCAGCCGGGCACGCAATTACGTGGAGACCGATCGCGGCGTGGTGCAGGCGCGTGAAGAGATTGCGTTCACGATCCACGTCTACAACGACGGGACGGCACCGGAATCCGAGGTGAGGCTGCGCCTCATCCCCGGCTTGTACCTTACCGACCTCCGCATCGGCGAATCGACTGACGAGATGATGCCGTACGACGTACCGATTGCGCTGGGCATCGTGCAGCCGCATCAGGAGCGTACGTTCTCAATCCTCGGAAACGTTGCGTCGCGCGTGCCTGACCGTTCTTCCGTGACGTTGGGCGCCGTGCTGGAACATGGCGGCGGCGCAATCGACTTGGGAACGGCGACGGCGCTCGTGCGTTCGCGTCCGGCGATCGAAAGCGTCGCATGGGAGCTGGTGTCGCACGAGGCGCTGCGTCCCGGCCGAACCGTCGACGCGGTCGTGCGCGTGCACAATTCCGGGTCAGACGTGTTGCGTGATGCGCGATTAGTGGTGACGTTGCCCCCCGAGCTCGCCATCGAGCGTGCCGTTGAGGCTCGCCGCGAAGGCGATGGGCTATCCTTTGCCGACATCGCGCCCGAAACCACGCACGAATCGCATGTCACACTGCGCCTTGCGCGCTCGGTCGGCGGCAATCGTGCGCTATCCCTCGAGGGCTGGCTGTACGGCCGAGGCGTCAGCCCCGTGCAACTGCCGGCGCTGGAAGTGATGACCTACGCGCAAGCGCAGTTCGTTCGCAGTGCACAACTTCACGCGATTCCCTCGGACAGCGTCAACGCGGGCGAGCGCCTCTATTACGAAGTCCGCATACGCAACGAAGGCGACGGTCCCGCCGATCGCTTGATCGTGCGCGTCGTTGCGACGAATCTCGCAGTGTACGTTCCGTCGTCGACCACCATCAACGGCCTTGCAATTTTAGACGATGCGGGTGCGTCGCAGCTTTGGTCGGCGCGCGGGTTGGTGCTCGCCGACGTGAATCCCGGGATCGATCTGCGCATTCGTTGGGAGATGATGGTGATGGCGCCGCTGGCGGAAGGCACCACGCTCGACACTCGCGCGATTTTGGAATGGGACGAAGGCGCAACGTGCGCGATTGCTGCGCCGACGGTGCGCGTGCAAGCGCAGCCGAGTTTGAGCGAATCGACGGCCGGAACGCCGATTTCGGTTGCGCGCCTGTTCCCACTCGAGAAGCCGGTCGTCGAGCCGGTCGAAACGCCGGTAACCGAAGCGCCGGCTGCAGCACCGGTGTTGGCTGCGCCAGCCGCAGCGCCCGAAGCGGCTCCGCCAGAGGCGGCTCCGCGCGCGCTGCAAGAGTTGGTGCAGACGATTACGGGCGCGCAAGAGATCGGCCCGCCGCCCGCCGTGCAAGCGCCGGCTTCGCCCGAGCTTACCTCGCCCGTGCTCTACGTCGATTTCACGCCCGAACGCCTGGGCAATACGCTGCACATGCTCGAGCGCAGCAGCAGCGCGGGCGGCCTAGTGCAGCATTTGTTCACGCTGCGCATGCTCTTTCCCGAACACGGACAAGACGCGCCTAGTAACGTCGACAAGGCATTTGCGAACTCGAGCCGTGCGCTGCGCGCACCGCTGGAGAAACTCTTCGTGCGTCTGCGCATGCCGCGGTTGACGATCACCGGCAAGGATCTCGAAGATCGCGAAAGCAGGCTCGCGCTGCGCGACGTGGTCGAGAGCTTGAACTATGCCCCGACGGCCTCGCCGCAAGCACCTGCGGAGGGCATCGTGCGTTTGACCGGCGCGATCGAGATCGACGTGGCGCGGGCCTTACTCCCGGATCTGGAAACGGCTCCGCTCGGCGCGGTGACGCCGTGGCTGCTCAACGCGCAATTGCTCGGCGTAACGGTGTATCACGGTGCCTATCGCAGCGACGCGCTCGAAACGTATCGCGGCGAACTGCTGCATGTGCTCACCGTCTTAAGTGAATTGCCGATCGAAGAGTTTCATCGGGTCTTGACGTCGAGCGTGAACCGGACGCTGGACGAAGCGCTCGCGCAGGCGATGGAGTCGCTGCGCGGCGCAGCGCAGATTGCAATCGAGTAGTCCGGGCAACGTCATTCTCCTGGCCGTCTTTGCGATCGGCGCGATATTCTTTGCGCTCGGCACGTGGCTCGTGCGCCGCGAACGCGCTGAAAAGGCGAGCCTCACCTCGGAAGACACGCCGCCGGCCGCGGCGCCCGCGTGGGATGAATGGGCGCGCGAGATCGGAGGCGTTGATGAACCCATCGACCGCTGGACACGCTTGGACATGATCGAACGCCTCGCGATCGTCGGCGAGCCCTGGTGCGTCGAGATGCTCGAGCGAGCGCGCGAAGAGGACGCCGACGCCTCGATCCGGGATGCCGCCGATTCTGCGATTCTGGTGATCGGCGCCCGCGGCTAAGCTCGGATAACGACTTTGCCGATACGATCGCGTTCGAAGAAGTATGCGAACGCCGCCGGCGCATCGTCGAACGAAAAGGTGCGGTCGATGACCGGGCGCAGTCCGCTGGCTGAAACGGCGCGATTCATGGCGAGAAAGTGCGCGCGACTGCCGAGCGCAAGGCGATGCATCGTGTACACGCCGGCGGAGAGCGCACCCGGCTCGATCGTGCCGCTTCCCAGCGCTCCGACCAGAGCGATCCGTCCTTCGGTGGCGGTCGCCGCGATCGATCGTGCAATCGTGGCTGCCCCGCCGACTTCCACGACGCGATCGACACCCGCGCCGCCGGTGAGATCGCGCACGGCGCGATCCCAATCCGCAGTCACGTTGCGATCGATGACCTCATCCGCACCAAGGTCACGAAGAACATCGGCCTTTTCCGCGGATGACGTTGTAACGATTGCACGAGCCCCGAACAACTTGGCAAATTGCAACGCAAAGAGCGATACGCCGCCCGATCCGAGCACGAGCACGCTTTGGCCGGGGAGAAGCGGCGTTCCCCATGTGAGCGCATTCCACGCCGTTACCCCGGCGCACGGAAACGCGGCGGCCTCTTCGTACGAGAGATGCGCGGGAATCTGGACAAGCGCGTCTTCCTCGAGGAGCGCGTATTCCGTCAACATCCCATCGAGCGATCCACCGAGCTGATCGGCGTACGCGCGAGAGAATGGACCGTCGATCCAGCGCGCAAACACCGAGCCCGCCACGCGATCGCCGATGCGAACCTGTGTAACCTGCGGACCAATCGCGACAACTTCGCCGGCCCCGTCGCACACGGGAATCAAATCCGGTTTGAGCGGCAACGGGTAGCGCCCCTCGACCAGGATCAGGCGTTCGCGATAATTGAGCGACGTTGCGACGACGCGAACGAGCACCTGGCGTCCGTCCGGCGCGGGCACGTCTTCCGTGCGCAGCTGCAGACTCTTCAACCCTGCGCCCGGCTGGGCGCGATAACATCGCGATTTCATCGCGTGATGAATTGATAGATCGAGCGCACGCGCCCTTCAGGGTCGAGCAAGAAGAAGTCGCGTCCCTCGGAGATAACCTCGCCGCCGTCGCGCGGGACCGCGCGAAAGACGCAACCTTCGTGCACGACCCAGCGTTGATGTGGGCGCAGCACGCGCGTAGCAAGCTCGTCGCAGCCATGCGCCTCGATCGCAGCACGGCGCCGGGTTGCATCGGGTTCATTCCAGATCGCTACGTAGCGATCGACAAGGGCCTGGGGGTCGTTCACGATGTATCCTCCAGGGCGTATCCTAGCCGGAAGGCAACGTTCGCGAAAGAAGGTACAGCGATGTTACGGGCTCTGGAACAAGAAGAAATCGCCGATCCGTTCGGCCCCGACGAAGTGCAGTGTCCGATTCGCGAATTGCTCGCGCGCGTCGGAGGCCGCTGGAGCCTCGACGTGATCGTCGCGCTGCTTACGCAGACGCGTCACTTCGCCGATCTCGCCCGCACGATCCCCGGCGTGAGCCGTCGCATGCTTGCGCTGACGCTGCGCGGTCTCGAACGCGACGGGTTGATCGCGCGCAGCGCCGATTCGGCGCCGGGCGAGCGCGTGTATTACCAGCTCACAACGCTCGGCCTCGAACTAGGCACGCACATGCGCGCACTGGCCGCCTGGTCGCAACACAATCGCGAACGCATTTACGCATCGCGCGAAGCATACGATGCGACGCAGGTGCGGTAGTGCTGCGAGCTACTGCGCGTATGCCTCGCTCTTGTTGAAATACTTGACCAGAATCTCGCGCGCGATCGGCGCTGCGACGCTCGCGCCGTAGCCGCCGCTGCGATCCACGAAAACCGCCATCGCGACCTTCGGGTGATCCGTCGGCGCCCAGGCGACGAACCACGTCGTGTTTGCGCCGGCGCCGTTGCCGGTTTCAGCCGTTCCGGTTTTTCCGGAGAACGGCAGGTCCGCGATCTTCAATCCATATGCTGTACCGCCGGGATCCGTGACCTTGGCCATACCGGCGCGCTCGTTTTCGAAGGCTACCTGCGTGCCGGGGACGTGCCGGATGATCTGCGGATCGAAGGTCTTGATGACCCGGCCCTGCGGAGTGCGGATCTCGCGCACGATCTGCGGACGGTAGAGCGTGCCGCTGTTGATAACAGCCGAAGCGACCATCGCGATTTGCAGCGGTGTCGCCTGCATCGCGCCCTGTCCAATGCCTAACATGCAGGTTTCGCTCGGCTCCATCGGAACGCCGAATGTTTTGAGCTCCCACGCATTCGTAGGCCAATTTCCCGCATTTTCGCCTGGAAGATCGATACCGGTCTTGCTTCCGATGCCGAAGAGGTGGGCCCATTTCGTCAAACGCGCTAATCCCAAACGCCAGGACATTTGATAGAAATATCCGTCCGACGACGCAGCAAGCGCGGGAACGAACGTCGTGCGCCCGATGCCGCCGAGAAGATCGCGGATTTCGTAGCCGTAGCAATCCCAGGCGCCGCTGTCGTAGACGATCTCGTTCGGTTTGACCACGCCTTCGCTAAGCGCCGCGGTTCCCGTCACCATCTTGAAGGTCGACCCCGTGGGCGTTGCCGCGCCGATCGCGTTGTCGAAGAGCGGATCGTTTGGGTCGAGCAGATAATGCGAAACGCGCTTGTAATTGTCGGCGGCGAAGTCGTTGGGATCGAAATGCGGGTAGCTTGCGAGCGCCATGACGCCTCCGGTCCATGGATCGACGGCAACGACGGCCCCTGCGAGCTCGTGGCCGTGCGACCATTTCTTAATGCCGGCGACCAGTGCCTGATTTGCTATGATCTCGAGGCGTTCATCGATGTTCGTTACGAGCGTGTCGCCGGGGACGGCCGCCTTCGATGGCAGCTTGATGCTAGGCACCACTTGGCCTTGCGCATCGACGACGACGCGCTGGCCTCCCGCCTCGCCGCGTAAATACTTGTCGTAGACGTATTCGAGCCCGTCCTTGCCCACGACGTCGTTGGGCGAATAGCCCTCGTGCTTGAGGCGGTTGTATTCGCTTTCGGTGATCTGCCCGACGTAGCCGAATATCGCGGCGCCCATCGGGCCCAGCGGATAATCGCGGATCGGCTGCATTTCTAGATCGACGCCCGGCAGATCGGTCAGCAGCTCGGAGAGACGCGCCACCGTGTCGAGCGGTAGATCCCTCGCCAAGATCACCGGGCCGTACGGTTCGTACACCTGCACTTCGTCGAAGTTCTTGTAGTTGACGCCGCCGTGGTGCAGCAGCCGGTAGCGTAGCGCTCCCTCGTCAACGCCGATCGTGTGCGAAAGCGTCGCGAGCTCGCCGTTGATATCGGTGATTTCCGACGGAATCAATCCGACGACGAACGATGGCCGGCTGCGCACGAGCACGCGCCCGTAGCGATCGTAAATCATACCGCGTGGAGCAGCGACCTCGATCAAGCGCACCTGATTTTCGAGTGCCGCTGCGCGATACCGTACGCCCTGCACGAGCTGCACTTGCACCAGCTGCACGATCAGAACGATCAATGCAATAGCAACGAGAGTAATAAAGCCCGCGATCCGCCACGGTGAGCGTTCCCAGGTGATGCGCGGCGCACGCCGCCGGTCGAAAATCATGCGTACTTGCTATCGATGCGCCGAATGACGATCATGACGATCATCATCACGACGGCGTTGAGCAGTGCTTCGAAGAGCGCGTCGTGGAAGTGCATCATGCCCAAGCCACTCGGATAGCCTTCGAACGCCATTACAACCCAGAAAATCAAGCGCTGCACGACCGTGGCGACTAACGTGATCGTTGCAACGAGCGGCAGCGAGTCGGCGAAAAAGCCGCGCGAGGTCAGGCTGGCCAAGATGGCGATCGTGGTAGTCGAGATCGTCCATGCGCCGCCCGTACCATACGCAAGAAGATCTTCGCAAATGCCGCCCGCTAGACCGAACGCGGCAGCGCGCCACGCTTCAACCCGAATGGCATACCATACCACGGCCACCAGAACCAGACTCGGCTGGACGTTGCGAATCTGCAGAAAATGCATGACGCATACCTGCGCCAGCACCGCAAGAATGAGCCATCCGACGCAGATGTACCACGTCGGAGCGATCACGCGCGCGATATGGATTCTATTGCGGGACGACGACAACGCGATCGAGTGCGCCAAGATTGGCGGCAGGCCGGAGAACAGCGGTTTGATAGAGCGCGGTGATACTGCGCTCGATGGAGACGATCGTACCGATCGGAACACCCGAGTTGAACGAGCGCCCCTGGCCCGTCACGATAACGTCGCCCACTTTGATCGGCGCATCTTGCGAAATGTATTCAACGCGAACGCTGGAGAGATTTCCGTGCGCGATTCCCCAGTAGCGCCCACGGCGCGTGACCGCGGGAATTTGGCTGGTGTAGTCGGTGATGAGCACGACTTGCGCGGAGAACGGTCCGACCGACGAAACGCGTCCCACCACACCGCCGCTCGCGATCACGCCGTCGTCTTTGTGCACGCCGGCGTTGCTCCCGCGATCGATGGTGATGGAGCGCGAGTCGTTTTCCGGCGGGAATCCGACGACGCGCGCTTCGATGCCCTTCGGGTAGATGTCGACCACCGGACGAATGCTGGCTTCCGCCGCGTATTGCGCGGCCAGCTCGTGCAGGTTGGCGTTCTCGACGGCAAGGGCGTGGTTCTCTTTCTGCAAACGCGCGTTCTCGCTCGCGAGAGATGGAAGCGACGCGATCGAGAACGTTGCTCCACGCGCGCCGTCGATGACCGCAGACGACACCGTTTCGGCGAATGACGCAAGCGAGAGCGCAAATGTACTGAGCGGACTTTCGTTGCCCGCGCGTTCGGCGCTAATTTGCGCAAGCGCCAACGATGCCGCCACGATTATGACGGCAATCAATGCGAATAATTTGCGTTCATCACGATAGGTAAAGATAGGGCCGGCTCCCCCGAGAAAAGGACCTACTCTTTATTCGGACGTTTCGCCGCAGGAAGTGAAAAACCCAACCGCTGTAAGGTTCGCACGAAGCGAGCGAGCGGGAAGCCCATGACGGTATAAAAATCGCCGTCGATTGACTCGACGAGTGCGGCGGCGCGGCCTTGGATGCCATAAGCGCCGGCTTTGTCCATGGGTTCGCCGGTCGCAACGTATGTCGCGACATCGTCGTCGCTGAGCCGGTAAAAACGCACGCGCGTGCTTGCCGCCTCCTCGACCAAACCCGGGAGACCGGGCAGTGCAAGTGCGAACGCCGTGTGCACGACGTGCTCGCGTCCCGAGAGCGCACGCAGCATCCGTGCCGCGTCCCCTGCGTCGACGGGTTTCCCCAGTGCGGTTCCGTCGAGATCGACGACGGTGTCGGACGCGACCACCGCCTGCGCGCGTCCGCGCTTCGCGAGCACGTCTGCCGCTTTCGCGCGGGCGTGCCGGACGGCAAGCTCGAGCGGCGTTGCCGCCGGATCGTCGGGCTCGTCGTAGCGGCTGGGCTCGACGAGCACGGCCAGGCCCAGCGAGCGCAGGAGCTCGAGACGGCGCGGTGACGCGCTCGCGAGAACGATGCTGTCCAGAATCACGCCGCGCTTCGTGCTTCTCGCTTTGCGCCCAGTCCTGCCACGACCGAGACGTGCGGGTCATGCGATGTCGCGTCGTGGTATGCTACGATACAGACTGTATCGCTCGTACCATGACGAGGGCTGGAATGCCTTACGAGGTGATCAAACGCGTCGGAAAACGCGCGTATCGGTATCAGGTCAGCGCGTATCGCGATCCACAGACCGGCAAGAGCAAGGGCCGATGGCGCTATCTCGGCCGCGCCGGTGCAGCCGACACCTCCGAGCGAGCGACCCGTGGCGGCTCAACCGCGGAACGTCTGCTGGACGCGTTCGCACGCTTGATCGCGGAGCGCTCGTACGCCGCGACCACGGTCGACGCGATTGCCCGGCGAGCAAAGGTCACGCATGCCACGTTTTACCGGCACTTCAAGAATAAGCGCGCCCTGTTTTTCGCGCACGTGCAGCGCACGCGCGACGAACTCGATCCGGCAGCTGCCTTCAAAGCCGGCCACGATCCAGCCGTCGAGCACGAGCGCATCAAGGGATTCCTACGCCGCGTGATCTCGCATCCTGCGATCCGCAGCGGCATCGCCAGAGCCGTGTACGAAATGCAATTCAAGGATCCAGCGATCGGCGCGTTTTGGCAGCGATTCGTTCGCGAACGCGAGGCGATTTGGCGCGAGTACATCAGCGGATTGAATGAAAATGGCGTGGGGCACGGCGACGATCCCCGAAAACTGGCCGCCGTGTTGACGATCGTTGCCGAAGGTTTGCGACAGCGCGTGGCCTTGGAGGGGCCGACGGTTACGGACGAGGAGGTCGATCTATGGGGCGAGGTGATCGCGCGCGTGCTCATCCGGTGAGAAGGCTCGCGGGATATTTCGTTGCCGCGTTGGCGCTTGCCGCCTGCTCGAGTTCGCCGCCGCGATTCAGCGGAACCGTGCAGACCGAATACGTTTCGGTCGGCAGCCAAATCGGCGGGCGCGTCATCGAAACCGACGTGGCAGCCGGACAAACCGTGCGGCGCGGCGCGGTCGTCGTACGGCTCGACCCCGCGATGCTGCGCGCGCAGTACGATCAAGCGGTCGCGCAGGAACGCGCCGCGCAGGCCTCACTCCAAGCCCTGGAAAGCGGAACGCTGGAGAGCCAACTCGAGCTCGCACGTGGTTCGAGTCTCGCATCGCACGCAAGCTACACGCAAACGCTCGGTGGCGCGCCCGAGCGAATCGCAGCATCGCGCGCGGCACTGTCGAATGCACGTGCGAACGCAATCCTGACCGAGCGCACCTACGAACGGACGGCGGCACTGGCCGCAACCGGCGACGTTTCCCGCCAGAGCCTCGATCAAGCGCGTGCGGCTCGCGATCAGGCACGCGAGAGCGTGCGTCAGTCGCAAGCGCAGCTGGCGCAATTGATTCACGCCGACTTACCAGGCGAGACGAAGGCAGCGCAAGCGGACGCGATTGCCGCGCGTGCGAGCTACCAGGCGCTCTTGGCCGGCGCGAAGCCCGCACAGATCGCGCAGGCTCGCGCCCAGGTCAGCGATGCGCAGGCGAGCGTGGCGCACGCGCAGGCGCAGCTGCGCGAAGCAACCATCTATTCACCGGCCGACGGCGTCGTCTCCACGTTCAACCTGCATCCGGGCGACATGCTCGTCGCCAATCAGACGGCGGCCGTGATCGACACATTCGCCGATCCGTACGCGTATATTTACGCCTCGCAAAACGACCTGGAGCGCATTCGTAAAGCCTCACGCATCGAGGTTCGTTCCGATGCCGGTGCCGGCACGTTCGCCGGAACGGTCGAAGCCTACGATCGCACGGCGCAGTTCACGCCGCAAAACGTTGAAACGGCGGACCAGCGTGCCGAGCTGGTCTACGGCGTAAAGATTCGCATTTCGGATCCGCACCACGCATTGCTCGACGGCACGACGGTAACGGTCGAACTGCAGTGAACGATCCGGCAATCGAGCTGCAGGGGCTCACGAAACGGTACGGCGATCGAGCGGTCGTCGACGGCGTCACCTTTTCCATTGCCGGCGGCAGCATCTTCGGCTTTCTCGGCCCGAACGGCAGCGGCAAGACGACGACGATCAAGATGTTGTGCGGTTTGGTTCGGCCGACTGCGGGGCACGCGCGTGTCGCCGGTTACGACGTCGAAACGCAGTCCAGCCGCGTGCGCCGCTCGATCGGTTATATGGCGCAGGGCTTTTCGCTCTACGGTGATCTGACGGTGGATGAAAACCTCGAATTCTACGCGCGCGCCTACGGAATCCCCGGCAGCGAGCGGGCAGAGCGCAAGCGCCGCGTCGTCGATATCGTCGGAATCGGTCGGTATCAGAGCTATCTTTCGTCCAGCCTCTCGGGCGGATGGCAGCGCCGGCTGGCGTTGGCATGCGCGTTGATGCACGATCCGCCGGTCGTGTTTCTCGACGAACCCACGGCCGGTATCGATCCGGTCGCGCGACGCGATTTGTGGGATTTGCTCTTTCGCCTCGCCGCGACCGGGAAGACGTTCTTCGTGACGACACACTACATGGACGAAGCCGAGCGCTGTTCGTCGCTGGCCTATATCTATCAAGGACACGTCCTTGCCGGCGGTTCGCCCGAAGAAATTTGCTCGCTGCCGGACGTGACGCCGTTCGGAACCGTTCGTTACGCGATCGCGACCGACGACGTCATGGAAACGTTCCGGCGCGTACACGACGTCGCCGGCGTGCACGATGAAACGATCTTTGGACGCGACATTCACGTCGTCGTGAATCGGGACGTTTCGGCCGCGCAGCTTGCGCAGTCGGCCGGCGTTGATGCTTCACGCGTCTCGCTGATCCGTCCCTCGCTCGAAGACGCGTTTGTTGCCCTCACGCGCAGAACCGAGGCCGCATGAGCGGACTTGTGGACTTCTCGGGGATGGGGGCCGTCGTGTACAAAGAGCTGCGGCAAATTCTGCGCAGTCCGTTCACGCTGGCGCTTGCGATCGGCGTGCCGCTGGTGCAAACGCTGTTGCTGGGCTATGCGATAAACACGACCGTCGAGCACGTACCGGCTGCGGTCTACCGCGAGGATCGCGGACCTGCAGCCCAGGCGTTCATCGATAGCCTCGCCGGCTCGCGCACGTTCGACGTCGTCGCGTACAGCCAAAGCCGCGAAGGGTTGATCGACCAAATCGTAGCGGGACGGGTACGCGCAGCATTCGATATCCCGCAGAATTTCACAGCCGATCTGCTCGCCGGGCGGCATCCCGCCGTGGGAGCGTTCATCGACGGATCGGATTCGGCAATTGCGCAAGTCGCGTACGGTTCAGCGGTGGCGCTCGGGGGCATCCCGCTGCGCAATGTGACGCAGGAGCCGATGCAGCCGTACGAAGTGCGCCCGACGGTAATGTTCAACCCGGCAATGCGCAGCGCAAACTTCTTCGTTCCGGGATTGATCGGCTTGGTGTTGCAAAACATTACGATCATGCTGACCGCGCTTGCGATCGTCGGCGAACGCGAGCGCGGAACGCTCGATCAACTGCTCGTGACGCCGATCGGAACGGCCGGGTTGATGCTGGGGAAACTCATCCCGTACGTGCTGGTCGCCGCGCTCCAATTCGCCGCGGTGCTGCTCGGATTGCGTTTTGTTTTCGACGTGCCGATCGTCGGAAGCGTACTGTTGCTCTCGGTTCTCTCGCTCGCATTTCTCCTGGTCTCGCTGGGGCTGGGGCTATTTATCTCGACCGTCGCGCAGACGCAGATTCAAGCGCAGCTGATGGCAATTTTCCTTTTGCTGCCGTCGGTGCTGGTCTCGGGCGCGATTTTCGAACGCTCGCTGATGCCCGAACCGATGCAGCTCTTTGGCTACGCCATCCCGCTCACGTATTACATCGAGATCCTACGTGGCGTGATATCGCGCGGCGCCGGCATCGCGCA
>Ga0153924_1000704_pt1 | contig 20050 bp, 21 predicted proteins | sample TSNJ008MetaG_FD_104709 | JGI IMG/M metagenome (GOLD analysis project Ga0153924, IMG submission 104709) | Attine ant fungus gardens microbial communities from New Jersey, USA - TSNJ008 MetaG | ecosystem: Host-associated > Fungi > Mycelium > Unclassified | place: USA: New Jersey, Wharton State...
GGAGCCGCAAGTCACACAAGTGCCTGGGCCAAGTGTATGCATGCATTTCCTTGGCGCAAACCTGGTTTCATGATTTCTAATTTATCATTAACGCGACGAGGCACGCCACTAGCACATTTGCGGTATATCTTCGATAGGTCCCCATAATGATAATAATAATAATCACTTGCTCAAGAAGTTGGTTGACCCATTTCGCTATCAATGACACCGGTCCATGAGCATCTAGACCAGGTCCACAATTATGAGTTCACACACCGGCACTACGGTCAGAATGTTTGGAGCATTTGCTAGACCACATATTATGTGTGAATACTCACACCAGTCGACTCGAATCAATCCCACCGTGATCAGTCTCAAAGAATATATCTTACATGTCAAGGAGATCATCTATACTGATGAATATTTATAAAAGCAAGCAAATAGTGTAGTACAGGATCGTAATACCATCCAAATGTGTCATTAGCGATGATCCACACAAACAAATCAAGTAAAAAGCAACTTCGATCCCGGTTGTAAGATGTGACCTACACTATGTACAGGTCTCAAATAAACTTTTATTTCCTCGCTTCTTTAATCTCTTGAGCGAGGATAACATCTGCATCACGACCCTTCACTTCAGGGAGAAGCAAAGTAGCAAAGGCACCGACAATGTTACAACCAAAGAAGACTAATGAGAGATGTTGAGCGGCAGTGCAAAATGGAGACTAAGGGCTGAGACTTACTCCACAGAACAGCGGGTGTTCCTATCTTGTCGGTGAGTGTATTAAAAGCGAGAGCAGAAATGATAGCGCCCGCCTTGCCACAGGCCGCTGAAATTCCATGAGCGAAGGCCTTGTATCGAGTGGGGAAAACTTCTGCAGGATAACACTATCCAGTGTATTCGTCAATGGGAATACGAAGTAGTCTATAGACACATCTGTGACTTACATAGGTCGTAGTGTTGGGCCCGAAGTTGAAAAAGAATTGAAGTAAAGCAAAGTTGACGATAAAAGCGGCTTTGCTAAGCGTATGGAACATGCCAGCGAGAATACCAACTAGGCAAGATGGTGAGGTGGTCGTATCATATTGAACCAGACAAGCACTTACGGAATAAAGCGGTGATCAGGAAGCCTTGAATTTGGATCCACCTGCGCCCAAGCTTTTCTATCGTCAGGACAGTGACATAATAACCGGGGACAAATCCCAGTGCAGTCACAATTATGTTGCCGGTGGAGATCTTGAACAACCGTTCCCAAGGAGAGCCTGACGAACCGTCGAATCCAATCTGTTGTAAGACAACATTTTGGTTCAGATTGATACCATAGAAAGAGATGTCTAGTAGAAACCAGCAAAGCGAGGTACCCAGGAGGAGCCTGAGGTGTCGCCACTCAGAAAAGTATGCAGCAAATTCCTTGAAGTGGGCTTTCTTCTGAGTCGGTGCTTCTGCTTGAGTGATAGAAACCGGCAAGACTTTCTCTTTTTCTTTCAGTGAGTTGGAGCGAGAATCGGTTGAGCTGACAACTTGAGCTAGATCTTGCTGGCGCTTAAGCTCAGCAATCTCGTCACCAGCCTCGACATTCGGCTGACGCTGTGCTTTTTCAAATCGCGTTGACTCAGGTAATGTGAGACGGTGATAGAGAGTGGCAAGCGCAGGAATTAGCGAAAGGCCAACGACGATTCGCCAAACTAGCGGAAAAGATAGACCATTTAGTCTCCTGGAGTGCTGTCTTCAAAAAATCATATTTACCTCCATCAACTTTCGACGTTTTACCAGCCTCCATCACCTTTTTGTAGCAGGCCAATACAATGATCGTTACCAGGGAACCGACGAAAGAACCCCAGCCTTGATTTGCAAAAATATAGGCCAACATGGTGCCGCGCTTGCGAAGGTTCGCCCGATCAGAGGTGATAGTGGCGGACATCGGATAATCACCACCAACACCAATTCCCAGCAAAATACGGAATATGGAGAGATAAATGAGTGATCCCTCTGGAGAGATGGAACCAGTGGGTGTCGTTATTGACAAAATTGTGGCCAGGATGATAAGCATCAATTCTTTGCCATCTGCGGAGTATAGTGTCAGGCATAGATAATCGAAACGAAATCAAACGTACAAACTGCCTTCCGTCCCAGAGCATCCGCAGCATAACCTGGAGGTGTGGACTATCAATCGAGACAGATATAACTCGAAGAGTAGATGCTCACCAAAGCCGAATTGACCAATGACGCTACCGATGTTGGCACCAGCCTTCATGAAGCCCTGGAGTCCGGAAGGAAGTGATGCCCCACCGTAAAGTCGATATTGGAGCATTGTTGCCACAGGCTGTTGAAGACAATGAGAACGATTTGTTATTGAGAGATAACCAGCTAACATACGTTGATGATAAATAAATCGTAGGCTTCAAAGACATTAGCATCAGCAAACAAGGATCTGGAAACTTGGAAAGCACACCATCGAGGAAAAACCCAACCTATGTAGGTGTTAGAGGGAGATAAGAAGCCGAGATTATAAAAGAAATACGCACCCCGGCAATTCCAAGCAACTTTAACTCAACTTTGCTCAAAAAAAAGGCGGGACGACCCTCGTCTTCGACCTCTTCAAGCTCCGACCACCGTGTCTTACTTTCAGAGTCGGGCAAAGCTTGGTTGGGATCCTGGGCCATGTCAATGGGGAAGAAGGACACCAAGTGAGGGCGGAGTTCAAATGAATGAGAAAGAAATGAAATGTGGGACACCCTCAGAGCTTAAGGCGCTTAAGTATTTTGACATTTGATCTGAGATCCAAGTGATCAAATTTGTCCTCGAGGCGTTGCATTTTGCTGTGCGCGTAGTGCGACTCTCGGTGGGTAGGTGCAGCCGGCCCCAGTGGAAAAAACACTCTTCTATGAGTATGTCCGATCCTCGATCCGAAGCCTCAAAGTCATTCCGGTGAGTTGAATTTCAGTTATTCCTTGAATTGTGAAAATCCGGTATCCGGTGGTGCCGGGTGAGACCTTGGCACTCAGGACGAACGTGCGTTGGAAGGTGGTGTCGTGATGTCTGACTGCAGTCACAAAACGTCACGTCACCCATCTTCGTCTGCACGTCTGCACGTCTGACACACATCTGCTTTTTTTAATCACTGAATTTTTGAGGATATGGTTATTGAATGACTGTTCTTCAATTTTAGTTTTTATTGAGGGTAGAATTTCTATAGCTGGCTGACACTTTAATAGCCACGATCGGCGTTCCTAGTGGGTTAAGCTACTTTGGAACAGGTGACCTCAGGGGCTAGAGCAACGAGAGGGGTCGAATTTTTATTTATCATGGAATACGACCATCTTGATGGTTTTCAGATTTGCATCAACGGTGACTGCACGTTCGTCCTGTCCTCTTGCCCTAGTCATTTTCTAAACATTTAACTGTGAAACGTAGATTCAGTATTTTGATGGACTTCAGCTCTCTTTATACAGAAGCGACTGAATGTCCTGTGAGATTATTTCGAGCGAAGCGAATGATTAAGCAGTTTTCGCTAAGTCATTTTGAGCACGAAGAATATTTGTCAAATGTGTACACAGACAGTATGGACCCACGGAAGTCATTGCACCAGATGGACGACGAGTCTGTCCGAGGATCTATTTCTCACGTTGTTTATTCCGGTGTTTAAATTTGAGTAAAGATCTAAGTTAGCCTTGATAGTGGCGTAAGACTTGGTGACCCAGACATCCAGATGATTATTCATTTCTGATATCCATCTTCCGTATCCACGGAACTGTCGTTAGTGCTTGCGCTCTTTCTCTTCCGGACACAAAACTCGACTTTAGCATTGTGCTGGGGGAGATTTACTCATAAGCGCCTTGGAAAGAGAGACTTAGGCCAGTGTCCATCTCATCGTAAAAACTACAGAGAATAACACGCTGATAAAATAAGCAAGTTCGGGCTGGAGTCAGTAGCACTGAACAAAGATGAATACCGTAGCAACTATTGAAAAGACATATACATTTCAAACCACACACTCTTCCCAAGTTCAACTTCAGCCTTTCCAATCGTCTTAAAACCTAAATTCTCATACTTAGGAACAAGGCTCTCCTTTGCCATAAATACCATTCGATCATATTTTCCTTTCTTGCGACACATCTCAGTAAACTCGGCAAGTAAGTTCAACCCGATCGAGGCTCCACGGAAATCGCTGTCAACGCAGAGTGTGTGTGCACAAATCGTAGTAGCATCAGGGACATGCGTTGTGAGGTATGCATGAGTATAGCGAGGTAAGGGGGATAGCGTGGCGAACGTGTATCCAATCAAACGACGACTACGATTTTCTGAGACTGACGGGATGAAGGCCCCTAGAAAAAGATCGGGGGCCATAATTTGATGATTTCTGTTGCGAATCGAATAAAGATATTTCCCAAAAAGAGGACCGAAACACATACCTCAGCGTCTCCAGGCTGTCAGCCTCATCTGATGGGAAGCCTTCGTATCCAAGGAAGTCAAGTGTGTTGTTAGAACAGATACGGAATCGACTGCACCCTGCTTTTCTAGTTTCCATACAGTTTCTATCTCATCCTGCAGGACAAGATCGTAATATACAGCATGAATAGACCGACGCGGCAACGTGGAATGGTTCCGATGTTTCTGAGCTGATTGGAATATAGGGATAAACCTTTGGATACATCGAGGTTGCATAGAGCAATTTCTGTGATTGCAGCATCAGAAAAAGAAGCATTGACGAACGATTTGAATAAGGACATTTGTAAAGTAAGAATAAAAACTGTGCCGCGGCCGTTCGCCACCTGGTATGTGTGTCCGCGGCAACCCCTCTCTTCGAACACAAGCTCTGACGTATGGAGTCCCATCCGTGCTCACTCGGCTATATCCCATTACCCACTAGCCCTGTGCTGCCTCTTTTCTCCTATATCTTTCTTTTCTTTTCTTTCGTTCTGTGTTTGTCTCTTTCGTATGACTTGATTTGTATATTTATTAGAGGCACTGAGCCTTCGTAGTACCGCGGACTGTGTACATTCACCGCGTTATAAACATGTGACGTCACTGACTGTGTGACCTGGATCTCTTTGTCGAACATGGACCCGACGAATTGCCCCTCCGTACATTTATTCTTTGTCTTAACGAGGCACACTCACCTATTACTCTTCAGAGCCATGATTGGACCACAAACTTGATTACGGGTATCGTTATCGTCGGGCTCGTTATCTCTTATGCCCCTCAGGTATGACCCCTACCAGCTGATGATGAGCTTATAACTATAGTTATTTCTTACCCCATAGCATTACAGAATAATAGCATCTAAGACATCTGAGGGATTGAACCCTTTGTTTCTGTTGCTGGGAAGTACATCGTCTGCTGCGGGTATGTGGAATATGTGAGTTCTCATGCCCCAGGATTTGTTCTACGGTCTACTGATGATAAATTTCGTCGCTCCAGGGTGACGATGCAATGGGGAGTGGAAAAATGCTGCAGTGTTGTTGTGAGTATTTGACTTAACCATCTTCCGGCGGGTTTCAAGATGAGCATTTGAGGGCTTTGCACGTTGTCTAGAATTAACGGCCGGCATATTTCAAGTTTTCATACAGTGGTTCTGCTTTACAATGGTGTGAGTCTCGAATCTGTTGCTTTTCTTCGTGTACATCTTATTGTTTCGCGTAGATTCGTCCTCTACATGAAGTTTTATCCTTCTCGCATGAAATACATTGACCCCAATGTCGAAACTTACTCGCGGCGCAATGTCAAGACTTCTGTCCGCAGCTCAGAATGGCGTTTCTCTCTCTTCTGTGCTTGGCTCACGTTCGCACATTTGTACATCATCCTTGCTCCTCTTTTTCAATTGTTGATGCCGTGATTTGATTTTAGCCTGTTCTGCGGTGCCACAACTTTATGCCTTCTTTCCATCACCAGCTCTCAATCCTCGCCGCCTACAGTGCTCCCCTCTGTGATGCAAAGTTGGGGTACGGTGCTAGGAGTGACCTCGGCGATTCTAGCAGCAATTCAATACACGCCGCAGTTGATACACACGTACCGGATGAAACTAGTAGGCGCGCTGAGCATCCCAATGATGTGCATGCAGTCACCTGGTGCGGTTTTGATGATTCTTGGTATTGCGTTACGGTGAGTGCTCTGATTGTTTACGGAGCTGACTCCATTTGATAGTTGCTTCCAGTCCTGGTACAAACTGGACAAGTTGGTTTCCATTTCTGGTTGCGGGAATTATGCAGGGCTCGCTCCTCGTGTTGTGCATTTTGTGGAAGATGCGGCAACACAGACTTGGGATTGACGATTTCGGGAATGCGATTGCGCCAGAGACACAGAGCGGAGAGATCATACGTGAGGAAGAAGGGATGGATGAGAGGACAGCCCTTCTCAGATCATAAACAACCTGACTGTCGGCTGTTGGTTCATTTATCGATCTCATTCAACTCGCTTTCTTCTATCGACTGGGAACCTAGAATTTTCAGAGCAGTAGTTCAATAAGCTGTGTGTTAAGAAGGTTCTAAGATGATTAAACGAATATCCATAATGCCCTGGTAGATAATGAATTTTAATTCTTAAGGAGACTCTTATATACGTCGTCATCATTCATATCTTACTCATATATTTACGTATATTGTGCTGTAGGTGGGAGTTGTCTGCAATACAGTGCGATATCTGAGAGTTACATTGTACTATATAACAGATCAGTTCTGGGCTGAGTTGGCATCTCGATAGGTGTCAAAGCATAAACTATCTTGTAGAAAGTTTCCATGATTACTGCGAGAAAAGTATAATAGCAAAAACCAGTCAACAATCAGATGGTGACGTCTCTGCAGCTCTAAATTTGACACCACCCTACCAGGTGATCCTGTGCAGATGACACAGGAACGCCTGCCGTGTGAGCAGCCCAGTTTTTTTGGTAATCTGTCACTCCATTAATCTGTATTTCCGTGCCGCTCTGTTTTGATATTCGTACGCGATGTCTCGATATTTCAATGTGCGGTGGGAATGTATTGTGTGCTGTGTGAACATATTAAACTAAACTGGGGGTGAATGATTTAGTTCGTTGTCATAAATAGCCCAAATAGTGGTCGGCTAGACTGTATCTCGCTCATTTACCATCGTGTCCGCCTACTTTGAGTCTCTACAACATAATCAGAGCTCCCACATCCCACCTTCCCTTTCTATGTCCTTGAATACAACACTCTCTGATTCTATTGGGATCATCGGTGCCGGGCCAGCTGGTCTGATCAATGCTCATATACTTACACAAGATTCCTTCATCAATATTCATGTAATTACGCGTGACGCGACTGTCGGGGGTGTTTGGGCTCGCGAAAGAGTAGACCCCAATCTACGTTTAAACAAGTATGACAACTGTGTACTTCTATTTGAAACGAATGGCTCAACTCGATTCCAAGTGTTCATGGAGAGTACAGATTCTCTGCAATGACAATGACACCAGCGCAAGCTTCGAAAGGACATCTCACTGGTGCCGATTTATGCAGTTACTTGGAGGAGTATTATAACATCTTTTTGAAGACGAAAGTGAAGTTTAGCTTCAACACTGAAGTATTGGAAATATCCCGTCAACAGGATGGAAAATGGCTTGTGCGAACTGAGGATAAGCAAGACCGTAAGACAAACACACTGCAGTTTTGCCGAATCATCGTGGCTACTGGTGTGAGTCATTTTGGCTTATGATGGCCTGTCTGGCAGTGGCATTCTCTGCAAAATTGGGAAATTGACCATATTTTGGATATAAGCTCATTATTTACCCTAGGGTTGTAGTGAACCCAAAATTCCAACCTATCTTTCCCCTCAGTCAGCGATCCAGTGTCACTATCGCGGAATTGAGATTCATTCTTCCGAGTTCCAAGCAAACATAAAACGTATTATACAAAGCGCCAGAGGCCATGCAAAAGGTGCACCGATCATCGTGATCGGCGGGGGAAAGTCGGCACAAGAGTCTCTCATTTCCCTGTCACCCTTCAGCTCTGTTCTAACACGTGAATTTTCTAGTATATGCGTCAGACTGACCAAAGAGACGTTAAAATGCTGTAATATATTTGAAATGACCGACAGCTTCCTTGCAAGTAGTACCCCTATCCCTGATTTCATTCGAAGGAGCAGGTGAGCTAAAACTATGATTTCTGCGGGTCGAGTAGCTGATGCCTCTTGTGGTAGATTCCTCAGCATCCTATCACCGCATATTCATCTAAGGACTCGTCTTGAGTACGGCTTGTTTGTGTTCTATATATCTCCACGCTCAAAACAGATGAAGGCGTTTTCTTCATGGGACAAAACTGGGAGGGAAAATCGTTCGCCTTCTGTGGACAAAACTTCAGGCTATTTCAGTGTGTAACGAACGACCTCGACTTTCAAATACCCACTTATAACCGTACCTCTATAGTTCGATGCCTTTGCCTTACCCAGTGATTCACCTTTACGTAACACTCACTCCCTTTTTTGGGGAGTACGCACGAACGACTTTGGAATTCCCAATCCAGAGGGCTATCATAACCTGGTTACATCGAAGAAGATTGAGGTTATTTCTCCGGCGCGTGTTGTTGGGTTCTCGCAGGACGGTGGTTCAATTCTTCTCAACAATGGAAGATCAATTGCTACAGATGTTGTGGTCCTGGCCACAGGTTTTGATTCGTCATGGTCCAAAATCTTTTCCGGTGAGTCTGATCACCAAACTCACAATGTTCCCAGATTCAGCAAGATCAGAAAAAACTGCAGAAGAAATCGGAATCAATCAACATGCACCTATAAGAGGTACAAATCATTCCTGGCACTATCCCTCGCTCGATGGAGCTCCAGAAGTTGATCGAGACAGCGCGAAATTGGTTACATCCATATATAGAGGAATCGTTCCAGCCAAGAATACTCTTCGCCACGACTTTGCAATCGCTGGTTCGTTGGTATGTACCGGTTGACACCAAGGTTCTAAGAGGATCATATTCATCCATCAGTTCTCTGCCAATCTTGGCTATACAAACGAGGTTATAGCACACTGGATCTCGGCGTATTTCCTCAAAGATAAATTACGGATACCAGATAGTGTTGAGGGAGCTATAGAGGAAGCGGAGCGGAGTGCCATGTGGATGAAGACGCGTTATCCTAATATGGAGTCATGGGTTAATGCAAGTTACATGGGAAGTCTGGATTTCTGGACGTGAGTCCACTCAACTTCTTGATTCTTCGGATATTGCATATCTCTATATACTTGGTACAGCTGGCCACAAGCTGTTGATGATCTCCTTGAAGACATGGAGCTGCCTGTTCATCGAAGTGGCGGAAATTGGCTTACTTGGCCTTTCAAGGTGATAGAGCCGAAGGAGATATCATCTCTTGGAGATGAACGCAGAGAGAAACGTCAGCAGAAGAGTCAGTTATGAGTTGTCATGTTATGAGGCCTTGGGGTGTAGGAAATTCTTACATTCACAACTCAAACTGAAATTTACATTTGTATAGATGCTTACGATATAGTGCAATGGCCATCTTGCTGACACAAGGTGTCCTCAACTCGTTTTTCCTCTTTGATTCCTCAATGTAAAATTGACATGTGTGTAGGAACTTTTTTTGTAGCGAGACTGAATAATAGAATTTGAGCTGAGCAATGTTTCAGAACAATAATTGCATCGTCGCAGGTTTGCCATTCTAACACAACCCATTTCATCTAGATACTGTGCTTCAATTACCTCAAACCGCCTATGGATTGCATTTACCTACTTTCCCCTTGAAGTATCATTCATTTTCTCACCAGACCTCCGTTATCTCGCTATAAGTAATTTGTGTACTCTAGCCACTTTGCACTCGTATACACATGTTCCTTCCTCAATTAATCCAGTTTAATGTACATTTATTCTAGTTTCATCGCTCAATGTCCCAATGCTGTTTGATGCAGCAGGTTTCAATCTACTCCGACGATTATGAATTAGTCTTTACGTTGTGTCCCTTTTGGACTCGGACGATGTTGAACATGATTAAATCTTGTTTAGTTTCTAGATGTATTACTCAATCTTCAAATTATCAGTCACTGACAGTGATTATCCAGGTGCAAATTCTTGAGCTAGCTGCCTTGCCCGTTTGACTACTCAAGACAATGCACACCGTGCCCATCTCCAATTGACCACGCGTTCAATCATGCTAGGACCAGATATGATCGCGGTAGATTGTAGTGTATGGTGCCAGATGAAGCTCTTCGCAAGTGGGTGTCGGCTGTGCAATATCAAATAACTAGTAGTCAACATCATCAAGATGTTTTCAGGACGCCTTCTCTCTGGATCCCCACTGCGGGAAGATGCGGTGACTTGTTAGCGCTATTTTTATCTGGGATTGTTCTTCCGGCATAAATGAGCTCATCAGACCTTCCGTAGCCACGTTTAGTCATCGCTATAAATAAAATGCAGATTCTGGTCGCGAGAATTGTCCCTAACGACGGTCTGTTAGGGTTGACAATGTGACCTCGAAACGCAAGAAAGTGCACTACAGCACGATGTGCTGCATCGGTGGGTGTTGAGTCGATTGGAAGATTCTTGTGTTCTGTTTGAGTTTAGTAGTCGTATATATTAGAATGATACGCGAAAGATCAGCGCACCAACAAGACACTCCTAGGATGAGCGAGAGGACTACAAGAATCAAGGTATAGATAAGGGCGCAATACGAGGAAATGGAAAACCATTTCAAGTTCGCTGTAACTGGAGATTTCTTTTGAGGGCTTCTACCCTGTGTTATGATAACCAGTTCATGTACCGGGCTCATGAAGAAGATTCTGTTACAGTCAAAACAAAAAATATATGAATAGTTATAAAAAAGGGCTGAAAGGGTAAAATTTTTTGACTCTGATGAATTCTGGATAAGACATAGGGTATTCAATGTCCGTTAATGAAATGTCCTTGCAACGAGTAGGCTCCTTGATAAAGAGCAGACAGTGTTTCCATTTGATGGCTACATATTCATCCAGGATTCCATCCTGAATTAGAGATCGGGACAAATTTATATGCATCATCACCTTAAAGACAAGTATAAAAATGAAGCTATGCAGATGTGTTTACGGTGACCGTGATAGAAATGAGATTGGTACATAGATGACGAGATAGAGATAGATATTACTAGTTAAACTTCGACATTGAATTTGTAACGAAGCCCTTACCTATGATTGGAAAATAAAGACAAATGTATACCAGACCGAAATTACGTCTCCTACTTTATTATATATACTGGTGGGATATGGTCTGTTTGAGGATCAAAGAGGTTGAGTCGTGAGGTGGTACGATGAGTCATGCTACAGGCAGAGAGCACATCGAGATGATATTTGTTATAGTATGGATAGATATGAGTATCGGAGAAAATTGGCTGGGAAGAGGCAGTAATGAGATGAGACAGTGGCAAGAGATCAATCTCATCTATGAGGCTCAAGTCTGGCTGTCAACTAGAGACAGTTGGGACTTGCAATGTTGCTGAGATTCTCTCGTTTCGTCACTTCTTGCATACAGCGTGCTAACTCTATCTTAGATTTTTTTCTATAAAACTATCCATTTCGAGTAGATAATCTCAGTCTCCGCAAAACTGAGGCCACTTTCATGTAATATTACTGTTCAATGATTATATGCGGAGTTTGTCTCCATTGCAGGTATGTCGGTAGTCTCGCGACACCGAGTTAATCTCTACATTTATTGCTACACCTAGTGTGGCCGATAGACACAAAATTCTTTCATAGAGATGAACTCGATAGATTGAATACATCACATACAGGGACATGTAGTCTCGATTCTGTAGTATCTATTTCAGAACTGCTCTACGTCATATCTTTACCTCATCTCCTGGGAAAGTTCGTTCTCACTTCCTTTCGTTTCAGAGTTGAAATTTTGAATTTAAAAAAAACACCACGTGCGAGATGCCAGGGGCAAAACAAGAATATTGGCCAATCTCTTTTCGCAAACCATCATGGTCAGTTCTGAGCTTCAACAACTATCGAAAACTAACTCCTATCCTCAAGGCACTCAACCCTCCCAGAAAAACCACACTGCTACGTCCAACACATGCAAGTCCATCCTCATCTAATCATAATACAATAGCAGCAACGACTGCCATTCCAGTTCCTCCAGAACTAGAGAAAACACTAGGCACACTCACATCTCATCGTTCTGTACTAGGATACCTTCTCATTGCACGTGGTGGAACTAGTAGTGCCAGTATTATCCGAAATTCGGGTGTCGTATTTGAGGGAGAGAAAGGGCGAAAGTACGCAAGTGTGGTTGCAAAGATTGTGGAAAGTGTACAGGCTGGTCTTGAGGAAGTCAATAATAGCATGGAAGATCCCAGCGAAACAGTACGCTTTTAAGAAGGCTTTGAGTTTCTACTATGAATCTCATATCATTTTCCAGGACGAAGTGCGATTTATGCGGATTCGGACCAGACGTCACGAGATTATGATTTCGCCTGGTGAGTCAAGTACGAATTTGCTTATCGTTAGCCACCAACAAAAGCACAGATGAACGATATTTACTGGCTGTTCTACATGATCCAACAGTTACATGAGTGTCAATGTTGAACATGGGTGTATTATTAGCATTTTGTCAAAGGGTATGATATTGATAAAAAAAGTCGTAAGAGACAACAAAGATGTATATAGGGACAAGACAAGAAATCATCTGCACACAGTTTCATCACAGAATTAACGTGGACTTGAGGTTTCAATACGGGCGTGCAAGGTACGAGAAGATGTGGACAAGAACAATTATTGGGAGATGCACCTCTGAGCCTTTAGAGGACGACACAACCCTTCTTGGTCTTGCCACCTCTGCTAAGAAGAGCAGCGCGAGTGGCATACTGGAAGACTTCGCGAACGCCCTCGCCCGTCTTAGCAGAGCACTCCAGGTAGTGCTTAGCGCCAATCTTCTGGGCAACAGCCATGCCCTTACAAGAATGATTAGTCAAGGTTGGAATAAGGTGATGACTCGCACCTCCTCGGGCGTCACAGGTCGCTGACTGGTCTTCCTGAGCTCCTCGATTACACGAGGATCACGCCGGAGATCCTTCTTGCAACCGACAAGGATGATAGGCAGGCCAGCACAAAAATGCATGACCTCGGAAATCCACTACAATTTTGTCAGCACCAAAGATATAATGTTGAAAAGAAGAATGAATGATGAACCTTCTCCTGAACGTTATCAAGGGAATCTGGGGAGTCTACCGCAAAGCAGATAAGGATGACATGGGAATCAGGATAGCTGAGAGGACGCAAGCGGTCGTAGTCTTCCTGGCCTGCAGTATCCCACAGCGCCAGCTCGACGTGTTTGCCATCCACCTCGACATCGGCCACGTAGTTCTCAAAGACCGTCGGGACATAAACCTTGAGTCAAAAAATGAGGAATGTAGAAAAGGCGAGGGTTGTGCGGTCTACCTCTGGGAATGTGCCTTTGGAAAAGACGATCAAGAGACAGGTCTGAAGGAGATATGAACTCGGTGTGGGCGCCGACAAGGTAAAAGCACACCTTTCCGCAAGCACCATCACCGACAATGACGAGCTTTCTCCTGATTTCAGACATGATTAGTAGGGGTTTAGGCAGAGTCGAGTCCACATCACACCATTTAACTACCATATCATTATGTAAGCGTCTGTGCGTGGGAACTATTTGCCTGTATTCTGACTAGTCGAGATCGATGCCGCCACAACTCACATACTCATTGTTCGGTCCCCGACTGCCCATCTCCCATAGTTCAACCCGCCTGACTGTGTATGTGCCAAAAGGAGATGTCGGTGTCGTTTCAAGTTTGAGAATGTCGCTGTATGAAAATGCCTCGCGGCGGTGGGGGCGGCGATGACTTGTATTTAGAATTGTACAGTGCAACTAATGATGTATGAGCGTGGCTGTCTTCTCGGTACATGGGGACTACCTGCCTTGAGCTGCCGAGTTTCTGTGATATAACCCGATCGTTTAAATGCCTCATGTATAATGTCTAGTTTGATTAGACGACATCATCATACTTGATGTTTCCGTACCGCATACGCGCCTCAATTGCAGGGTTTCGTCGTCTTCGGACGGTCCTAGACCAAGGTACAGCACATGTGCCTCGACTTCTTCGGAGTTATTGCGCTTTTTAGTCTTCAGGATGTCCATAGTCTGAAACTTGACCTGGACTGCTCTGGACTGGTCGAGGACAGCCTGAAGCTGGGGTCGAAGTGAGTCTAGCATTGCAAGAGCATCTTGTATACTGTTATTTTCTCCGCCAAGTGCCATGACACCCAATGTGATATGCAAGCGCCGTGGATCAATGACAATTGACCTGTCTAGACCCCGCACTAATGGTCTGCCATTGTCATCGAAGAGCGATCTTTGAAAATGAGCAACCCTGCTTCGCAGAGCTGAGTGGTTGTGCTGAGCACACCATGTCATGTAGGGTAGGAAGAACGCCAACATATACCATACATACCAGCGGAAGCGCAAGAACTGGTCCGGTCAAATTTAAACAGCCATGGGATATAATAAACACATACAGTGAGTTGGTCGGGGTTGCATGAGGCAATGACATTGACATTTGATAATCACATATGTATATATGTTTTTCCTGTTTGGGCAAATAACCACAGGCGCCAGGAACGCTTGTTTGCCGATGCCCTCGTCTTCGCGTGCAGACGGAGACGGTGGGACAACTGCAGGTGTAGTCCTTCCCCTCGACCTAGTTGGCACTGGTATCTATGATGCGTATGTCAAACCCTCGTATCCTACACAATCTTACCTCGTCCATTTTTCAGCACGTACACAGTCCCCGCGAGCATTGGTGGTCAGCAATTTTCGCTGCAGATCGACACCGGATCATCAGACTTGGTGAGTCCCTCTCTCCCTACCTTCTGCCGCCACCCCCATTCACAGTCCCCCCAGTGGGTCGCATCCGTCTCTTGTTCATCCTCTCCCTGCGCTCAGACTGCCGGTCATAACTACGACACATCGCTATCGGGATCAGATACAGGACATAACTTTGAGATCCAGTATCTATCGGGTGCCGTTTCCGGCCCTATCTACTGGGACCGTGTTCATTTGGGAGGATACAGTGTCGAATTTCAGGCCCTAGGTATACCAATTATCCCTTTCCCACGTGTATTGCTCACTTGCTGCCGCATCAGCCGCTGCTACCAGCGTTACAGGCGAAAACCTCTCCCCCAACTTCAATGGCATTCTGGGCCTCGCTCTTCCGCTCAACTCCATCATTGCTGAAACCATTCCTCCCGTAACTAACAACACGCCCGACGGCGCCGCATGGGCATCTAATCTCTTTTCGATCACACCCACTTCAAACGCCCCCTCTTCACGTTTTCTCTCTTTATCCCTTTCTCGCCCTGGGTCAAATCGGATACCTTCTTTTCTTGGAATAGGCAGCCATCCCTCAGACCTGGTTCAGGACACCAGTCTTATTCATTACTACTCTACTGTTAGCGATGCAGCAGGGAGCCTGTTTTGGAAAACGAGCGTGAGGGATATCACCGTGTGGGTTGATGGGCAGTCGAGGCTTGTGGACATTGGCCGATCGAAAACTGGGGCTATTTTTCCCAGTGCAGTCATTGACTCCGGTGTCCCCTATATCTTAACCACGACGCAGGTTGCGAACGCAATATATGGTGCTATCGGTGTGCACCCTGCTCAGGATGGGAACTGTGAGTCTTTCATTGCCGAGATATTGCACAAAGTTGATAATTTTCCATAGATTATGTTCCTTGCCATACCCCCCTCAACCTGTCCGTCACCCTCGATAATCGACCTCCTTTCTCCATTCACCCTCTCGATCTCACTGCTGAACCGCCTCAAGATAATAATGCAGATTTCTGTATTGGAATGATCCAGGCTGCAGACTCTCAACTCACAGACCCCACATCTGATGTCGGAGATATGATCCTTGGTATCCCATTTATGCGCAACGTCTATACCGTTATGGCTTATACCGTACCCACCGACGATGGTGCGTTTCCACCTATCAGCGATTCCAAAGTCAATATCCTCGTGCAGCCGCGCCTTGGCTTGATGAGCTTGACAAATTCCACAATGGCTCTCGACGAATTCAACACCGTTCGCGTTCTTAATCAACCCCTTTCTGATGGCCCAGTTGACGCTGACAGCGCCTCGCAAAGTGGAGGGAAGAAACTCTCAACAGGAATTATCGTCCTCATAGCTCTTCTCGGTTTCTTCGCCTTTTGTTGTGTCATGTTCATCGTTCGGTCCCTGGTGTACAGGAGGCAATTCTATCGGCGACAGGAGAAAGGCCGTCAGACGGATTATAAAGACGAATTGGCGTATCAGCTGACACACCGTACATCGGGGAGCATACCAAGCGAGGATACTCTGAGAACAATGCGGTACGAGGAGTATTTGAAGAAGAACCCAAGTCGCTCTTCTTCCAAAAAGGGTGCCTTGGATCCATCATTTGTGCCTGATGAGTTTGGCGCTCGTTCACGACTTGATGGCGATACACTCGTTGCTGTAACCAGTGTACCATCCTCCTCACCAGTAGCACCAACTACAGATGACCAAGAGCTGAATAGACATTCAAAATCATTGGAACGGTACCATCGAAGGACGCCCAGCGAAGTGCGATCACTCGAAGAGAAGACAAGAAGTGATGCGACACCTTTGTTATCAGAAGACTCCCACTCTCATCCAGAGTGTAACTGTACTAACGATTCACGATGAATATTCATTTCTGATGCTTCATTTATACGGTCTGACAATTCCGGGATTTATTTGAACAATCGCCTTTTGCTTTCTACTTCGGGTTGTTGTTTTGGATCTTTTAATGTCGTTGTATATGCTAATGTTTTAGGACAACAACTCTGTAAAATCACATCGATGACCAACATCCTGCTTTACCTCGTAACCGATCTACCCATTGTTTGTGAAGGTCATCTACTGTCAATTTCCTCGTACTTCGCGCTAGCAACGAAAACTTCGTTGCATGACCCTCCTTTTTGACTCGCTCTTCAAGTTTCTCCAGGTTCTGCATCATGTTCTCATCCTTGAGACGAACATTCCGGCTAGGATTCGTGAATGACGATTCAGGTCCACATTCAATTGAAAGATGCTCCAATCTGGGTGGCAATTTGGCAGGGAACATGTGATTTTCTTCGTCTGTTGATGAGGATGCAAATGCCTGCTCTAATTCTTGTGAAAATGAGACGGCCAGAGTCAAACCTGATACTCGTAGGTATGTTAGGTTGGGCATGACGGATTCCAATCCTCCGAGGCTCAGCAGTCCATAGGGGTTACGATTTCCAGATAGATGAAGACGCTCAAGTGAAGGGAAGCATGATGGTGTCGAAGGAAAAGGATAGTGTCCGAATATAGTGAGCTCATGTAAACGGGGAAAACAGGCACGGAAAATGCGAGCGATCAAAGAGGCACTCGTGAGTGAGGATGTTGTGATGAGTGCAAGAGTCTCTAATGTTGGTGCGGCAAGTGTCAAAATGTCCATAAAATTGACAAGTGCTTGCGGGTCGCAACCATCGTCAGAAATAAAGAGATACTGAATTCTACGAAGATGCAAGGGAGTTGTTTGGAGTCTTTCAGATAGGGATTGGATCTGGGATGTTTTCGTGACGCAGATGGACAGATACCGAAAAGGAAGACTAATATGAAAAAAGTATCGAGACAGGAGAGAGAGTGATCGTGCTGTATAGCCGTCGTCTGTACAGGCTAAACTGCAGATATGAGAATGCAGCTCTGCTGGAAGGATGTCCATGATTGCCTTAGTAGTCAAAGGCTTGCACAGCGTATATATCAATTTTATGGTACAATGAGCAACATCCAGGTGTCGATGGCGCAATTATGGGCTGAAGAACACGTGACATGTCAATCACAGAATATTTTTGATGAACTGATACATGCTCTCCATTTCTTCTTGATCGTTGTTGTCAAACCCATGATTGAGACCATCCAGCTCATGGTATTCGATGTTGGAGCCAATACTCTTGTACGCTGCTACGACGTCAAGTGATTGTTTGTGGGGCACTTTGGTGTCATTGTTCCCTGTGATGATATATGTTGGAGGCAGCGCAGAGGCTCTTCCAGCGCGGACGTTTTGGGAGATACTGTATGCTATCGGTTCGATGTTTGTCCCTTCAAGGAGCAGTTGTTTCAACAATGCTCTATTGCATATTAGCAGACTCTTGGATTTCGTATTTATGGCACCTACTCTTGTACCATGTAATGGTAGAACATGCTTCGCTTTCCAGTTGCTTCGGACCAACTTGTCTTCTCAGAGTCAGGGTCCATGAATGTTTCCATCTCCTGATCTTCAATAATTCGGTCCATGTAGACCACTGGTCTTTGTTTTGTCGACCAGAACGGATCAAGGAGATCTGTTATCGGATAAATCGCAGCGATCCCTGTGATCCCTTCAGGTGGTTCAATGCCACTCGCTCTGTATCCAATTCCAGTCCCTGCCAATAAAGAAAGCCACCCTCCTGCTGAACTTCCACTGACAACGAGGCGCGATGTATCGACTCTGCTATCAGTGGCTTGAGCAAACTTGTCTGTGTGAAGAAAATCGATGGCAGCTTTGCAGTCTGCTAAGATTGCAGGAAGTCTTGTTTGCGGAGCGAGGCGATAGTCTACAGAGACTATACAGAGGTTGTGCTTGGCTGGTGCGCGGCGAGTGTGGGGCGCAACAGCTGAAGTAGGAATCAGCCTTGAAGGGAACAACTATTTGTAATACTCGACCTTTGCGTGTTCCCTGTCCATGAAAAAATCGATCAAATCGAGTCAAAATTTTAGGCGGCTTTCATACCTGTAGAAGACCTCCACCTTTGCAATATTAGTAATTGTTGACAAGAGTCAATTTTTGCATACCATGCCACCATAACAACACGGGAACAGGCTTTTCTTTGGTAGCAGTCTCTGGGATGTACACATCCATTGTGATTGCGACCCCATCTACCTCGATGTAGACAATCTCAATCGGTTTGGGTACTGGGTGCGACATCAAGGTAGGATTTGTCATGGTGGGTGCACTTTGTGAACATAAATACTGTCACTCTTGGTCATCTGAGAATAATGTTTGGGAGGCGAAGCGGCAGATGGGACCCATGATCTTTGTGAACATAAATACTGTCACCCTGTGGCCATCCATCCCAGAAAGATGTTTGGGAAGCGAAACAGGAGATGGGGCCTATGATCTTTGTTCACATGTCAGTTTGTGTTCATGATCTAGAATGAGGTTCTGGCATGTCCATTTTACTGATGCTGAGATTATCTGACTGCTCATATTGTATTTTTTTTGAATCAGACCTGCTACCATCATGCCAAGTAGATACATGATTCTGTAATAGTAGGGCCCACCAGGGGTGGGGCATACCCCCAGGGTAAGGGTAAGGGTAAGGGTAGCAAAAGTTTACCCTTGGTTCTACCCTTGAAGGTAAAGTATATTCTTATATTTAGGATAAAATAATTGTACTTTGCTCTTAGAAGAAGATATACTCTTAACAATAAAGTATACACTTGAAATAACACTGTAAGTCTACTAGAAATAAGTATAAAGCTTGCAAAGTAAAGTATACCCTAGAGGTAAGGGTAAGGGTAGTCACTGACTTACCCTAGGATCACCCTTAGTAGGCCCTATGTAACAGGCAAAGGGTGCATGATCACAGCCCCTATGAAGTACAAACTAAGAGAAGCAATGGATCTGGAATGAAAAATGTTCTTGAACTCTGTTCTGTAAAGGAACCCTACCAACACTGCCTCTGAGACTGACCTGCCAGAGTAGCTCTGCAACAAATTAAATATTACATAGTAATATTTAATTACCTTTAGCTCACTTCTGAAACTTCTGACCCTGACAACTAGGACTGTAAAGACAGGGTCATGCTATTATGCCAGATATCCTTTTTAGGTGATATAAGTGATATTTTTCACAATTACTATACTATAAGTCCACTCAAGAGCTGAGTTTGACTCCCCACAGATAACCACTAAAAGCCCAGTTGTGGTATCACAAATGGCCACTTACTGATTTGTGAGTTGATGATTTAATAATCAAAAGGCTCAAAAAAGCAAAGTTTAGACAGTAGCAAAAGATGTTGTTAAGTCTGAGGTTTATCCTCAGATATAC
>Ga0153924_1000705_pt1 | contig 20024 bp, 24 predicted proteins | sample TSNJ008MetaG_FD_104709 | JGI IMG/M metagenome (GOLD analysis project Ga0153924, IMG submission 104709) | Attine ant fungus gardens microbial communities from New Jersey, USA - TSNJ008 MetaG | ecosystem: Host-associated > Fungi > Mycelium > Unclassified | place: USA: New Jersey, Wharton State...
AACCTATGGTCAGGATCCACAAATGGGATTTGAAGGAAGAAAAAAGGGGAAGTTCAAGGCAGCAGAGAAGTTTGTGGAAAAAATAAAGAAAATCCAGGAAGAGATAAAAGCAGCATTAGGAAAAGCACAGGAGGAGATGAAGAAGTATGCAGACAGAAAGTGAGGAGGAGTCTGAACCTGACACACCCTACCCCTGGAGGGCTCTAGTTACCCTCTCTGCCCCACTCATCTATTACTTTACCCACACTTTCCTTTCTTAGTTGTGTCCCTTCTATTAATAGAAATATTATATGCATAGCACGTGCAGCGTATCAGGGTCGACAAATGCCGCTCTGAACATGGACGATCATGACCCAATTTCCCATTTCTTCCCAGATCAGGAGTTTGTTGACCTTTACGAGGTCCTGAACCTCAGAAATACGGCTACTCAAGACGAAGTCAGGAAAGCTTATAAACGACTTGCCCTTCTTCATCACCCAGACAAACACGCCTCTGCAAGCGATGAAGCCAAGAAAGCAGCTTCGCTCAGATTTCAGCAGATAGGTTTTTCTTATGCTGTATTGAATGACGAGAAACGAAAGGAGCGATATGACAAGACCGGCCGCACGAGTGAAGGTTTTGATCTTGGACCTGGGGATCAAGGGTGGAAGACCTACTTTGAAGATCTTTTTGAAGGAATAACTCGACAAAAACTGGATGAAATGAAGAATGAGTATCAAGGTTACATTTGATGCACTTGACAGGTTTAGTTTGGAGATTGAAATACTTGCAGGATCTCTTGAGGAAATTGAAGATTTGAAAAAGGCGTATCTCCATACCAAAGGTTCAATTGGCGAGATTCTTACCCACATACCCCACTCGACGATAGATGATGAATCACGATTTATCGTCGAAATTACAAGACTAATCAATCAGGGTAGCCTTCCCAATATGAAGGGATGGCAGAGGAGCATCAAGGATGAGAAGGCTCGCCTCATACGACAGAAAAAGAGCCAACAAGAGGCTAAAGAAGCGGAGGGACTGGCCAAGGAGCTGGGGATCTGGGATGAGTTCTACGATCAGGGAAAGCCGAGGAAAAGGAACAGAAAAGGAAAGGAAGCAGAGGAAGAGGAGGGAGACGAATCTGTTTTGAAGGCTCTCATCGCCCAGAAGAAGGAAAAAGACGCTCAGATAATGGCTTCTTTCATCGATGGCTTGGAAGCCAAGTACGCTCGTACAGGTGGAAAAAGTGGCAAAGGCAAGAAACGTGGACGTATAGAAGTTGAAGGCGATAATGAATTGTCAACAAAGACGGCCAGGGTCGAGGATATTTCTGATAATGAGTGGGCTGAAATTCAGCAGAGACTTTTCGATAGAAATTTGAGAGCCCATCCATCAAAAACAAATGCTAGAGAGAAGAAGGAACGGAAAGTCTCTAAATAATTCTCAACTCCACTCTCGGTACTGTTCAACTTCGATGTACCAGCAAACTTCATTATTCTTCAGTAACATACATAATTATAGATTGCAGGAAATAGAAACAGGGTCCCTCAAAAATAACGAATGGAATCTATGCCCAAGCTCCTTCTGGCATGGATGATTGCCGCCAACTCTTTGATGCTCTCCTCCAGAATGACCACATTATCCAACAGCAGGGATAGTGTAATCGTCTGCTCCACGTGTGACTCACCCCCATTGTTGATTCTTTCCCTCCACGAGTCAAAGATCTCGTTGTGGCCTGAGGCGCTCAGCCGTTCGGTCTCAGGCACATCTTCCTTCTCGGCGTTCCACTTCGGCACGTTGACGGGAGTCCAAAGTCCAACAGAAAGCACAGGTGCAGCCAAAGGTCGGACTTTGATAGAACCGGTCTTCTGATAGTGAGGGCCGAAAGGGTTCGCAGAGATAGCACTGCTCCCGCTTATGTTTCTAGAGGATGGTACAAATTCCTGGTTGTCTGTCGGTACCAGAAAAGACTGATTCTTCTTCGGTGGGTGAAATGAAACAGATGGAGAGGATGTTTTCGTTTGCGTTTTTGACTTTGTAGATGTATGGGGGGTAAATGGTGTAGGATTGAACAGTAAGGCATTTTCAGAAGACACATCTTGGGCGAGACTGAGAGCATCTGTCAAGTTCTCGGAGAAAAGAAGCCCTTGTCTCCTCTCCATGAGATATATATCAAACTCCTCGACGATTTGTCGATAATGCTCCAATTGATTCACAAGACCTTGGTAGATGGAGTACACAACAGGGCAGGAATTTTCGTCAATAGATGCAGCAGGCAGTACATTTGTCTCGTAAACCAAAGTTTCTTCTATCTTGAAATCAATTGACCGATCATCGTCATTATCACACTCATATGTCAGGTCTGTATTCTGTGCGGGTACGAAACGGGGGTTGTCCAGGGACAGTGTAAGCCATCCCGCCAGAGAACGATTGGGATCAAGCGCTAGCTTCACGAGAAACCCGGTGAGAGCGATGTTATAGTCGGGTGTGTTTGAGAAAAAGCTACGCAAGGAATCGAGAACGCGAGATAGGATAGGATCATTAACATTGAGACGATGCTTCCTCTGGCGTCGGATTTCGAGGTCTCTCGCAAGATCTCCTTCAATTAAAAACCCTGCCTGATTTCGTATGGCAAGCAACGCATCATTAAGATAATGATTATGGCCCGTGCTGAAAGCGTCCCCACTATGCGATGGATCAACGCGTGAAATGAGATTCATGTATAAGTTCGTCTCCCGTTCGTGGGTGTAGTAGGTCGTGAGGGGTTGGACAAAAGTGACCTCTTCATTACGAGAAGGGTAAATTTCTTCTGTTCCTGGATCACGTAACATTTCATCCTTGGTGCTGCCAATGACGCTAGAAGTATGAAGCGGAGTAGGCAGAGGAAAACTTGTGGCATAAGGATCGTGTATCACAGTGAAAATGTGCTCAATGGCAAGCTGAGGGAATCTGAAAGTCAGTGTCTGAATGAGCTGCAGAGCAGTTGTAGCAGTAACTTGTGACTTGGAGCATAAATTTGACATGAGAAGATCTTTGAGCGTAAATCTGCTGGTGGTGAAGTACTCAGTCGGTTTTCTGGTATTTGGCACTTCCATCTCGAGTAACGTCATAGCACTACTCTTCCGTTGTTTGTGTTTCGACGAATGATTTACTAATTGAGACTGATCAAGGTTTAAGGGTGCCTGTGACCTTGAATTGACCCGAGGTTCATCATTTTCGTTGATGAGAAATGTAATTAGTAGGTTAGAAAGTGGGCCGTCGTGGAGTGTCCTAAGCATAATCTCGATATAAGACATGACTGCCATGGCACTCCCGTCAAGATCTGAGCACTCCAGGATTGAAGGATATAATACATTCTCAAGGAATATGCGTCGGACCGCATCCAGGATTGAATGGACGATGGCTGTCCCTATGGAAGCTGACACGTCAATGTTATTTTCTTTGGTGTTGAGCTTCAATACGTCTTGCAAAAACTCCATCAGCTTGAGAAAATGATCCAATCGTTGCCTAAAATCAGGATCATCTGCTTTCTCAATGCCTAGAATCCGGCTACGCTCTTTCTCCAGTTCCAGTTCCTCTATCCCTTTTTGCGATCCGATTGGGCCACAGGTCATGGTATCCCCATCCCCACTCCCTCCCAAGTCCCGGAAAAATTCAATTTTTGAGGGCAAAAGGGAATATACAGCGCTGAGACCAGCGCCCAAGACTTCTGAGAAGTCACCATCAAGGATGTATTCGGCAAGAGTGATGACTGCATCTGTAATGGGGTCCGCTGGTGTTATATCTTCGTATTGAGATTTGGCTCCTTTAGAAGGTTGTCGCTGCTTGCCTGGTGACATAGCTACATCCATGAGGAATAGTAGACCTGCACGAGAAAACTCTCCTATATTTCCCTCCCTGTGCACAAATCGAAGGAGGTAATCAAATAGTAGAAACTCATAATCCGTCTTTCGATGGGAGGTTGAAGGCGGGGCGGACGCGATTGTCAACTGTGAAGGAGCTTCAGAAGGCACACGTTCGTTGAGGCTTTCCTTTTCTTCCTCTTCCTCTTCCTCCTCTATAGAGCACAGAGGCTGCGAGCGATACCAATGTCTATCGTGGAAGAAAATTAACAGAAGTTCGCGATATGTTCTTATTCGACTACACAGGATACATAGAAGATTGACCACTAAGATGAAAAAAATCATCAGTCAATCCAATAGCAGGGGTAGGAGGCGCACAATCCTCTTCATATTCCGATGGTCGGCTACGGATGGCACTTCCTGCGGCTCCGAGTATACGAGATCTTCCGTCTAACTGTTCCTGGATATCGTCACCCACACAGGTTCGTACAAGTCGCAAGACAGCTCGGTGGACAGCAGAGTGAACCAGAAATTGCTCGTCAAGGAGGACAACCATATTTTGCACCGTACGTAAAACTTCCGCCTGAACCCCCGAAGGTCTATCGGGTTCGCTCAATCGGACAAGTGAGCCAAGTACATCTGTCAACGGTCAAGGGCTATTGACTTAACGAGAGAATAGCGACACACCGTTCTTGAGAAGGTATTCCACGCAAACGCCAGTACCGCTACCAGTGTGCATTAAGCCAGCTGTGAATTACTCTTGAAAGAGAGACCTACCCCTCTTCAGTGCGGGTCGATTCCCAAACTAGAGCGTCAACCATTGATTGCAGCTTCTCAGGTACATTTGTCGACTTGATTCCTTGCAGCAGCTGCCGTTCATCTGGTTGTGTGAGTGTTGACTAGGCTCCAGAAAATGCACGTTAGCCTCAGTCAAAGGAGTTTGGCTCACACACACGTTAATATATTCCCATGACTTATGAAATTCTTGCGCGTAATCAATATGAGGGGCTCTTCGCACTGGCCGATTAGACCCTTTGATGAATTTGGAGAAGTAGTCCATGGAATTGGAGAAGAAGCGCCAGTCAAAAAGCTGAGATCATGATGCATCAATTTCATAGATATATTTTTCATTCCCTCATCGATTCAGTGCGAATAACAATCCATAAAACTGCAGAAATAACGGAGGTATAAACGATGATTTCAAAAATGCTGTGAGCCAGACTTATATCCAGATAGGGCACCAGCATGAGGAGCGTTCCCGCCCGAAGATAGACGCCAATCATTGAGTTGGATTCTTCGGTTGTTGCTGCCAATAAACTGGGAGGGTCAGAGTGTAGAATACAAACTGGGTGTTACTTACTAGCAAATGCAACTAAAAATAGCGGCAGGCCGTTGTCCCAATGCCGTTGCGATAGTCCTCTGACCAGCAGCAATGTCAGCACTGGCATCTACCACAGCACCCAACGCATGAATGCCCGATGTACAGAGACTCAAAACGAGACCCTTTTGAAGCACTTTATCTAGGGTCAGCCGAGAGAAGCTGAATCCACAAAACCAAGCAAGAAATACGATTAAACCGTTCGATATCGAGTCGATAACTGGTATCTCTTTTAACCGAAGAGGTGGCACGGAATATTGCCAACTGAGGAAGAGCAGGCATGTGATCGCAATGGTATTATGGAGCCGACGAGTGAGGAGTGAAACTCCCAGTATAAAGATAGTGGATAAACGAGCGGAAACACAGACGAGGGAGCGGTATTTTGGCTGGAGGACCCCTCCTTCGAGCTTATTAAGAATTTTTCGCGGGTTACGGCTATCTGTTGGATAATCGTACACATCATTCATTCCAAAAACAACTGTAAAATGTCAGTGCACTAGATGAACTATCTGACCAAACACTTACTGATACAAAGTGGAATGGAAAAGGAGAAAATTTGTAATGCTGCAAGTGTCACCTCAAAAAATGACAAGGGAATCTTCCGAGAATTTATTACACCAATGACGAATAGTATGGGGCCGAATGACCAGGATAATGGACGACTAGCAATGATTACTTGGACGAGGTCTTGGGCTAGTGACATCTCTGCTTAAAATTATCTTCACATTCATGATTTTCAATCAAGTATTCAGGGGTGGGAAACTAGAATCCGTTAGAGGAGATAGTAACAACATAGGCTCTGCCCGCTGGACTGAGACTGACACAATAGCCTACATCTTCCATCCTATAGTGTTACATTCCAGACCGCTTTGCAATCACTCATCTGCCGGACCAAAGATTACTGTAATATCTGCCACCAAAACATGATAGAAAAAAATGGAAATTCAGCACAACCAAACCAAAAATTATCTATCCTATCCAGTAAAAATATCATTGTCTATCTCTGATTATTGATAATACAAGCAATAAAAAGAAGCGTCTTTACATTCATGGGTGTTGTGTAAAGATCAGGAGTCTTGAGCAATTAGATGGTTAGATATTCCTGCAGATGGCGCAGTCAAACATGATACGATCCTTAAAAAGAGCAGCTGAAACAGAATTAATCGAATCTAGAAAGATGTAGATGGAGTGGACCTACGCAGGACGATAAGAGCTGCCAAAATAGAAACCATGATAATATAGACAATCGTGTACTTGACAACCTAGTATCTTGTTAGCAAGTAGATTTTCAAGGAATTGGACTACCCACAATCCATCTACGCTGTCTTTTTTGCTTGGTGGAGAAAAGAGGAGGTCGTATTTGTTTGGAGGGCCGAAGCCAGACTAGAAGATATAAGTGAGGTTGAGAGATGAACCAAGGAATGACTTACAGAGCATCGTTGAGTGAACACTATTGAAAAACGGAATTATGGTCGGTGGCGTCAGGATAATAAGAAGGATATGTGCCAAAAGGAAGTCCGACGTCCACAAAGACATCTCCACAATCTTCACAATAAACTCTCGGGCAGGTTGTGACATGGCTGAAGTTCCAAGCCCACGACCGTACCACTTACCAGTCCACCAAGCACGGTTAGTTTCGTCATGTTTAAATTCACGGGTGAGGAACACAGCAATAAAAATCTTCTGAATGGCACGTTGAATGGCAATGATTGCAATGACACCGAGAACGGCATGAGATGCGTCCCAAAGTTCCAAGAACCACTGGAAATCTAGTTAGCAGCATACAGAAAAATGTCTGGCAAAACGACACCCACAAAGAATTCAAAGAAAGCAACAAGACCAACCAATCCCAGGACATGGGCCAAGGTAGCCATCAAGGAACCAAATTTGGTCCAGGATTCCATCATGGGCCCCAAGAAAAGTGAAATGAAAAACAGGCCAATCAGGATCGCGGCATTCCAGACGACGGGTCCGACTGCAATGATAGCAATACGAATAAGGGGACTGGGTCCAAATTGACCATTCGCATCAGGGAAGGATTTCACAAACATGTATGCTACAATGATGATGATTGCCATGCAGATAGGCCATATAATCTCGGAAAAGATGACGGACTGCCAACTTGCTCGAGGGACGTCACCTGAGAGTTTTTCAGAAGGGTGACCCAACTTCTTTTTCTTATAACCAGTGATCATAGTTCTCGAAAGCCTGCAGTAGCCGTACCAACTGCTTGCCTTGGTCCTTGAGTTTCCACGAGACATCCAGCGCAGAAATTCCCGGTAATCAATGATGAAATCGGCGAAAGAAAATTGGTGAGGATTGAAAAGGAATGGCGCGATGCAGAGTGATAAGACTGAAAGCCAAAAGTAGATGAGGTGAGGGATCCAAATTGACATGGTGGCATAGAGCAGCAGTAGTAGGTTCCTCATGCCCATGTAGATACTTGGACCAGCAAAACGAGAGTACAAGATGCTGAAGGATATACGAGTTGTCGCAAAACCTCGCCCAGTTGCGATATACCGAGCACCGCCGAATGTCAAATTACTGAGAATGGAGTTAGAGTAGATCTGGGTCGAGAAGACTTCAAAGATAGGTGATAATGACAAAAAGTGTTTTGCAAGACGGAGAATGGCTTTCCCAGTCCCTCGCTCCACCAGTTCTAAGGATGATGTCAGATATAAAGTATACAAAAGGGAAGAAGCAACCACCTTGCAGGAACAAAGGCAAGAAGGCAATGAAAAAGACCAAAAAGATTGAAGTAATGCAGCGTTTGATCCAGTCAAAGACAGGGATCAGATTGTAGCAACCAGGTTGACCTCCAATGACATTTCCTTGTCCATCAACACGGCAAATGGCCAGCTGCTTATTCAAAGTGCCAATATAGAGTACTGGAAAGAGTATGAGGACCACCAAATGATGAAAAAATGGACACGAACAAGTAATCATGAACACCTGAATGGAGTAGATAACCAAAATGTTGTTGATATGGAAGCCTGGGTGACCATAATAGAAAGTCAAGAACCGATCAATAGGTAGCTGAGTGCCCAAATAATAATACTCTCGACTGAGTATCTGTTCACCCATACCAGTACCAATCTTCGTCTGGAAATTAAGAATGGTTCCGAATCCAAGATCACGGCCCTTTCCACACTGATAATACTCTGAATGTTTGATTCTTCCACCCCGACCGAACGCATTCATGCCAGCAAAGATATCCTCATTAAGATGTAAACCCTTTTGTGCTTTGGACACACCACCGCGGGTGTTCATGAAAGTAGCATTTAGAAAATCAGGATGTCCGTAATGAAGCTTTCCACCAATCCATGCCAGGGCGCGCGCTGTCATGGTACCGAATGTTTGCTCCTTTCCGGCAGCAATATCACCAAGGACTCCGATATTCTCGGAGAAAATGTACTCGCGAGTGCCAACAATGGCAACAGGTGAGCGGTTAAACTCTTTATGACCCCATTGGGCGTAGGGACTTTGGCTTGATACAGAATACTCCTCGAATTCACCTAGGATATTGCGTATTTTCAAACATTCTTCCAAATAATTGTCCTGATTAGCATCGATCAACTGAAGGTATTCACCACGATAGAAGATGATTGCATGGTTTTGGTTATCTGACTTTCCGTCCCCAAGGATGGGATTACCAGGAAGCTCAACCCTGAATTTAGGTTTCCGCTTGCCAGTTTTTTCGTCGATCTCGGAGTGGCCATCGATGAGAGCGGAAAACAGTCTCGCCTCTCCTCCCTTAGTTCCGGGCTCCTCGTCAAGGTAAGCAATTTGCAGATCCGGATATGCACGTAACAAGAATTCTGCATTCTCTTGTTCCTCCTTGTTGAACTTGGAGAAACGTTGCATAGATATAGTAAACTTAAATTTGCGGCGTGCCATACGCTCTAATTCCTTTTCAAGTCGTTCTGTATTTCCTCCAAAGTTGTGAACGATATCTGGGTTCTCAACACGGTAGAGCAATTTGATGGCCTTCGAGTAGTTCATCATCCCGGATACGGTGCGATAAAGAGTTTGAGCACGGAGAGATGCCCAGATACGGGTGCGAAGGGTATATTCCGGGGAGGATGTCTTAAATCCGATGCAATAGAAAGGAAGATCATCGATTTTATTTGACTTCTCATTGTGCTGGTAGGCAGTACCATCCGTCGCTTCTGTCTCCTCTGCAAGAATCTTGGTATCCTTCACAAAGTTGTCCCACTCAACTGGATGTAACTGCTTCAAATATTCCAGTAAAGTGACCCGTGTATTTTGATCTTCCTCGCGGATGATCTCCCGTAAGCTCAACAGAATTTTTTCTGAATAATGAGGAACGAGAACAGTAAATGTTGGCATCGCATCGACGGGAAGTGGTTCAGGTAGTGCAGTCGTAAGGGAAGAGGCAAAGAACGAGATACGTCGCTCGGCTTCGCCACCGTCAGGGAAGAATGTATTCTTTGAGCCGTCTTGATGAGTGAAGAAGGGAGGGGCGCGCAAAGTGCGGCGGCCGTCAGGACCATCAACTTGATGATATAATAGTCGTTGAACATGATCGATCGAGAGGAGATGCTCGCGATACATGGAAATAATGATGGCATTCCAGATTTGTGATACCAGAACCTAAGGACAGTCAGTCAGAAAAGATTCTAGATAGAATATAGAATAGCTAGCTTACTTTTGGCTTGTACTTCACTTCCATTTCAGCAGTAGCTAAGAGCTTAGCATAAACCCGCTTTGGGAGGCGGGTGTAAATGTCTTTCCAAGGGGTCCAGATAGATAGGCCAAGCGAGAACGATCGGCCGATACTGAAGATGACAACCCAGATAATGTACCACAAATATGTGTCGAGAAAGAAGAGAATCAGATCCATGACATACATGATTGCCAAGGCAAAAGGGACCTGATTGGTACACAGGCTATTGCCAAATATCTTATCATTGCATCCCTGAACTTTTGTCCGAGCCATAACAGCAATAGGACTACTGAATGATGATGTCAGGAAAAAGTAGGATTCTGTGAATTTGCATCCAAAAATTAACAACCACATGAGAATTGAAGCGGTGCGCGCGGTCCGGGGAAGTGAGGGATAAGAAGCAGTAAATGTTTGGGACGCCATATATTTTCTAGATTTTCCAGCAACACGATCACCAAACATTCGACCCGAGGGTATGATCCCAAACGCCAGCGTGGCAACGACGGACACAAAGAACTGCACAATGCCGATGATCAGAGGTATCTGAGAGTTGGCGCTTGCAGTACGGCCATCCACTAATGCGATATAGAAAGTGGGCCCAGCAGTCAGAGCAAGGATGACGAGAAGAAAAATCAATCGTGTCGTAAGATGAGAAGCGTTGTTCCAGGTCGTCGGAATATACGAAAATTCGGCGAATGTAGCAAGGATCATGATGCCAGTCGAAACTGCACCACCCAATGCAGTAGCAGACCACGTCATCGGCGCAGAAGGAAAAGGTTTATTATGGGGAGCATATACTTTCGGTGAGTTGAAAGCAGTATAGAAGTAGAAGAGAGCAATGTGAAGAATCCAGATGCGGTTGAAATTCACGAGTAGGTGAGCAGTGGAGCGCTTTTCAAAATAAGTCTTGAAAAACGTGCGTTGCCATTCGACTTTGCCTAACTTCATGAAGCGTTGGGTAGGGGGAATATCGATGAGTCGTTGCTAGAAGATGTTTTAAGAATGCTTGATTTCAGCACAAGATAAATGAAACATACTCCTCCCTGGAGAACAATTTTGGCGAGGCCTTCGGGATACCAGAAAAGTTGATTGATGTCGTCATAGCCGATGATCTGGTCATGATCTTTCTCTTTCCTCACGAACTTGCCGTCTAAAACCTCATATCCTTGATCTCTCATAAAACGATACAAGGGTTTGATGACAGTATTCAGGTAAAGACCCTCAGGCACAGGATCGACACGGTTCTGACATTCGGGACTCCGATAGTAGTCGTCGGCGCATTTGAAAATGAAGCATAGACATTCTGGAACAAAACGAACGTTGCCAGCTTCCCCCCAACAAAGGAGGAAAAGTGCAATCTGGCGGAGACGGTCATATTGGCTCATACTGTTCATTGCATTGCGCCAGCGGTTGAGCGCGCTATCTAGAGACTTTGAACCTGCAGTCTTTGCTCCTTTGATACTTTTCAGGCGTTGAAGTCCAGGGTTTTGTGTTTGACCGACCGCGTCATCCAGGTTGAGCTGAGCAGCAAAATACCATTTACGGTAATTTGCATGCTGACCACCAATATAGTCTGCATGGACAGTCAACAACGCTTGGTTTGGTGACATGCGTGATGTCCGAGAGTCCAAGAGGTGCATCAAGAAATCAAACTGAAGATGTGGAATAAATGTTTGCGTCTTGCAGTGACAGGTCAACCCACCATATTACGCATAGAGTCCCGTTGAAACCCAAACTTTTGCGTGAGGTCAAGAAATATATCCTCAATCTCTTCGGTTGACATTGGTATCTGGCGGTCAGCAGTCCAAGCTGGATAGTGTTCGGTGGAACCAAGACCTGGATCGGCAAAAGGAGAGGTGCCAGGAAAGCTGCCATGTGAGTCGACAGAGGGGTTGTATCGATTATATTCATTAGACTCTGAAAATTGTTGTTAGCAGTATGAGAATTGTTGATTCAGATATTCACAAACCATTGTTCTGGTCATAATATCCCGGGCTTCCTGCTAAACGAGCAGTACTTGAATTCATACTATTGTAGTGATCGCCTAGCTCTGAGGCGTCATCATATTCTCTGCGAGGAGATGGAAATGGAGGACCTTGTTGCAAAGGCTGGGGCGAAAAGAGTGCGTTTCTTGGATCCAAAGTCCTGGGATATTCTGGAACGGCCATAACGACTGGTATGTGGATGAGGATGGGAGATTATCTGAAGAGCTGTAAAGGAACGAAACGAGAAAGAGGCCGTCAGCGACAGGAATGGACTTGAAGGAAAAGAAAAAGTTGTCGGCGCCAGCGAGGAAGAAGTTGGAAATTCTTCTATAGCGACCCTGTAAATCTGATCCTGTGACATTGTCACTTGGTGATGAGAGCATCACACGCAATTAAGTAGACCGAAGAGCTTAGCCTTCGTGTGCAATGATGACTGCATTGACTGACCTTCAGAGAGTTTCTCGTTTTAACTGTATCTGACGGCAGCCACCTAGAAGGTAGTAAAAAATAAAATTTGGTGTTGCCCACGGAAAGGTATCGGCCGGCATGTCACACTTATAACCTGTCGATTTGAAGTGCTATCATGTTTGGGGAGGGCAAGAGTCTGTTTCACCCACGGTGGAAGAACACACCAGACGTTTATCTTTCATTCGAAACGCATTGTAGAAGCTCTCAAGTACCCTCACTTGTCTGGTTCTGTCTATGTTACATCTCAGAGTTTCCCGATCAACTTCAGCTCCCTAACAAGCTCATCTACCGACCCTCGAGTTCTCTTTTACCGAAGAGCTTTCGCCTCATCGATAGTTTTCTTCGTGCTCCATCTTCCAGTGCTACTACCAATAACCACTCCAGTTTTGACCTCAAAAAACTTGACCCACGCTTGTGGGCCGCCGTTGTTCAGATCTTTGACCGGATACCCCCCCAATTACGAACCTATACTCTTGCATTGAACGATGAACTCTTGCCTTTGATCCAAGGGTTAAGAAACACAGACAGCTTTTCCTTGATCACAATTCTAGAACTTCCCGGCTGCGATGCTCTTACGGATAATAATGTTGCTGAGCTCAGATGCTTGCATGCACTTGCAGCATTTGATGCCAGTAATACTAAGTTATCCTCCCACGGCATTGTAACGCTTTCCCGGACGCTTTCCATCAATGACCCAAGCGAGTCTACACGAAAGCTTCGAGGACCTTGGAGTCTTCGTATCCTTCGCCTCAAGCATTGCAGTGAAATTGACAATGCAGTGTATCACGTTTTTTCATCCTTCCCACTTCTGGCTATCATCGGTGGGCATATGTATGGTTGTCATCATGGTGCTGTGTTTCTAATATTTAGACCTCCGCGGGACGAGATGTCGCCCTGCAGTGACTTCAGACCAGATGTCATTCCTGCCTTGTAAAGAAAGGAAATTGTTCTCTTCCAATTTGTCTTCCTCCCTTGCGCAATTACAGAGACTTCAACATAACATGTTTTCTGCTCCTGAAGAGTATCAATTTATCCTTCGCATCAAGAATCTCTGCCACGAGAGCGTCGCAAACCTTTTATACAATGCTAAAAATCCCTTGTATCAAGCATCCACATCAACGAGAAATCCACGGGATGACTACACTCATCACTCAAAATGCGATCGCGCTCACATAGAAGATGCAGAGCCATTACGGGAAAGCATCCTCAAAGCAAACATGGAACGTTACCCAGACCAGTCGCGTACAGAGGTGAGATTTCCGTGAAACCTTTATTGGTGCTTCATTCATATTATCCCTATAGTCGAACTTGCCGCCTATGGTCATTGGCAACAAACAGTTCGATGAGCATCAGACTTCTCAAAAGGACTCCGACTCCTATCACAGATCTCTCAAAAAACTAAAATTGTCTACCTTAAATAGTCGCGACAGACATTCTCCCAAGGATTGTTTCGAAGAAGAAGAAACGACTGAAATCATCTCAGACTCAGTAGATGAAATGACTGCTGAACCTAGGTCTCGCGTACCTCACGGCCGTGAATTATATTGGTATGATGCGGACCTACAGAGGGCAAACACATATGTTCCTATCAGTCTCACGAAAGGTCGATACGAGGATGACCTAATGCTTTACCGTCAAACTCGGCCATGGCACCACCTCGAGAAAGAGCTGCGCAAACTCCTGGAAAAGGAGAGTCGATTGGAAAACGCACAAGTCAACGCAGTTCAGTATCTTAATACCCTCGGAAGCAGGAATGTAATAAAGGCACAAGAAGGCTTACAGTCTATGACTGCTCTCGCCCTGCGACGTCAAAGAGAACAAAAATTGCAGAACGAGAGTGGGTCATCGTGCATGCAGATGTCTCTGAAGAATCCGCTCAGGAAATTTTCTCGATCACTGATCTCACAGCCGACCAAAGTTGGGCCTCTAGTAACCCAGAAATCTCTGAGACCGACACTGAAAGTCTCAAAACCCATTCGAGTGACACTAGAAGAGAACAGCCCAGCGATATCGATGTCGCAGGCACAAGAGACGACATCCTCTATAGGTTCAACATTCTGAAGTGGGGATGCCGAGCACTCAAAACGGCCAGACATATGTAATCTCGTCCCGGCATCACCATCTTGAATCTTACCCGGCGTTGCCATTCAAAGTAAACGTAACCGAGAGGTGGTAAAAAAGACTGGGAAGCATGGGCTTCAAAGAAAACATGAGTAGTCATGTATTTAGTGCTAAACCATCAAGCAACGATGTAGTTGGTTAGTAGTCGAAAGTGTTGGAATATCAAGCCGACGTCGTGATCCAGCTGAAGGTTCAAGAACCTTCTAGAATTTTTCCCATAGTATATACGCTTGGTAGTTTGTTGTGTGTACTCACCGGTTTGCAAAGGAATAAACTCTTCTCTTTCATTCCAAGCCAAACCAACCTGCAACTCTGTTTTTATGACAGAAAGCATACGTGACACCCTGAAGTGACATTGGGGTAGTTTGCAAACCTTTCAGATCGGTTGTTGGGGCGACGAGGTGAGCTGACTTGTCAAGGAATTTTCGTCTCTTTGTGCAGAGGACGCCGCAAACCCGTGGGAATAACTTAAGGGTTCAAGTTCTGTCGATACACCGGAATATCCGTTCATCTTCGCGCACCCATGCGCGCATCGACTTGCCTAGCTATCTGTAGACCGACGGTTCAGCGAGAATCCACTCGCAAGACTTTTGCGAAGGTCGGAACAACACCACGTATACAAAATCAAAGATTGTCGACAGTAACCAGGCCTTATACATTTCATATTGGTGTAAGTTGGGCAGGAAAACCACACCGAAACCCGGACTCTGGGTTCAAAATACCCTTTCCCTCAGACGGACTGATAGGTTCATGGAGAGATCAAACTCTAGCACGACCCAAAGCAATTAAAAGTACAGACGCGGGAGAGGATTTTTTTTTCGTGCAAGAGGTACGCCTTTCTATGACATCTTGTTACATCTGTGAAGCCATTTCTATCTTCCTTTCTCAATAGATGCAGAATGGCTCAGTATGTACACAAGATTCATAGCCTGTTTGCCACCTTATCTCAACCATCCTTCTCGTGCTCTCTGAGGGTGTAGCATTCGGTGTAGCGGATGGCGTAAGCGGATGGGTAGAAAATGGTGTCGACCCGTCTCTGTTCTCACAAGCTCTGATGTATCATGCACAACGATATTCTCGAAATGCCTGGGCAGGGGAACCCGAAATTGATCCCACTCTTGATTATGAAGAGCAAAAGCGGATAGAGGGCTGGGAAATGACACCATATGAATGTATCGGTCTCGCATATCATGGTGTTTTGAGAGAAAAGATGGTACTAGCAGGTAAGCTTGAGTATGTCATATCTAAATTGCCACCATTATTTACTGATCAGGTTCGAGCACCGCGTGTATTATCAGTTTGAACACAGCGAATGGGATTTTACAGTCTGCTAAGTGCGTTGCTCCATTCCCAGGATGTGCACTAAGAGTATCATATACTTCTAACATCCATCAGTCTAGGAGATAGTGGATTTGCGATTATACGGTCGTCATCAATATTTCATAGACAACGAACACAGACACATTCTTTCAATTGTCCGAAGTAAATATTTCATGATCGCCTCGGCCGATTTTCTCTCATCCATTTCCAAGACAACTTACAAAACTTCCTTCTAATGCCGGTCGATTTTCTGGTGTGATTGTTGACGCCCCAAGCGATGCAGATACATTCCAGACCAAGCTCAGAGACGGAGATATCGTGGTTGCTTATGTATGTATGTTTGCTCGTCATTTGGGAATAGAGCACACAAATCGTCCTTTGTCCATTATCCTCCAGACAGATGGGTTTTCAGATAATGTCTTTCCATCTGAGATGGCAACCATTTGCCGTCTAGTTGCACGGTCGGGCGGTTCTGAAGATACAATTGCTCAGGCCATGGCTGATCGCATGGTTGACTACTCTCAGTTATGTATGAGGAGTAGGACTAGAGTCAGTCCATTCGAGAGTGCGCTCACAAGTCTTACCTTTGCCATCTCTTCCTTATCCATCTTTTCCCTAGGAGATGCAGCACGGGAAGGCATGTTCTTCCGTGGAGGGGTAAGTCAATGGCCGGTTCTCTTTCTATCCTAAGTTGATATGTTACATTCGCACCTACATAGAAGGAGGACGAGTAAGTGAATTATCATGTTCTACCTATAACAGCATACTCAGCCCAGTTGACAGTGTTACTATCGTAGTCGGACTAGTCAGGGAGACAACATGACGACACGTCATACCGTCATCTTTGGTGGGTAGCTTCATTGATTTGTACTATATATCATGTATATTCCTCGTTTCCCAATAGATTGGCATGTTGGAATTGATGCCCTTCACTACCCATGAACATTGATTATAGCATTTCTGTTACTCTCATGAATACCATCAGAGATTGCGTTCAATAAAGCTCTCAATAACACCAACAGGCGTCAAGGGATATTCTTTTAGTTGGATTTCGTCATCAACCAGGAGTGTATTGGGTTGAACAAATATCTTGCGTGGCTGACAAGAGAACACGTTGTGTCAGACAAGGAGCACCGGTATTGATGGATGTTGCAAACCTGTTTCTTTGCCAGGACAAGATTCCTTATCTCTCCTTCCCAGCCACTGAGGGGTGAGGTTAAGTCGTTATAGAACCTGCGGGCACCGAGACCATCGGCTGTGCTCTTGCGGACCTGAAGTTCTACGAGCAATCTTCCGGCTGCCTCTCTTCCTTTGGACAGTACAAGATTCCGATCGACCTAGGGACAGTAAAAAGACGTGAAACAATTAATTGGTGAGTGACCTCCAACGTTCCATAGCATACATAGTTTCACTCACCCGAATATGAAGGTTCACGAGAGCACCTGTACCATCACGAATCTCCTCTAATCGCACAATGCCGGAACGAATGAGGTGTTGAGTTATTCCAAGCCTGAAGAACATGTCAATTGTAGTAGCCCTCATATCGCTTGAAAATGTCACCTAGCCTGCATATGAGCTTGACCATGCTTTCTAGTGACAGGGTCATAGAACTCGAGAGCACGTAAGCCAGCCCTAGCCATGAGCAGGAACGTGATGTATTGAATATCCTCGACATCTTGTTGGCTCGTATACTTAAAGGGGCAGAATGAGCATTGATTTGATCAGAAAAGCTTTTGACCACCCACGTTAAAAATTTTCAAGATTGCAGGTTCACTGACAACTAACCCAGAAAATAATGGTATGAGGAGAATAGATAGATGTTCATTGACCAGACTTACGATAGAGGGCAACTGTCTCAGCGCGGCATTCTTCCATGGAGGAAGACACTTCACCAAGTACAGATCCCGGAGTCTGCCCAGGTTTGTACCAGGATGTGCTGAACATAGATGTGTGATTGTCAGAGAATCCAGATAGGTCACACGTACATCGGTTTTCCGGTCAAAGGATTGATGACCTATAGACAGAGTAAGCCAACTGATCAGAACATGAACAAAAAGCAAACTTTTTTAGGATCGAAATTTTTAGTTCCATCTGTAGATTCTTCAAACTGTTTGCCTGAACCATGACCCAGAAGTTCATGATTGGCAACTTGTAGCTCAAATGCCCGGCTATCCCAGGCATTATACAGGGCAACGTCATCGGGATGAACAAATGTGAGCTTTTCATCTAGAAATTGGGATGTCCACATCAGTCAGGGTCTATCGTTGACGGAGACGTGGCCCACTGGGAGCTTTCGCGGCTAAAATATTCTAGTAAGAGGTATATGAGCGGAGTCAGAACCAGCAAGCAAGGAACATATGTACAGCGAGTGAAACATTCTTGAAACCCGTCGATTCACGTATCTCGTAGTAGTTCTTATGAATTGATACTCAGCCTGGAATTTGTCTTTGTGAGATACCATCTCACCGGAATCTACCAGAAACAAAAAGGATTTGGGATCAGTTTGAGTGGAATCGTGGTTCAAGTGCTTGAGTCCTACATTTATGCCAGCAGGAATACCTAGATGAATGTTTAGCTTCGGATCGAAAATGAATGTATAGAGTTCCCAAACCCCCAGTTGCAAAATTCACGACTTCCAAAGCCGTAAAGTCAGGTTTTTTAAACTTATCGACTTCAAAATCTGGGCCCCAGGGTAACACTTTGATCAGTTCCGGTGCTTGATTCACCAGGACCTCGTATTTGGCGCTGAGTGTCTTGTTTACGATCGCGGTGAATCCTATTCATGATGAGCTACTCTATCGAGAAAGATGGCCGATCATATTTACCTTCCCACTCCGCACGTCCTCCATAAGGATCGACGTAGGTTTCAACAAACTGTTAAGATAAAGGTCAGACAAAGCCTCCGATGGTATATACATGATATACCCCGATGTAAGATTCAACGACAGGTCCGACATCCTTCACCCATTCCTCTGAAGCATCCTTGTGGGCTTGAATGGAGCCCGTCTCGAACCTTGCCATATGAGTAAGGTTGTAGACAAATGTAGACAAAGATCGGAAAGTCCGCCTACGATTTAATATATCCCTCGATCATCTTGGTCTGGTGTTCGTTCGCGGCAAATTTCTTGGCCTGGAAACATCAATAAAGAAAATATATAGCGTATGGTACCGGCCTCAATCACCTCGCCTAGTGCTTCGTTGACTCTCTGAAGTGCCGAAGAGAAATCACCATACTCCACTGTAACCTTGGCTTTCTTCCCCTGAGCATCAGTCTCATGAGTAATGGAAGCAGTTTTAGTGGCCGACGCCACTCGCAAGGTATAATCATTTGGTCCATTCTTCACAACACTAAAAACAACTGTTAAATTGGTCACGAATAGGAGGGCATTGAATGAATGACCCACCGAGTGTTCAATACATCAATCTTCAACTTCTCTGCAGCCGCTTGAACAACAGCAATCTCATCATCGTCGATCACGTCGCCGAGGTAATAGTTTGACACGTGTCCCAGGCTCCGTTTTCCAATGAACAAGCTGGACTCCGGAGAAGTGGAATAAATATGACCCTTGAGCTAAAGCAGCCCTTTCATGAGCTATCCGCATTTGTCGCAGCAGGGAGAAGCGTTACCTTATTCCACAAGGTTAGAACCTCATCCTTATTAACTGAACTTTGGACAACTGCTTCAAACTTGTCCACAGGAAGGCGTGGGTTGATTTTGGTGAAGCCAAATGATTTGTAATTGACCAGGTTACTCAAAACCTGTAGCCAGCTTAAGCCATTCCAATCAGAGAGAATGGTGAGACTCGCAACACACCTGAGTAATATATTGGAGGAGATCATCCCATTCCTCCGCTGAAAGCCCGGAGGCAACACGCAACTCGTCTAAATTTCCAAGCTTAGACTTGTCATCATTACTGAACGTGAGGATCAACAAATCATATAGCTCGACAGCTTGTGGGGTCCATTGGCCTAGCTTATTTGTTAACTGCTTATGAGATAGATAGTGATATGACATGAGCCCCGACCTTGAATGATCCGGGCACCAGCCCAGGAAGCCCTGTTCAGGAAATGCGTGTATTTCTTCTCCTGAGGACTTTGCAGGTCTCAATTAAGACTCGTAATGGAGCATCCACAAGTAAAGCTCGCACCTTAAATGGGCGAAGGATTTGGCCACATCTAAACTGCATAGAGGAGCTGCACAGTCAGTAAGAAAGCGCTCATCATTGAGAGTAGCAGATGTC
>Ga0153924_1000706_pt1 | contig 20007 bp, 21 predicted proteins | sample TSNJ008MetaG_FD_104709 | JGI IMG/M metagenome (GOLD analysis project Ga0153924, IMG submission 104709) | Attine ant fungus gardens microbial communities from New Jersey, USA - TSNJ008 MetaG | ecosystem: Host-associated > Fungi > Mycelium > Unclassified | place: USA: New Jersey, Wharton State...
AGATAGGTAAACCTTTTTATTTGCAGTGGGAACGGTTTGCTAATTATATTTTTTTCTTGGACTTGGAAGCGTCGAGAAAATTGTCATCATCATCATCACCCACATTCTTACCGGTTCTTGAGGGATCGAAAGTTGACCATGATGGGGATTTACCTCCAGTGGGTTCTCCGTGCCACTTGGATAAAATTGACGGTGGATATGGTCCAGAACAACGAGGAAAAGAAGAAGGGATAACTGTTCCATTGCTGGGTGTGTCGTCTGACATCTCCATAGCTTCGACTTCTGCGTCTGATGGAATTGGTGATATAAGTGGTGGTGGTGGTAGTGGTGATAGTGGTGGTAGTGGTGGTTCGTTGTCGAGTTTATCTTTATCTTGTCTCCAATGCCGGGTGTGTCGGAGAGAGATGCCGGATGATATAACGGCGACGATGTGTGGACATGTGTTCTGTAATCGGTGAGTGTGGGATTTGTATTTCTTTCTCTCTATTTTAATTGAATTGACTGTGATGATTGTGTGATAGGTGTATCGTGGATGCAGTGATTAAAACTTCGCGTTGTCCTTTCTGCTCGACACCAACACTTTTGTACTGTTTGTTCCGCCTTGACCTTGCGACATGATAATGCTGTATCGTACAAGTTGATCATCTGAATGATTAAATTTAGGGTCGTGTAGCCTTAGACATTTCCTTTTATTGATTGCGATCAGAAGACACTTTCTTATTGTCAAGTCAAAGAATGTATATATATATACATATACGTATGTTTGCGAAATCAGATCATCTCGTATATTTTGAGAAATGTGAATGAAAAAACAAAATCGTGATCATCAACTCATCAACTTCACCTCGATAAGGCGTTAATACCGTCGTTTTCATATTCATCCTTCTCCTTGTTTTGTTCAATGGCTTTTTGAGCTCTTCTATCGTTCCTCTTTTTGGCTGCGGCTGATTGTATACCGGCCAAGGAGGTGCGACCCTTTTTTGATGATGGAAAGAATGAACACTCAAAAAGATGTTCTCTTTTTGCCTGAGAAAAAGGAAGCTCACCTCTGAGAATTTGAGATAGACCAAAGTCCCGATGACGGCGATCCAGTAGAAGACATAAGATAAAACGGTTCCCACTGGATGGATAAGAAAAAAAAGATCCATGTTGATTTATTAGTGCGTTTGGGAAATCGATTACGTACGTGAAGCGTCGTTGTTCCAACCAAAGATAGCTGTAAATATTGTCCAACCTTGACCAGTTCTATCTGACGAATCACAACAATCGAGGTGCCAGACGTTACCCCGAATGTCATAGGAACCTGGTCCAGTTCCTCCAGCATCGTCGATATCTACACCGAGGAGTACTGAGAATGCGTGCCTTTGGAAGTTACCGACGGCTTTGCTGAAAAGACCTGCTCCGATGAGGAGTAGAAGGTTTGTCATTACGATGAGGAAGACAGTGAGTGCTGTATGAGAATTGTTGTTGTTGAGTTTGGCTTGAGGGAAAAGGTATGGGGTGTCAGAAACTTGCCTGTTCTACTGGCGAATTCGTAGATGAGGAATCCGCAGACGAGGCCGCAGATGATACCGACGACGGTGGCGATCGGAATTGCTGTTGCGGGTTGGCCGAGAGATACTCCTCCAACGAACACGACGGCTTCCAGACCTAGAAAAAAGTTGGTAGATATAGAGAGAAGAAGCAGAGGTTTCTCCGGCATACCTTCGCGCATGACAGTGATCAGAGGCAGGAAGAGAAGGACCCATTGACCTGTTTTGGTCTCCTTGTCCACGTCTATCCATCCGTTAGTTCCCCGTCGGTGGGACAGGGGAAAGGGAGGACTTACTGCCATCACTGAAGGCTTTGGAGAGCTTGACTTTCCACTTGACTTTAGCTGAAAGGCGAGTCAGCAGCATTAAATTGTATATCGAAGGAAGACTAACCTCTGTCCATTTTTAAGACAGAGACGCCCATGGCAAAGATCATGAGAGAGGCGATCAAGTTGAAGATACCTTTCATGGTTTCAATTTAGATGAAGGCATGGAATGGTGCCATGAAAACCAAGTCACCTTCCCATAGCTCTTCCGACTTTTGCCAAAGGTCACTCGCTTTGGTGAACCAGACAGCGATGAACCTAATGCAAGCCTGAGCAACAACCAATCAAAGATAAAATAGCCGAGGAGGGACTTACGCAGCGCCAATAGACAAAGCAATGAGAAGCCCGATAGCGGAACCAATGAATATCTGCGATGCGGTGAGTATATTCAAGCATGGATGCAGATGGATACCTTACCTTGATGCGCATCGTTCTCAGGAGTCTTCGGCGTTGGATGGTATCATCCTCGACGAGACCAGATCCTGGATGGGATTGAGAGGGTGAGCCACTTTTACTATCTCTGTCAGAGCTCCGGGAGGGTGGAGAAAGAGATTCATTGAAGACGAGTTGTTCTACGAGGCCAAGAAGGACGGAAACAATGATCGCAGCCTCAAGAGTTTCTCTGAAAACGATGAAGAAGATAGGGACAGAGAAGAGACTCTTGCCCATGGTTCTAAGGCAACGCGAGATGCCGTCAGACGACCAAGGGGTGCATTTTAAAGTAACCTCATTCCTGCCCAACCCGAAGCCGAAAATGATTCTGGACTGGCTAAGCTATTTTTGCCTGGGTTTCCCACTAAAAAGAGGGTTCTAATCTGATAAGGCGCCACGGCGTTATCAGATTCCACGATGGACGGTATCTGATAAGATGCTATCGGAAGACTGAGCACGTGGATTTGCCAAATTGGGATGATGCAACGAAGAGAAGATGCAGAAACTGGTAGAAATGCATTATAAAATCCATCCGATGTCCGACTTAATCTCACGATTTTTCAAATTATGTTATCAGCGTTACCCACACCTGTCGTACGACGTGCCTTTATCTGATAATCAAACACCCCAAATCAGTTTTTCCTATTTTTGCACGCCTCAATCTTCCGACCTCAGACTAGGGAATTTCGGGCGCAAGAATGGCTGTTGCATAAAAGACAGCCGACCAAGAATTGGTTGACAGGAAAACCCCTGCCTCTCTGCCATCATGTCTCCCTGGTCCTTTCTCCCCCCCTCCCTTCTTTTTCTGCTATGCCTCGCTTCTCCCGTTTTCGGAGGTATCCAGGAAGCCTGGTGGGATTTGACCTACGTCGAGAATGCCAACCCTGATGGCCTCTTTGAGCGCCGTGTAATTGGCGTCAATGGCACTTGGCCGTGAGCATCCTTTATCCTTGTCAAAGGACCTCACTCACTCCATCCCAAAGCCCTCCCCCATTGGATGTCAACACGACTGACTCTCTTCTGCTTCATGTCCATAATTCCTTGGACCAACCAACCACTCTGCATCACCATGGAATGTTTTTCAACAGTACCTCGTATTTCGATGGTGCACAGGGTGTCTCTGAATGGTTGGTTCACTTTGTTGACTGGTCCCGTGTCCTCACCATGGTCTTCCTTTGACAGTGGAATTCCTCCCGGTGGTGACTTTGACTACGTAGTTCCCATCAACTCATCGGGTCAGTGGGGTACCTACTGGGTCCACGCTCATGCATCAGTGAGACTTTTCCAATAATTCCTCTTTTCAAAGTATTGATTTTATTTGTAGGGTCAATATGTCGACGGATTGAGAGCACCTCTGGTGTTGCACCCTCCAACTGAAGTCCATTCGTATGATGAAGAGTTCACTGTCATCCTTGGTGACTGGTATCATGATCAACATGCTGATCTCATAAAACAATTCATCAGCATCGCCAACCCTGGCGGTGCTGAGCCCGTTCCCGGCAAGTTTTGAAACCTCTGACAAGCCTGATCCTGTCTTACAGAGAAATGTATAATGACAGACTCCGCTATCATATACTTCGCACAGAATGCAAGCTATCTTGGTCCCATTTCCGGCTCATCCCCTTCTCCAGTCACTTCTGCAGTTGGATTCAATGAAAATGCCACGCTGCCATTCCAGCCAGGCAAAACATATCGTCTAAGAGTGATCAATACATCCGCGTTTGCAGCTTTCTTCTTTTGGATTGATGGCCACGAGATGCGGATCATCGAAGTCGACGGTGTAAGCCCCCTTCACGTTTGTACGAAATACCATTGACTGATTACGTGGTCCTCTCAGACCGATGTCGAAGAGTCTACTGCTGGTACCATCGGTATTGCTGTCGCCCAACGTTATTCCATTCTTGTCACCGCTCGCAATGACACCTCGAGCAACTGGGTCATCCATGCAAACATGGACGTTGACATGTTCGATACAGTACCTGACGCTTTGAACCCCAGTAAGTCCGTTCTCGTTTGTGTACACAAAATCCATGTAACGGTCTTGATTTATTAGACGTGACCTCCTCTATTACATACAGTTCCTCTGCAGACGCCACCGATTTGGGCACGGTGGACGAGTATCAACTTGTTGAAGATATTTCTTTGGTCCCTATTGAACAGATCGCAGCACCAAGGCCAACAAAAACAATCGAGCTTGTTGTCATTTTCGACACTATGGATGACGGCACTAACCGTGGTACTTTCAATTATACCGTTTACAATTCTCCTCAGGTTCCCGCTATTCTTTCTGCACTCACTCTCGGCGAGAATGCGACAGTAGAACAAGCCTATGGTCCTGCGAGCTTCGTTCTTGATCATATGGATGTTGTTGATCTCGTCATCAAGAACTCTGATGCCGGAAAGCACCCATTGTAGGTCCTCTCTCTTCATGTGCACCGAATTAAAGACTTACGTCGATGACGACAGCCACTTGCACGGCCATAAGCCTATGCTTGTCGGAGTATCAGAAGACTATACTTCTGATGATCCGACCCTTAACCCGCCCCTTGTCGAGGGACAGGCCAACCCAATGCGTCGTGATGTATTCCAAATCCCCCCGATGGGTTCTATTACTTTGCGAGTTGTAGCAGATAACCCGGGGGTCTGGTTCTTCCACTGTGAGATTTCTCCCAAGCATTGGTAATGAGATCTTGAATGACAAAACGTACCTTGTGTATTCAGGTCATATCGAATGGCACTTGGAGGCTGGCTTGGCTTTCCAGTTGATTGAAGCACCGCTGACCGCTCAACAACATAATCAAGTTCCGCAGAAGCTCAAAGACAACTGCGAAGCGCTTGGAAGGCCTATTTCTGGAAATGCCGTCGGCTTAGCGTCGACGACTGACCTGCCAGGCCTGACTGTAGGTCCTTTCCAACAGAATTTAGGATGGCACGCCAGAGGGGTAGGCGCAATGTTTGGGTAAGCTATGGCGGTCTCTGATGGAGGTGAAGATTGTGCTGATTATCTTATTAATATTAGATGTGTTTTCACTGCTGCGCTGGGTATGGCAACTGTTGTGTGGTATACATTTGGTGGAGATCTTTCAGAGGAAGAGATTGAGGAAGAAGTGAAGGATAAGATTGCTGCAAAGGAACGGAGAGGTCGATTCTATGGACTTCTGCGGCCAAAAAACCAGTAGAATGGTGAAGTGTTTCAGGACTATCTATGATTTAAGATGACAATCCTGCGATATGTTTCGACATTTTTATCTGAGACAAATTGATCAGTTTATCTTGATATTTATCTTGATTCAGGAGGTTCTCGTGGTTGATTGACCTCGAGCGTGAAAGATCTCGGTCGCGACAGAGGAGGCTGTCTTCATCAGGTAAAGTGAACACTTCTTAGGCTCAAACCTGGTCAACTTTGAAATTTAGCATACTCCGAGTGTGTTCGTGTCAGCATGAGAAGCATGATGCTCTATCAGTCTCTTGCAGTGCTTAGAAAGTTCGAAACTAGCTCCGTATGTTTCAGTGTGGATGGACTGTGCAATTAAGGGAGCCGACTACTAGTAACGGTGAGCGATAAGTTTGGTGCTCAGCTGCGGCCATAAAGCCCCTTAATATGCCCTTAATTCGCGTGATCTGGTTTCCTGTCCTCGTGAGACCGGAAATATCTAGTTCTTGTGTCTTTGATAAATGGGACTCAGACGTTATCTTGTCTCGCAGGACAATAATACACATCTCGGTATATGCAATCATCAGACATCTCCAAATTACTGCGCCTGAGTTCCGGGAGACTCGGGAACCTATACCTGGAGTATATATCGAGGTGTGCCCGATATCCGAGGAACGTCTCTGTCAGTGTGTTCCTCAACGCCCTTGAAGTTAGACTGATGATACTCTGGGGAATGATAGAACTCTGCATCGGGTTTGTTTAACAAGTTGGTTAATTAGATTAGGGAAGCACTTGAGGAGAAAACTAAAAATGAATCGTAAAGCTGTTCTTGCTGATGTTGTTGTGGTTCTTCTTTCACTCCATTCCAAAGAACCTCTCTTTCACACACTCATATATATATATAACATACACATCCACACACACACAGACACATTCTCCACTCCGAAAGCGAGAAAGCGAAGAAAGTCAGTCATATATCGGACCGATGAGCAGATCTCTTCAGATCTGGGTCCGGGCATTAGGTCTGACAGTGGCGTTTTTTGATATTATGGACTATGGCCTAAAGATCTATCAAAAGTGATCTCGAGGGAGCACGTCGGTAGCACACACTTTATTTTTAAAAAAAGCAAAAAAAAAAAAGATCGCCTGAAAGGGGGGGAGGGGGGAGTTTCCACGCCCAAACTTGTTCTGACCTTCTCAATGCATTTTTTGTTTGACCTAAAAAAAGGGTCAGATCCCTGCCTATATGCTCTGATATTCTTTTTAGGACTTTGGTGTACAAAAGGAGTAGTTTTTTGAAATCAGGTTCTAGCCGCCACCTCCTGGGTACCCGCTTAACGCCACTACGTCACACAACATTGTGTGTTCATTGTATCGAGTCTGATTCGATCTATAAATTGTTCTCAGTGTCCTTTTTTTTCTCTTCCCTTCTTCAAAACATCTTTTTCTGGATGTCTGATGTTTCGAGAAAGTGCGAAGAGAGAGAACCTGCTTAATGAATAGTCTAGGCAAGAGTCGATCCCACCAAGGCCGTTAGATCCCGAGCTTCCATTCTCTATTGTTCTGGCAGCCACACTTGATGTAACGTGTTTCTTTCCCTTAGTTTATTTTCTTATGCCACTTCTTTAGAAGACAGGTGCTATACAAAAGTGACAAGCTCGAGCCGACAGTACCGTAATTGTGAACCAAACTACGGCTTGACAAGCGTCACAAATTGACAACCTCAATTTCTGTTCTCTTGGGTAATGATCATGTAGAAGGCCTATTTGACGTTGTTCATCTGAAAGAAACTCGTCTCTGTTCAAAAACAGAAAAAAAGAAAGAGTAAGTCAGATAAACACAAAAATAGTGTCAATTAGATATTTAGCTTTTATGATCGGGTGTGATCGCGTCAAAAAAAAAGACGCAAGTATTCTACTTACAAAGACGAATACAATCCCAACCACCTACATACATATCAAGTCAGAAATTGAACGACATATTCTCCTAAAACTGAACGAGTAGACAGGGTTGTTATAGATCACTTCTTAATCTCCCTGCTCACCAGTAATTATGATTCACGCTCAGCGCTCAAAAACATAAAGACAGTATTCGATATGTATTTATATATCAGCATTGACAATTTATTTGCTGTGAAAGGAAAGCATAGGATATCAAAAAAAAAAAACGAATTACAAGAAACACCAAGACACAGGACGGAGGAGGGTTAAATTGATAAAGAGAAATAACTCTCAAATCACGAAACCAGTTCGCGGAGGACGTCATACCGCAGAAAAACACAAAAAAAGAGGGGAAAAGATCGACAAAAAAAGCGAGACAGAAGAAAATGGAGGAAGAAGTTAGTTGTCCGAACAGATACAGCAGAATCCGAATGATACAACGGGTCACATGTAGCTCAAAAATAGAGATCCAAAGTCATCCACACATCGATATACCAAGGATAGAGATATCATCTACAACCGAACCGATTTTCCAAAGTGGTCCAAGAAGCGTTCGAGGGAGTGAATCAAAGGAGGGCGGGCGATTGTAGCAGTGGCAGCGGTGGAGGCGATCGAGGAGCCACGACGATAATACAAATGAACGTTGACATATACAACACCAGAAAAGAACGTTTGAACGGCAACGATATGGAGAAAGGGGAAACAAAAAAGAGCCCGGCCGTTTGAACATGTGATGTTACAACAGAATCCAAACGTAGGCAGTCCAGTCCAGATAAATTCCGCGGTACACGAGAAGCGGTCAAAAGTAGGAGGAGGATGGGAGTTATCCATGTGTCGGTGTAATTGGCTCATCGAGCAATAAAGAAAGAATAACAGATTATGAACACACTGAAGGAGCACAGAGAGCGAATCAGAGAGCAATGAACAAGATCTATAGGATTGCATAGAGGGCCTTGATTTCGAGAATGCGATAAGATGCGAATCGGAACGCGAGAATTGCAACGACAAATTGATTTCTTTTTCTGATAGCGACGTACGAAAAATGACCGATCTTGTGCCAAATGCACTTTTGTTAATTAACACATCCCGAGGTCTGAGAAGGAAACGCATGAGGAGAAATGAGGAGACGACATTGGGTAGAGTGTCTCAGGGGATCCATCCCATCTTAAAACCAAGCTTCGGTTTAGTCGCTGTCTCCCAGGAGATGCGAACAGTACCGGCTCCTTTAATCGTAATTTGGCCTTGTGAGCTTGCCGCCTAAATATGAAATATCAGAAGTCGTATCTAGAGATGACTCAAATCCACTGACACTTTCAACGATGCTACTCTTCTTGAAGTCAACAATCCAGATATCTTGGGGGAGACCGTCCTGAGTGGCAGCACTCGCGTTATCCGACAATTTTACCATAGTCCTGATTTCACCGATTGAAGCACACCACTCTGTCACCGCATTAACCTCTTCCTGTTGATGACCAACACCACTAATGACAAGCCGCCTCTTATTCGCCTTTCGCCTGCTGTTTGACATCAGCCTTGAAAGGGGTTTACGTTTGGGGTCAGGACCAGCAAGTGATTGAGACGAAGACGGAGTATTTGTGATGCCCATGCGAGCCGCCAAGCTGCGGAAACCATTCCTGATCGGAAGCGGCGGAGTAGATACATTGAGTGAGCTTGCTTGTGGCCCAGAAACACTCCTTCGTTGGTTAGAAGAGGACCGGGACACAGTTGAGGACGCTCGGAAATGAAGTGGAGACGCTCGGCTGCTGTGACAAGCCCTGTGGACGACACCGATTCGGCCATGTTCCCTGGATTGGTTGACGAGACCCTGAGGGCTTGATGTCCCCAGAGCCAATTGGGGACTCGGCTGAGGGGCGCCGTTGAGATCGCGATCCAGCATATCCGTGATGTCACCCAATCTAAGGTTGCGTTCGTCTTCAGCAGTCCGTCGATTAACACGCCGGGCATAATACTTGGCATCAGCCTCGATATCCTCATCGTCATACGTCTTCGAACGTGACAAGGGAACATGCTCTCTAAAGTTGCCATCGCGTCTGATGAGTCCAGGGCCTTCATAGGCATGAGAAAGAACAGGAACGGAAACCGCGTTCTTGAGGGCGGGTGACGAGAGAAGCGAATCATTGAGAACTGGAGTAGTGGGCATCAGGGGGCTTGCTGTGTTGGTGCTAGTGGTAGAGGTGGAAACGGAAAAACGGGTAGAGCCAGAGGGAAAGGAGGCCTTGACCGGGGAGGGAGACACAGGAGTGAATGAAGGCACAACGGGGGAAACAACTTTGGAGGGAACACTTGGTGGGATTGGGGTAGAGGGGATTGGAGAACGGGGAGACGGAGGAGCAGGACTAGACGGCGGTAATTTTAAGGAAGGGGGTTTGGACTTTGACTTGATCTTTGGGGGTGGATTGAACGAAGCATTTGAGATGGAACGGCCACGAACAGCGAAGGCAGGAGGAACAGGTGCAAATTCAGGTTCAAGTTCAGGTTCAGGTTGTTGCTTGACCTCGGACTGTTGCTTAACCTCTTTGTGAGGACTGTGGCCGGTGAATCGAGAAATAATCGAGGCAAGGCGCTTGCGTGCACCTCCTTTTCCTTTCTTCTTTTCCCGGGAGATGTGTTCTGCAACAGAGCTGGTGAGAGACCAACGGGAGGCAGTGGGGGGTGAAGGACAGAGGCGGAGAGGCGGCATGTTCTGGTAAGCAAGCCCAATAGACGAGGCAGAAGGATGGGGCGAAGGGACATGATGGGAGAGAGAGGCAAGGGACGGCTGAGACGCAAGTCCACGGGCAGAAAGTGAGCTTGTCACTCCGTCACTCCGTTTTCCTTGCGGGTTTCTTCCAACATAAATTCGGGACAAGGACGCCGGCGGGTTGAAATACGGGCTCACCGGAGTGTTCGGGGGCGGGGCATGGGGCACATTTGGTTGCACGGCCCGTTCAGCTGAAGTAAGCCATTCATCCAGCCGGGAGCTGACCTGCGCAGAGTCGATATAGACGGCATTGCGGTTGGCACCAATGGAGAGCGACGATGCGATGGAGTGCAGACGACCAGACTCGCGGGCCACAGGGGGCGGCAGTGGTATAGACTCAGACAACAGCGCCAGCGATGGCCTCCGAGCCAGTGAAGGACGGCGGGACGGGGCAGAAGATGAGGAACTATTGGACGGACGGCGGCGGTGAAGGACGGCAGCCGGGGCGGCAATTCCGGCGGGCCTTGAAATAGGATGATGGGTAACGGTGGAAGACGCGGCAGAATGCGAGCGGAGACGGGAGAGCGAAGGCGGCAACTCCGGCAAAGGCTGGAAAGGGCGTCAGTCAGGCCAGCATCACTTGAATGCGACAAACCTTGTCAGCCAACTGGGCATCCCTTCCCGACATCAATGCGAGGTGGTCAAATCCAAGCAGAGGCGAGTCTGCGCGTGTCACTCCGTTATCCTCCATCCTGTCTACAGACTCACTGTCGTTGAGCCAATGGTGCAGTCGTACTTCCCGGAGATCGTCTTCGTCCACGTAGCTCTCTGCATCTGAGTCCACATGGTGGTTCATATACTCCAACTCGGTGCGCATAGCCATAGCCATAGCCATGATGGAGCAATCGGTGAGTAAGAGAGAAGTTGCACCTACCAAACAGGCGGGATGCAGTCTACAGACAGAGCATATTCATTTATATTTTCTCGCCAACGGCCAAGAAAACCATCTAAATCTCAGATACCAGATGAGCATAGATCGATCAGTTCTCCTTCCCGATACGGTCAGTTTCTTATGGCACCTATATTCCCACCCTCCTGCGCCCGAAACCTCTCTCTTCGCTGTCGACTGCACTCTTCCCAGCTTCTCAGCGCTCTCCCCTTGCCCTAGTCCTCTCTTGCTTAGTGTCCCTCGCTCGTCTTACCGTCAATCCTCTCTTCCCACTCCTGTATTTCAAGTATATCTCGTTTATTCATCTTCGTGGGAATCCCCTCACGAGGTCCTGCTGAAGTAAGCTCATTGTCTTTGGCTATTCCAAATGAAGTCTAGTCTATTGTGCACTTATCTCAACTCTCAGCAGATCAACATTCTATACCGCTCCAGCTTTATATTCTGGTCCCCCGCAAATGCGGCACTCAACAATAACATCTGCCTCATGCTTGCAGAATACTATAGAATAGAAATGTCATCAACCCAAATCGACGATCACCCATCAGTCCAAATGTGGTATCGTGAGAAGGTTATTTATCCAATTTGAAAACCAATGAAAAGAAATTTAACGACCGCCGTCCGTCCTCTCGCGGAGACTTTTTTGCCCACGGTGGCCGCAAAAAAAAACTTGACAAATCGTTGATGAATAGGCTGCAGCGTTGAATTGTCGAAAAGGAAGCGTTCAAGTTGAGAACAAATTGCCTTTCTCATGGCCATTCTCTTTCCCAAGTCAAGTATAGCACTGTTCCAAGCTTAGTCCTTCATTGTAATTGTATCATTGACCTTCTGGCACGAGGCCTTGAGCTGTTTTGTTCTTCTTTCATAAAAGCGGGGCCCGCAAACCATTACTTGAGATAGTAGTCATCCGACTTACGAGTCCGCTCAAAAGCGCATCTCAGGTCGGATGAGATAGACTAGTATGAAATGATCCGGTATAGGCTCACTCTTAGCGATATGATTGTATCGGAGCTACACTTGCTACCAAGAAATAAAAAAACAAGTCAATAAAAATAAACGCGATGGTATGTAAAAGGCAGCAATTGCATTGAGCAGGTGACTCAGCAGGGCCTACCCCAATTTTGGATATTTGCAATCGCTGTCAACGACTGGAATGATTCCTGCTTATCCGCCGACGATCAATACTAACTTTCAAATACATTATTGAGGGGTGTTTTCAATCTGAGATGATTTAGAAACCGCATGGACTTTACACTTTACTTTACTACCCTGACATGTTACACATAAGCAGTCAACCAATTCTTGAGTAGTGTCTCTGCATATTTTCACCATTTTGGAGAGGATCAAATTATGAAAGGCTCCATGATACCAGAGATACCAGACAGACATCAGGTCCTCTGTTTACCAGCCTTTCTGCTACCCGACTTCGATACCTGCTGTTCAAATTTTGCATTCTGTGACCATGGAACCAGTTACGAGTCGTGAAACGGCCGAAATAAAACATACGAAACGGAATAACTTTGAACCCGGACCGAAATTCTCAAAATAGAACGCAATGCAGAGTTCGGTATGATATTAGTTATTTATTCAATAGAAAAATCCTATAAACCACAAGTTTACACCTCCTTTCTGTGAACAAGAGAGAGAGAAGTAGATATATACATGTATAATATTCATGAGAGACAAGTGGCATACGACGAGCACACGACAACTCGCTTGTAAATTACAAAAAAAAACATTCCGTGATCGAGTGGCGCCTCTTTCCATCTATACTCTTTCATCAGCTGAATAAGCACAACTCGATTGCACCCTATAATGCACTGTCCACTGCATTTCCATATATACAAAATTAATTTTAATTACCAAACATTCGTTTCAGCAAAACACTCTCACAGAGCCAATCTGCTGGATACCATCAAGGGGTGGTTCTCTCGGTGTGAAAAAATTCATGTCGCTCTTCTAGAATCAACGTGACTCGATAATCTAATCTAATGACTTATGACTTTGTAGCTCCACTGAGCCAGATAGGGTGTCCGAGGAATATATGCCACTAGAGATCTTTTCTCATTAGCAATTTGAAATCCCTTTGGCGTCGGATCTGGACCTGCATCTCCGTATGTTAACTTATTGTGGAAAAGATATGCCGCTCACGTGACTGTGAGAGAAGAAATAAATAATGGTCAGAGACTAATTAGGTTGATCCTATATGTCGATAAGGTCGTGAAAGACTGCACTAAGATATAGCGCTGTTTGGTAAGAGACGGGAGAAGATATGCTATCTCTAATGCCCTAATGCCATGAGGAAAGAACGAACAATAATTGTACATCCTACAACGCGCACTCTCCAACGTGCCAGATTTGCCATCTATCAAACATTGATCAGAGACAAGATTGAAGTTTGTCGTGCTCGCTAATTAGGTCTTTAATTTGGGCTCGGTAGGTGGTCTCAGTTGACTGAGTACATTAGGGGCATCCGAGTGCAAGATAGTTCCAGTGCGGTACTGAAGCCTTGACAACATTTTCTGATCAGCGAGGATAGAATAGAAACGGAACAAGTGTGGGGGTCTGACTGTGGGGAAACAAAGCAGTGTTTTGTCTCAGTGATGGCACCGTTGATCACAGCCAAAGATTTTGCTGCGCATGACTGATATTGACAAGCCAAGTGCCAAGCCGGTCTCGCCGAAGAAACACGGTCACAGGATTGCAGTGCAATTGGTTTTTTTTTTTCCTCTTCGCTCCAAGCGAACAGAAGGAACTCATCATTGCCTAATCTGTGTGTCAATGAGAATGAGCGTTCCCAAAAGTCTGGTTCCCTTTTCGAAAGAGGACAGAAAAGTTCAATACGGGCACAGCTACCCGTTTTGTAATCGGTCTATCTCTCTCGAACGTGATTTTGAAAGATGTTTAGATGTGCAAACACAGCAAGTGGATCATGTTTCTCTTCGTTGATTATATGTCCTTTGTTTTTTTTTCTTTCGAAGCCGGCCGGGGTGGACCGCAGTGAGACTTTGTAAGTAAGTAAAAAAGATGGGATAGTCAGACATTGAAGGATATTGAAACGTGTGAGAGAGTTTTCAAGTTCTCTGTCTCTCAAGTCCCTCTCAAGGTCCCTCCGTCTAAAGAGTTCGAAAGGCTACGAGATGCATGACATTGATGTGATCAATTTGAGTGATAGCGTTATGCCCTGTCAAACCTACCGTACAAAATCGGCGTCGTCGATGCTTTTTGTCAAACTATTCATGCTTATTTTGAGATGTACTCGAAACTTGATGCTGGCTTCTCTGATGTCCCTTACTTGTCAAGTCGAGGAACGAAACATTCAGCGTTCATATTTGAGACTGTCTCTTGAGATCTTTTTACAAGATTCTCTACTCGAGCACTAACGGCATGTGCATCGGTCGATACCTATTATGTCGAACTTGAAATTAATTTCAAAGGAATGGTTTTCTCCCAAGACTATTTGTTCAGAGGGGTCGCGTATGGCGTTGAACTAAGCTTCAAGGTTCGCTTCGACAGAGTTCTATTTCTGACAGATATTAATCAGAGTGAATCCTTTTGTATAAGCCCGTGCCCCTTGCCCAGCTTAATTAGCGCGAGTATTTTCGGATGTGTGAAAGAAAATTTGAAGAGGGCAGTCTGATTCTTCCTAAACGGGGCCACAATCGGATGAGGCAGGACAAATCACTACTTTCGGCATCACCTATGATATATTACGATAACCGATCAGAAGGTTTCCTTGCATATATATTCGTAACCCTGAAACAATTCATATGGTCGAATTCTCATGCTGTCCGATTATATATCAGGGGGATCGCTTCAGGGGATGCATAATTATCAAGTGCGGGGAGGGTTTGAGAGTAGAAACCTGAACCGGTAGTGGTATTATGCGACTGTTCATGAGAAGAGCTGTGTTGAGTAACGCGAATGAGGTGGACCAATTAGAAAATTCATAAAAAATGATTGGGGGCTTCTTTAGCTTCTTTCCCGGGAGATAGATGAACAAAAAACCTCTGTAATTCCAACTAGGCAACTGATTCGTGTCGATGACGGGCATAAGCTCACACAGACCGGCTTTAGACCTCAAAGGAAGTCGGGTTCGAGACGTGATACGCAGCTGAACCGATAAAGGTTTTCCACAATTATTCGGGAACACCTGATTCTGAACACTTTTTGCCAAAGGGAAGATTATCATATATCAGAAACAACTACTACTATCAAGCAGTGTTTCACTAGGGTGAAAGTTGTGTCGACATATTTTGCTGCTGATTCGATCAGTGCGGATAAAAAAAAGTTGAGACTACAAGTACGTAGGAATCGGATACTTGTTGCCTTTGCTAAGCCGTGTGCCTAAAGCAAACATTTTCTGATTGATGTTGAGAAATCACAAGTGGAGAAATCACAAGAGAGATTAGATCCTTTCCATCGGCATCTCGACGGGTCGCCGTTTCCGGAAGAGGCGCGTGATTACCTTAACAACCTCACTTTCTGGAACATCAGTCGCGCATGAATAGGGCGGTCTCTATGAAGCTCAAGTTCTTACCTGGCTCAATCTATAAGTTGGTATCCGATTGTCTTGTAAACTTTTACCAGGTTTCGAAATATCTCGTTCTATCATCACGTGGAGGAAAGCTGTTCCTCGGACTGACTGACCATTACAGGTGCTTCTAACTTACTTCAACAGAGAACCATGGCGATCTCGTTCTTTCAGCCAAACAAATGCACTATCCTTCCATGTTGCGAATGCCGCTTGTCTGGTTCCAAGATTTTCCTGTTCAGGCCAATTTTCCGCTGTTCTTGAGCATTCTACGCACAATCTTCGCTTGGTGTAGTTTTGAGTTGAAGCAGCGTGAGACGCAAAGAACTCTCAGAATGCCATGGGGATTGTTATACTGCTTTTTTTAACCTTTGCGCATCTTCTCCACGACTAACCCCTCTGTGCCAGACACTCCTGCGCCCATCAACACAAGCTGTATCCAAAAACTCTGAATATGTTGGTTCTAGTCTGGTGTGCGATTTTATAATTACTCTGCCTCGCTTAGTGGCGCTTGTTTAAGTCCTCGATATGAACTGTGTGTTGTTGATTGGAAGCACCTAATGACCCGACTTATTCGATGGGTTTCTCTCCACAATCATATCCATTCGCTGGCTTCTCAATATTACGGCCGTTCATCCATCTACCTTGGCTCCCAAGACCTTTCATTTTCACCGAAAAGCTTGATTAGACTGGCGATTTGTACGCATGTGTCGAGCCATTTACATCATTCAAGATGTGATTTTCATCCGAGGAGTAACTCACGAACATCCCCCGGAACGCGCCATTTCATGCTCATTGCGGCTCCATTATCAACATTTATCGACATCCCGAAATGCCTCGAGCACGGACTTACCATAATTGGCTGTTCTTCTAGCCGTGTTCTCTGCGGATACATCAGCACGTGCTTCGTGATGACGTGCCGACCACTTTCGAGCGCCTAGAAGATGCTCAGAATACGGGCATCAATTCAAATGTTGACACCGACCGTTGCTGTTAGGTAAAAATCTACGCTTAAAGTCCCGCCCTCAGTGAGTTACGCATCTGCGTTGAGAGCCTATCCCACCGCTCTACATGTTCTTTGGCACACCGCCATTATCGCCTACTACGAGCTTAGACATCACCCAAGTCGGCCGAATCAGCAGCCCTCGGGAGCCTCGGCGCTGTTACAATTGGTTGATTCATATACATACTGGTGATATTTCTCGGATTAGATTCGCAGAGCAGACAGTCCATACAACCCTTTCTTAAATTCCTGGATTCGACGGTTCGCTGGCGAATAAGATGTAAGAGCTGATGGATATTCGGGGTTTGTTCGACACGGAAAAGTTTAAAATTTGCTATTGAGGCACAGGACGCCCTAAATTGCCTCAGAAGTCAAGGCTGACGCCACTTGGGCACGATCTGCCCGTCGCCGGCGTTTAGATCCCTACCCTTTTCTGTGATCAAGAAGCCAGCCATCCAGTCAGAGGCGCGAGGTGTGAGAACGCCCGGCTTTCCTCTCTAAAGGCATGTCATTCGCTGATGAGGGGTCGGTCCATGTGTTGAACCCACTCTGAGTTCTAAATCATCTCACATTAGTGTAGAATTCTATTGAGCTCTCATGGAAACAAGAATGTATGTCGACGAGGGAGTTCCTAGTTCCCTACCTCGAGGCAGCACAGTGTTTCGAAAGGAGTTCAATTATCGCTTGGTCTGTGTGAGTGGAAGGAAATTGATAGATTATGATGACAGGTTCATTTTCCAGTCTGAATTTGAGACTTCCTCATAGTCGGCTCCCCCTGATTACGGTGTGGGCAGTGGCTACTAGGTTCCGATGGCTAATGATGTTGTATATTATCATATATGTGCTGCATTAGTCGGCGATGATTTTAAGTCCATTCAGTTGGCAGGACAACCTGGTACAGCATTATTACCTACTTGTCATCGGTATCCACACTTCTTGGACACTCTACGAATGTAAGTCACATTCTCGTGGCGCAAGTGGGGCACTGTCAGTTTGATGATGGTATGTATTGGCTACTTCCAGTCTTTTCCGATTTTCTTAGTCCGAGATTGAATACCTCTTTCTACTGGTTGGCCTCGTTAATTTTGATAAAACAAATTCTACTCATTTCAAGGTGAAGAAAAGGGAAGACGAGAATTTACGCGATGTGTTTTCCAGACATGTTTCGGCGTACAATCCCCTCCACCAAAATAAAAGAGAAAGAAAGAAACGGACTTTTGATTTTTCAACATTAGGACCCGACGTAGCTCAAGATTGAAGAACTCATTATTTTAATGTCCTTTTTGAGTGTTGATGAAAAAGAATTTCACTTGTTCTAATCTGAATATTTGATTCCACGCGTAGGATTACACCTTGGGTTCATTTTCTGTTAGTGTGGGAGTCTTCACGAGCCTTCACGTGTTTCGTGACGAGTGCCCCTGTAGTTCATGACATGTCCTGAGGTTTACCATGCTAATTTCCTATTGATTGACGTCGACGCTGCCAGTCGATGAAATACACATTCTCTCTGTTCCTGAAAATATCTCAAAAAGTAACCGTATTTTGCTATCATGGAATGAGTGTTAGACCTTACGTTCTTTCCAGGCGTCACCAACAGACAGTAGTTACAATGTCCACGTCTGATGACAACCTCCTCTCTTCTCTTCCAGGAGGAATGGTCTCTCTGCATTCTCCCTCCGAGGGACAAGATTGGCAACCTATCTTGCACTCGTCGAACCAGGTTGTTCTCTATAATCCCAAAAGCCATGCTCTTTCGATTAGTCGTTTTTCAAGTAGCCATGATCTCACTGTGCGAAACAACGCTTGTCCATATTGCAGACGTGCTCTACCTGAGGGATTTGAGCATTTCACAGAAGACAGTGATTTCGACGTAGTTGATCCTATGCATCATACCCGCAAACCTGATTACTTTCACTTGTTGGCCGCTGCGAATGAGAATACTTCTGTTCCGCCATCACTCACTGCTCACGAGGATAATGGGCCTGCGGATTCTCAAAGCGGAGGAACTTCCAGAGCATTTCCCCCCAACACTCTGGCAGAAGGCTACTTCAAACGTTTTTTTCAGGAGGACTACAAGCTCGGTATGGGAGCTAATGGGTCGGTGTATCTGTGTCAGGTGAGCCCAATTAATTGAGCTCATGGGCTTGTGAGAGGGCTGGTCGGCACAGTGTGGTTGACCGACAAGCTATTGGACTCAGCAGTTCATGCTAAAGACATTGATACACAGCATGTGCTAGACGGAAATAAACTCGGTTCGCCCTTGAGTTTTGCACTGGTCCCTCTATTCACTGGCATGTCTAGGTCATTTTGCAGTCAAAAAGATCGCAGTCGGAGAGTCCCATTCTTATTTACTCGCCATTCTTCGAGAAGTGCGTCTGCTTGAGAGATTGCATCATCCGAATATCATCACATACCAGTTTGTGCTTTGCCTTGCCCTGAAATTCGTTTTGATTTACCCGATCCAGTCATGCGTGGCTTGAAACCTGCCAGTTTTCTTCCTTCGGACCACGGGTACCGACTCTCCATGTATTAATGCAGTGGGCGGAGGGAGGTAGTTTGGACGACTTTATTGATATCCGTTTAGGTCGCGGATCGCCTCATGTACATATTAACCCCTTCGGTGCCTTTTATTCGTCCCCAAACTCCGACACGTCCACGGAGGTTTTAAAATCCCATAATCCACCCAATGATGTTCTGTCGCCAACTCCGGATCTACATTCTCGCTCTGCCCGTATCAGAGCATTCCGAGCGTATCAGAGAGCTACTCCAGCGGAGCAAGAGCGTATGCGACGCGAGACCCTTGTCGCGGATGGAAGGATACTAGGGAGAAGATCACGGTCTCTGAAGGCAGTCCATCTATTGAGTGCGGATGAAGTAAAGAGCTTGTTCCGTGATGTAGTCGAAGGTCTTTACTTTCTCGTGAGCAAGAGAACAAAAATTTTCTTGTCTATACTCACTTTCTGCAGCATGATCGTTCTATACTACATCTGGATCTGAAGCCAGGGAACGTGCTCTTAACTTGGGATGAAGGCAAACTTATGTGCGTATCCCATTTAGCATTCACACCGACCTTTAAGCTTTCATCCAGTCCCAGAGCTATGCTCTCAGACTTCGGCACTTCACGCGAAATGATCGGGAATAGCCCAGTTCGATCTGGAAATACTGGGACGTACGTGTGTGGTAATCAGAGTAATCAGCTTGCTGAATTGGTGTCCAGGCTGGAATATTCCTCGCCTGAATCCGTTCCATCGCCTAATGGTGTTTTGCATGATGTCAATTCCAAGTCTGATATGTGGTCTCTTGGCATGATCCTTCATAAACTTCTATTTTTCAAACTGCCGTATCGGTGTGTTTTCTGTTCTTTACTCTCTCGCTAATTGCATATTAATTCCTCTAGTTATGCCGCTGATGGCGACAAGGATGAGAATTTGAGCAGTAA
>Ga0153924_1000707_pt1 | contig 20002 bp, 26 predicted proteins | sample TSNJ008MetaG_FD_104709 | JGI IMG/M metagenome (GOLD analysis project Ga0153924, IMG submission 104709) | Attine ant fungus gardens microbial communities from New Jersey, USA - TSNJ008 MetaG | ecosystem: Host-associated > Fungi > Mycelium > Unclassified | place: USA: New Jersey, Wharton State...
GATAAGCACATTGTCATCAAGTGGTTTCTTGGCAAAAATCATTGCACCTATAACCGAGGCGACTGCTCCAATCTCTTCCTCTTCTAGATCATGTCCAAATGATGCTCTTGCAATAGTTGAGTACAAGGGATACAAGCCTTTCAAACCCTTCCCATCGCCCTTCTCAAGCATGGCATACCGGCCTTCAGGATCGAGTTTGAGAAAATTGGCAGCAGTTGTTGCCCAGATAAATATCCCGGCAGCACGAGGAACGAGGAAATCAAGAGCTTTTTTGATCAATTTATTTTTCATCCCCATATTCTCAAGGCATGACTTGAGGAATGCGTGGATGTCTTGAGAAGCACTATCTCCTAACTTAACATCGCTGCCAGAGGGGATAGCGATATGAACGCTAATGGATTTGGGGAAGGTTTGACTGATACAGTCCTCTGGTCGGCTGGTAGTGACCAACTTGAACCTCTTCAAGTGATCAACTTGAGTCCAACGCTTGAGCGTATACAAGAGACCCTGGAAATCCTCCTCCTCAGATGCGGCGTGCCTCAGACCACCACACTCATCCAACACATCTATCAAAATCACTGGAAGCTCCTCACGCGGAATGGCGTCAACTAGCGTGGATAATGGTACCTCGATGAGCAATTTGAAAAGCCGATCAATGTCAGATGAGTTGTAGCCTTGAACGCCTTGAGCTAAGTGTTGCCGAAGAGAAGGGAACAGGCGGGCAAGATCACAGGCGACCGTGCGCCACAGGGCATTTGTAGTGACCCTAGATTGTGTGCGATCAAACCGGAATGGAATTACATGGTGCTTCTGGTCCACTAGCCGATTCACAATGCTGGCTGCCAAGGCAGATTTCCCCACACCAGGCAATCCCCTTATCCAGATCACATTGGGAGCATTGATGTTCTTGATCTCGTCTTCGATCTCCTGTAAGATGGTAGTGCGGGTGCCCTCCATACATGATTTGCGCAGGAGAAGCCGATTCTCCCCGAGGGCGTGCACCAAGTCGTCTAGCTCCTTCTGCTCAGCAACTACTTCCGCATTTCCTGGTACGAAATTATGCTTCACGCAGGTGCCCAAATAGAAAACGTACATAACATACCTTGAAGACTCTCGACACCGGCTTTAAATGACGCGTTAAAAGAGCCAATGAGAACCACAAACTACTCACCTTGAACATTCGAAACACCATCAGCAATGGTGGCTGAAATCACAGTTCAGACAAGTCAAACAATAACTATAGGCACAGGGACCAAACCTTGTCCTATTTGAACTTCTACCATCAGATCTAACACAAATCTCTCCCTGAACCCATCCAAATTCCTCTGTAATTCAATAGCTCTGTCCTTATGAGGGAGAACGAGGATATGTTTGGCTGCAACCAATGACTCAGTTGTCAATTAATCTCATGCAGCTAAGTATGCACCTGACCAACTTTCCAGCCACTTCTCAATAAAGTCCACCACTTCTTCCATCATTCCAGGAAATTCACCTATAGTGACACGCAGTTTGTCTGACTTTGGAACTTCCTCGAGCCTGTCCAACTGGCCAGCTAGGGTGCGCATGCCCTTTGCGAGGTCTTGCATTGCTTCATGCGACTCTTTTTGAGCTTCAAAATGCTACAAAACCAATCAATCATATTATTAGGATAGAGCAAAAAAGTGACTAACTTTGTATACAACGTCAATACAATTTACCGCTGTTTGAGCCACAGAATTGAGCTGTTTGAAGTCAGATAACATGTGTACATGAGAGGCAACACTTATTACCCCCTGATGACCTTGCCAAAGTCAAGAAGCACCCCAGCACCAGCGCTCGCAGGACCAAGGCGGCTCAAAAGTGGTTTGAAGAATCGCAAGCTTTCTGCTGTACTCTTTATTTGTGCATCCAAAGCACGTAAATCACTGCCGTGGGCCTACAATTCCATTTGAGTGGGAGATCTACACGTTGACAGTGATAAAAATATATACCTCAGCCACAATCCAGAATTGTAATCCTGAGACGGGATCAGTGAAATCCACCTTGAAGTTCGCTAAGGTGCCCTTAGTGAATGGGAAATAATCGACGCAAAGATCAACTCACAATTGGTTTCATGCTGTGCTTCGGAGGCCAGGTGATCCCATAAATCGTCGAATTTGATATTAGCTTGACAGAGTAGATCATCCTGTGAGGCACTTTTGGACCTCAAGACTCTCGGTCATTTGAAATGCTTGTGTATTTCAATATGCAAGTTGCTCCCTTCCCGAAAAATCCTATACCACATGAACTATGCAGGATTGCATGGGATTGAGAAACTCCACTTACAATCCCTGGATCAACTTCAAATACTGTTTGATCCTGATATTGTTGTCGAGTTGCTTTTCAAGACTTTGAAGGGGACTATCTGCCCTATCAGAATACTTGACGACAAGCTGTCGTTGAAATTTATCCTCGAGCTCCCCAACGAATTCTGTGAGAAAATAGAATGAGACCACTGATCAGTGGAGGCGATGTAACAATGCGACACTCAACAAGGACTCGGATAACTCGTACCATAGTAGCATTTTCCATTGTTTCAAGCAGCGGTTGGGAAGAGATACTGTGCGTGTAGGACCTATACCCGATGAACAAGATCAACACACAGGCACTCCTGCCTTGTGAACCTGATCATCTGCATCTAGACATATCAACACACGACGAAGCCGCAAGTGTGAAAGCAGTCACAAGTTCCCCGGCTTGCCTCAGCCGATTTCTTTCGGCTGACATGATCTTCAGTTACAATTTGTCAACTCGCTGCATCCGTTATAAGAAGCGCTGTTGGAACCATCTCCTTTGCAGGCAGACCTCACGCCTTTGGGTGGGTACTTTCTCACCACTGTCCTGTCGTTGTGATCAACTCAATTCTGGTTCCTGCTCGTGAACACTATGAAAGAAAAGGAAATATTCGTGCCAGTTTCCGTGTCAACCGCAAGTGCGAGATTTGTAGCTGCCAGATTGGTGTAGAAAAGAAGGGTAGCAGGTATGATGGCAATGAATGACAACTCGTTTGACATTTTGTGCCGTGTACTTGGGCAACGATGAAAGAGACCACACGACCACAAAGTGACCCCATCTAAAATGAATTAGAGTCAGCGTAGGAGAACAGTCGTGTCACGCATTCCCTGGTACTAGTTTGCTTGTTGCGGGATAGAAATGCTGAATCCGAAAAAAAAAGCCGTGTCACGCCTTTCCTGTCTAATCGTCCGACATGATTTGATCTACCTAGGCTACCGCAACGCTTGAATCTAACTGAACTGAATTCAATCAGCTCAGGGTGTCACTATTCAAAACTCAGAACTGTGAAAACGCACAATGTTAAGTCACACTCCAGATAAGCCCAACCGGCGCATCGAGTGCACACGCATACACAATACTACTCTCCTTCAACAATATCACATCGACCAATTCATGATGAAGATTAGGCAATCACCGGGCCATCTCGCCGACGAGGTCACTAAACATGTTTCTATCTTCAATGAGAAGAGCCTTATAGGCACTCTAAAAAGATGTAGATATTCTGAGTGAATGGCCGAACGGCAGACCAAGGGACAGACCTCAGATATATCAGGACAAGCGGTAGCGAGCTTGGACATAATTTCTCGCAAAATATCTTGTAATTCCACGTCTGGACAAATTCATTCAAGAGGACTATACACATGAAGATGACTTACCTGTTCCATCAGAATCAAAGTCAACAAGCCCAACCCAGCATCGAGCCACCCCGTCCAATATCATAAACTTCCATCCTTCCATACGACAGGCTGCGACGTCCATAATCACGAGCATAACTCGACCGGCACTCTTCTGCAGTTCAATTATATCACTGATGTTTTCTGGTCGTTCTTGCATAGTGCTTCGCATTGCCATTATATGCGTGAGTTGAGGTATGACCGACTGAATTCTTGAGAGCTCGTACTGTCTGAAAGATAGCTGAACGTACCTTTAGAAAAATGGCAGTAGCTATGCCAAGTGTTCTCAACACGCTGGGTAATGCGTCTAATGTGGCTTTCATAGCTACGAGGTTTTGTATCGAATATATCCAGATTCCCTCGATGATCCCAGTACCGACAAGCGCAGACAGATGATCGAAAAGCTCTAATGAGTTGGGCTCATCGACTTTGAGAGCAAGATCAAGCCACGTTGAAATTATAAGCCGCACAAGGGTCGGTGTCTCGGGGTCAGATAGGTGAGAGAGGCCTGTTTTGAGTGACTTGGAGAGTTGTAGTATTCACACCTGAGGATAAAAGGGGAAACACACGGAGAATATAAGCTCGTGAACGCCTGTCCGCAGCAGGGTTCTTTGTGGGATAGTGTGTAACATGAAGGAAACAATTCGAACACCTTCGAGCTTGTGCTCTGCCTGATAATCATCTAAGAGAGTCATCATTGGTGGAACGAGTAAAGGCCATATATCCTCATATCCATCGGGCTTCACACAATAGCTACGCTTGAGTCAGTGAACTACACGATATGACACGGCTACTCACGGAAATATACTTAACAACCCAAGCAAGAACACTCCAGATTCCAGGATAGTTCTTCCACACTTGCTCCTCATAATAGTCTTGTACAGCATTAGGTCCACCTGCAGGGCGTGCAAGCTTCTTTCCAGTTTTGATGTTGAGGTGTGGATGTGGATTGGAGGAAAAAATCGTTCGGAGATTTTTAGATAGGATCTGACGTAGCAAGGCAATGGTAGGCTGACTGATTTGAGGAAGCGAGAGAATTTCTAGTAAGTGTTATCAAGAGCTATTACAAGTCGCATACGAAAATGATACCGAAGGCAAGATGTTGCATCCCAGGCGTCGACCAAGGTGCGAGGTCCAACCCGTCACTGCCGGATTCAATGGTGTATGGCATCACGTAGAAAACGAGATCCGCGAGCAATGTATCGTTGAAGAGTTCCCCCTCAGCCCGCATTTGAGCCACATGTGTATTCAGCGCATCTAACTTGTTGTAGACATTGTTTTTCCAAGCTGCGAGAGACTTGAGTAGCTCCTGGTCGTCGGATATCCTCTGGAACCGGCCGTACTCTGAGGGAATCTTCAAGGGCAGGAGAAACTTATCCAATTCAATCATCAAGTGCCTGTGAACTTGATACTAGAAATCCAGGTACACATCAAACAAAACGATTGAGCAAATCCCAAACACGTGAGCATCTGTTGTCAGGCTCGTCCACTCCCCGATTCTAATTCTTCTTAACAAGTCGTGAGTCTGGGCTCAGGGGATTTGAAATGAAGCTTAATTGCTTTCCTGTAGCAACAAAATGGGACAGTCCCATGTGTCCTTACACTAAGTCCATTTATGTAACCAATCGAATGACTATCATCAGCGTCACAGTTCATGGAAGGGCATTCTAACTGTAAGCTTATGTTCTCTCCACCTCTACGACATGCTACGGTATAAGCGATGGATCCACCTGAACAGTCACACAACCAGAACTGGAGCGGTTGAAGAAGCGCTTCATGAAGCTCGGCAGGTGCAAGAGGGGTCCTTTGTTGTGATGCTTTTTCTGATGAAAATCTTGTCGCCGCTGGTACTGAACTTGGGGATGATGACGCATTCACTCTATATTGGTACTGTCTGCTCTGGTTCTCTAATCCAAGTGTACAATATTCCTAAATCTCTCTCAGGGATCCTCCAACAGCTCCTCTATATAAACACTCCTCAACCCATTCTGATGACATTACGACTATATCATTTCATCCCGCCGTGTCATCGCCTCTCATCCTCTCAGGTTCATCAGATGGTCTCCTCACCATTTCAAAAGCAACACAGATGAAGACGAAGCAATGCTACACGTCCGTTCGTGGGGCACTAGCATCTCCCAGGTAGGCTGGTACTGCTCAAGTGCCAACGTACCATCATTTGGGGTATGGGCCGCTAGCGACATGGAAACATTCGGTCTCTGGTCGGACGAGGTTTGCCATCTTGTCTGACATCAATTCGCCATCGTCTCTGATTCTCCCAAGCTCGACCAGTTGCTGTCATCCGACATTCGCTCTCCCTCAGCCCACACCCAGTCTTGGACTTGGGTGACGGACTATCTCATCCAAGAAGGTTTGAGATCATACGTAGGATCTAACGAGTAAGTTTTGCTTCCCATTCATTGGCATTAGTCCACATTTCCCAGGGGAGATGCAGCATTCATCAGCCCGCCTGGTTTATCGAGTTCTAAACCTCCCACAAAGTTGATTGGAAATTGGGTCCTTTATTCACTCTGGAAAAATTGTCACACTGGTATCATTCGCTCAATATTACCCGACGACGAGGTGAGCTTGCCCATCAGTTTTTTTTGCTTTTCGTACTGGTTGAGCCGCATAATGTAGTCATAGTAACAGGTGGCGAGGACGGCAAAATTCAAATGTGGAAGGATACTCCCCTTGATTTATCAGGCCTCAAAGACGTCGACGGAGATTTAGAATTGATGACAGCTCCAGAGGCATTTTGACTGTCTTGCAAGAACAGGAAACGGAATCACGATGAAGACGAGATATTGATAAGGGCATTGATTGATTAAATATTTTCAAAAGTGGATGTCGGACAGGAAAGAAATTGCGGTACCAATGATATCTCGATTACTGTATTTCCAATATTTGTACGCTGTCAGATTTAGTCGAGCTTGATGATTCTGATTGCTAGTAGCTTCTCTACAAAACACAGAAGATGTATTGACGTTCTTGTTTGGCTTCACAGCGACAGCAGTATGGAGACGATCGAACGCAAACTCTATGCCAACTATAACTCAAAAGTTTAAATTTTCAATGATCTTTCACAGATGGCTATGCATGAATCGTGACCTCATGATGATCTCTGAGGAGGTTTTTGGGACTGCGAGGGTAGCACAATATATCTTGCATGGCAACTTTGATGACATGTATAGTTCGTCTGAGATGGTAGACTATGGGTGCTGTCTTGACAATTGCGGTCACCACGCTCGGTATTCTGGAAGGAAACATTTGTGTGGCTGCCGGTACTTACGAGAGAGAGGCGAGAGAGTTTAGCGTAGGCTGGGGCTGGAGAATATGGGCTCTGCTGAAGAGAGTGTGGTCGTACAGCGTTAACATCTTGTCGTTCATGGTCTCAGGCGCCACCACAGATGATCTCTAGGTGCTTCGCTTTAAGCTATCTTGTCTGCGTTGTCGACTTAAAGATCATAGCCAAATTATCAATCTCCTGAAGTTCTATGATATGCTCATCAAGTCACAAAACAATGGGTTCAATGATGATGGTGAGGTAGTTCCTTGGTAATTCCTTCTGTCCATTGGAGGTATTAACCAACAGGGATACCCAAGCAGTCTAAATGTAAAAACCAATCGTAGTCCAACTTTTTGCTGTAGGACTATTGAACCAGACAGAACCACAAGTTCACTATAGATCCTACACCGACCCATGTGAAGTGGTGCAATGATAGAATTTTCGTCAATGTGGATACTTCCAAGCTCTAGAAGACCCATGCAACATTGATAGGAAATTCAAGACTAGCACAAACTTGCTAGGAGAACACACATATTGCAGACTCGTTGCATCTAATTCCAGGATAGCGTACAGAACGGAAATCGACTGAGGTACAGTGATTCTTGATAGTCCGACATAAGCATATACTTTGAGGTCGAGAATTAATTTGTGCATGTTGAAGAGTACATATGATTCAACGAGTAACAAATGTGATTAATCTGATGATGAGGTCACTCGCGCTGCAGATATTAATTAGATCATGATCATGTCAACATGGTACAGAGAGAAACAACATACTGTAGATCAATTGTGCCGAGGAATGCACAACAGGCTTGATCAAGTTCTCGTTTTTTAGATGTTTAATAGCAAGACGTGCCAACGAGCCGCTTATCCTGAGACGCTCAATGAGGATGCTCTGGCTGATGAGTTTGAAGGTGGGAACCTCCTTCAAGATACGGTCGTAGGTGGCTTTATCGAGATTGACAGCGTGCTGGGCCTTGTCCTTGACCTTGCCCTTGGACCACTTCTTCTTCTTTGCTGCCTTGCCGCCTGACGGCGCTGCTGCTTTTGCTTTGGGCTGGTAAGTGAGAGTTGGTCAGCATGCCGAACTTGAACTCATCGATAACTTGAATGTGACATCCAACAGATGCTGCGAGTCAAATCCATTCCTTTGGCCACATCTTGGGCCCACAATACATATGCAATAGTAGAAGCACGGTGAACTGGCATCAAGACACTCACCATTACTGAGCTGACCGTTGACACTGGATAGTCCCTGCTGGGTACATCGCTAGGTTTCGGTAATCGCGTGCCTTGTTTGGTTAATTTTATTACATAATTAACTCCAAAGTGCGTGAAGGTCGACACGTTGATCGAATGTATTGTCCGGCTCAAATTACACTTGGTGTTGAGGATACATCCCAGGTCAGGCAATGCTGCCATTATACCTCTTGCTTCTTCCTCTGTCATCACATGTTGCTAGCGCAATAGACAAGACCTTTGGAGTCGCGCCTGAACTGGTGTCCAAATATGTCTCGACGAATGGGAAATGGAGATGCTTAGATGGGTCGAAGGAAATTTCCTGGGATTCTGTAAACGATGACTTCTGTGATTGCTTAGATGGCAGTGATGAGCCCGGTACGTCAAGACATTGCGCATGGAAAGTTGACGCTAGACCAGATCTTAGGAACTGGTGCTTGCCCGGATACATACTTTTATTGTCAGAATCAAGGACACATAGGTGCCTCAATTCCGAGCTCACAAGTGCGAGATGGACTATGCGGTATGGTCTTCCTTCTTGACATTGAAAGATTGTATTTATCAAGTCGTCTTAGAACCTCGATGCTGTGATGGATCGGACGAACTCCTTGGTGTTTGTGAAAATGTGTGCAAGACAGTTGGCGAGAAACACAGGAAGAAGCACGAAGCAGAGATGAAGCTTCGTAAGACTGTAAGTCACGTTGCGATTAAACCTTGGAGTACTCTCTCTCAATATCTACTCAACATTAGGGTGCTAAAATCCGTTCCACTTATATCGCCTTTGCTCACAGAGAGAAGAAACGTCTCGAGGAACAAGTTGGAGGTCTTGAAAAGGAGATTCAGGTCAAGGAGAAAGAAGTTGAGAGACTGAAAGGCATGTAATTTTCTTCTATAAACGGATTTGTGATATTCATTCCGTTTTAGATATTGCTGAACGCACGGAATCTCTAACTGCTGCAGCCCTGGAGCACAAAAAACAGTCCCGTAAGTCCCTTTGCAGATACCCAGAAATAGTTTAAGAAATCATCGCCATTAGCACTCTACACGACGCTTATTGAACAACATAATGCTTTGAAATCACTCCAGCGCGAACACGAGAAGCTCCTTGAAAATGAAAGGAAATTAGGTGATATTCTTGACACCCTGCGACGCGGCTATAATCCAAACTACCAGGACATGGCTGTCCTGGAGGCTGTCCGTGGTTGGGAAGAGCATGCTAGCTTACAGCATATCAATGAGGCTAGTAAAGAGGATGGTAACGGAGAAAAGGGTAAAGAGGCTGAGGAGGCCAAAGATGAATCTTCAGAAGAAGGCGTATGGGACGCTGATAAATTTAAAAATCAGCTTGATGCGCTGTTAAATACGGATTATACATCGTTGCTGCTCGGGCATGACGAGTATACTCGCTCCGCAGAGGAAAGCGAAGAGAGTTCCAGTAAGTAAGTCCCACTTGAAGGTGAACGAAGAGATTAAACCCTTGTTCAGTTTACGATGTCACGTCCTACCTTCCTGAATTTGTCCTCGATTACTATGATCAACTGAAGGATGGTTTACTCACACTGTTGGAATCTCTCCATGTCATTCCGGTCGCAGATGAAACCTCAGGTGATTTTCTTCCATTATCTGATGTACCTGTTTACTCAGTTGTTTTAGTCGAGTCTTCACGGGCTCGTCAAGCATTTACTAACGCTGAGAATGACCTCAAGAAACTTCAGACCGAGAAGAAGGATACTGAGGAAAGCATCACCAAGATTTTCAATGTTCAGGGCTTTGGAGCAGAGGGCGAATGGAAGAAGCTCGATGGTACTTGTCTTGAGTATGATACTGGAGAGTACATCTACGAAGCCTGTCTCTTCAACGAAGCTAGACAAAAGCCGAAGAATAGCGGCTCAACTTTCAGCCTAGGGTAAGCAGTTATCTGTCCATGATTAGTCGACTTGCTCAACGTGGATCAACAGCAAATTTGAATCATGGAATCCCTCGCCCAATGTTCAACCTGGCACACCTGAATATTACTCAAAACAAGTTTACAAGCGTGGCGCAAGGTGCTGGAATGGACCAGAGCGCAATGTTATCGTATGTTCATTATTTCTCGTCGCATCGCCCTTCCTTTTGACCTTCCTCGTAGCTTGTCATGACGTGTGGCACAGAGAACACTATCGCCTCTGTGCAGGAGTTGGAGAAATGTGAATATCAGTTTACCGGAACATCGCCTGCGCTATGCCTGTCCCCCGCAGAATCAAATAAGTCGCGAGAAGAGCTGTGATGATTGACAGGGTAGCTTTCGACTCCTAATCCAACTATATTTATTTTGACTATCAGCTTCGAAAGCTTCAGAAACATCCATGTGAATCCTCTGCTCATTGTATCAATTGTCGATAACATAGAGTGGCGTGATGAAATATCGTGTTGTCCAATGATATCGTCCGAAAGGCATATCCCGGCACTGGTCTTCGGAGGCTAGCAAATCAATTTGAAATGAACTTCCACTCCATGTTATTTATGTCCTCGATCCTGTTTAATCACGTGCATGAACAGCGGACGATTGTATCGACGACATCGGAGCTCGGCCACCGCGATGACAAGCCCCATATTCAGCAACAGGAGATATCAGGCCCATGTCCGCTCGATCCTCCAAGCGAGAGCATTGATCATTCGCAATAGAATGCTGTTCGGTTCTCGGGACTGACGTGAGAATGGTCAGCTGGATCATATATTCTGCACCTCCAAGACCATCAATTGTATCTTGTCTAGCGCGAACAAACATTTACTCTAGCTTGCTCCAGTCCCATTGGCAATTCTCCGACGTAGACTGCATATGAGTGATACAAAAGAAGTCGACTCGGCATCAAAGTTTGCACTATACCCCCTAAGTGCTTTTGATGTCCTTTTTGAACGAACGACCTTCGTAACCGGATGGCTTGTTGAGGGTACACTGGACAGTGCAGCTCTTGCAGAGGCACTCAAACGGATCACAGAAAAATGGCGAATGTTAGCTGGAAGGCTAGTTTCACGGAAAGTTGATGAAGTATGTAATTCTGGGTTCTATTCATGTCATTCTTAATGGGACATATCTAGTTGAGCACGGGCCGAAAGACTGAGTGGTACCTGCGAATACCTCTCGGGCCCTTACCACCATATGCTGATTATCCAACGTTTTCCCTGTCAACGACAATCTCAAAACAACCTCTTACAGATTATATCCCAGTCCCGTTCACCTGGCCGTCTTTATCTTTTCCTCCAAAGGTCTTCATACATCCGTCTACCCCTAGACAGTTTTCATCATGGGAAAATCCCAGTCAACCATTAACATGCTGGCATCTGACGTATTTCCCCACCGGCACTATGGATAAGTCCGGGCGCGATTATACATGTATTGGTTTCTCGAGGTCCCACGGCCTGTTTGATGGTGGAGGTGCAGCGATGATCATGCATGCCCTTATTGCCGAAATCAAGGGAAAGAAATGGACTGTACCTCCGTTACCATTGGAATATCCCAATGTAAACTCTAATCCTATCAAGGAATGTGCCGAAGAAGAGGTCAGAATACAAGAGCATCGACATGAGTGCATCAATTACTCGGGTATGGCAGTCCTTGGTGTTAGTGGTGCACTCAAGCTCGCTGCATGGCACGTGAGAGAGAGATGGTGGAGAGGCGCTCAGAGACGGATCATACTTCTATCCAAGGCAGCCTTGGAGTCTCTTGTTGAACATGTAAGGGGCAGTATTAGGAAATGGAGGGAATGTGTAGAGGGGATTAGTACTGGCGATGTCTTGGTGGCTTGGTTACTGAAGGTTTGTTTAACGATACTGTTACAAGCAGCTTATCAAAGAAGAACACTAGACAATATACTCAGCCGGAACATCACCAGAAACTGTCATAAATTGTAGCAATGTCGCGTCTTTCAGGCAACTGATACCCTCTGGTCGGTCGGCTGACCTTTACCCCCATAATGCATTCATTCCTCTCCCATATCCCCTATTCAAGGTCTCAGACCTCCAAACTTTACTCCTCTCAGAGCTGGCATACATTCTTCATGTTGCTCGCATGTCTCAATCTTTCGACCATGTTGGTCATGCGTATAAACTCGTGACGCAGTCAGTCACGACTTTTTTCCTTGATCAACATGCGGATGAGACTTTGTTCGTCTCAAATGTATCGGCATCGCGGATATTAGAGAGTGATTGGAGTGCCATCGGCGCAGAAAGGACTGTGTGCGGTTACAGGTACCAAATCACGCCGAACAAACTTTTATTTACAAATTCGGTATTCATCGCTGGTCGGCTGGATGATGGCAGTACTGTGTTGGATTTTACCCTGAGTAATTCGAAGACTGGACTTCTGGCTGAAGAAGTGCAGAGGCTGGAAAGAAACATCACAGCTCAAGTATGCGCAGTTTCTGAGTTTGTTTTTCATCCTTTCTGAGAATGTTTGCACAGGAAAATCAGAAAGTTCAAACCTAAGGAGCAGGAAGAGTAAAATGATAGATACGATACAGACATAGTTAAGAGTGAGGATTGAAATCAATCTTAATGACTTCCCACGCTCTTGAGCCAACTCGGTACCATTTTTATAGAAGTTGTAAAAGAACTCGTACGAGTACTTTTCTCTTCTTATTACTCACCTTCACGACCTGACGACCCATGGAAAGTGTGAATTCAAAAGTCAATGGTGCAGCCCAGCATGTGCCTCAGGAACAAAATAATTTTCTGATGAGATGGGCGACCAGAATTCTCATAGCCTTACTCTTGTTTGCGTTCTGTGGGTGGCTGGATACTATTAAGGTTTTACTCTTCGATAATTGATTGAAAATCTAAAAGACTTACTGGAATCCTCTTCCAGCATCGATGGTACATCTTTGACCATACGGCTCTTCACCAGCTCGCGCAAGAAGCCATCACCGTCGCGGGTCCCAACAACACTCAAGGAATAATTAATCATATAGTTGACAGTCTTTCTGTTACTCATTCACCATGGATCAACACTAAATCTAATGAATGGGTCTTCAATAATGCCGGTGGTGCTATGGGGGCAATGTATGTTATCCATGCCAGCATAACCGAGTATCTGATCATCTTCGGTACACCGTTGGGTACCGAGGGCCATACCGGACTACACACCGCAGACGACTATTTCAACATTCTTGTTGGCGAGCAATGGGCTTTCACTCCTGGAAGTTTAGAGATGGAGAGGTATACACCTGGCAGTGTCCACCACTTGCCCCGGGGTACTGCTAAACAATATAAGATGCATAAAGGCTGTTTCGCCTTGGAATATGCCAGAGGTATGTTGTGCATCAATTGAAGTGCTGGTTATTGATGATGATTGATATTGTTCCAAAAGGCTGGATTCCACTCATGTTGCCCTTTGGATTTGCTGATATTCTGACATCGACACTGGATGTCCCAACCTTTTACAATACCGTCCGAATCACTGCTAGGGAAATGACTGGGAATCTCCTTATTGGAAAGATCTAGAAGTATTACTACTCACATTGCTACATCCTAAATACCCTTAACTCGGTGATTCAGCTACAGAATATATCAGACAATAATACGTAGAAGCAGGGTAGCAATCCTTACAAATGTCCTAACCTTACGATTTCTACATTCACTTCCCTTTTTTTGCTGAGGGAAAAACCAAATGCCGTTTCCCCACTTGGACTTGGTAGGATTCATGGTTCGACTAGACCTGACATAGTTCAGCCTATCATAATTGGAATTGGCATAATTCCTTTTTTTTGACTCTCGATTATCAGGAGATAAACCAAGAAATACTAATTTCAATACTGTTTGGAATACAAACAACAAGGGTGCTTCCCAGAAAGTTGAGTCGAACTGGGAATACAGTATTTATGTAATAACAATAGAATGAATTTTGGGGAAAAAAACCAGCTCACAAGTTTTCCCATAGACGAAATTCAAACACCAACTTCTTCCGCTAACCCAGCTACTGCATGACTTACATTCATCTTCCACCCTTTCACATCCTCATCTGGATCTTTATCAGCCCAGATACTATCTTTATCTCCAACTCTTCCTGGACAACAACCCATCGAGAGAGTAGGAGTAGGAGTCATGATAGAAGCCGTAGTCGTAGCAGATGATTCTTTCCCTTTTGAATTTGAATCCCACGTCGTGGTCGCGTCCACGAAGTCAGAGTTCAAATTTGATTGAACTCGGTCATTTGTGTTGGGACAAGACAATGGCGATTTTGACGGGCCTGTACCCAGTCCTGCTACATCACTTCCATTTAATAGCGACGACGATATTTTGCTGTTCGATTTTCTTTTGGATAGGCCAGCAGTTGTTGCTGTTGATGCATCCGGCGAAACATCTATATCCATACTATCCACATCAACCTCTTCTTCTTCCTCTTTCATCTTCCTTTCCCTAATCACTTCTCCGTCCTCCTGAAAAAAAGAAAGAAAGACGAACCATGTATCGTGTATATATCAAAAACAACGAAAAAAACACATACAATATCAAATTCATCCTCCCTCTCTTCATAATTAATATTCTCATCCACTTCTTCAAATCCACCGGCAAAAGCTCCCCATCGTTCCGCTTTCGGACAATGCCATATAAGAATATTACCATGCATGGTCGTAGATGCTATTAACGATTTGACTGGATGCCACTGAATTCGAAGTTCGTTAAGCTAGAAGATAAAGTGAAATTGATTCACGTACGTGTATATGTGCCAAAGGTTCTCTTCCACCGTCTAACGTGGTAGAAAATTGCCCATCGTTTGATAAATTCCATATATAGATCTTGTGTGTCGCTGGATCAGCAGACCCTATTCGGGAACAGCGAAAGATATTGAGTTCGTATCGGGCGTTGACGTTCGGAATCACAACTCACCACCGGCTAACCACTCTCCGTCAGGACTATACGCCATATTATGCCATGCTGTTTTATTTATGGGATCATGAAATCTATGTGTTGGCTCTAACTCCTGTTCATTGACATTAGATGCTGTTGACGCTGTTCTCAAAGCTGGCGTTGATCTGGAAGAAGAGGGAGGAGAGGGGGAGGAGGGGGAGGAGGAACGATTTGCATTGTTGCTATTGTCATCGGATGACGGAGACAAGGGGACTTGATAATTGGGTACTGTGAATTGTCGAAGTGTACGGTCCGACGAATTCATGACTAGTCGCCTGTGTTGACTAAGAAATGATGCTGATAAGTATGTGCAATGACACATACCGACCATTACGCGTAAAATCTAAACTCTTCATCAGACTGACACTCGGGATTCTATGTCTCCCAACCATCTTTCAATTAAAAATGAAAAAAGTCGGACTTCCAAACGCGAAAAAAATATCTCACCAATTTTGTTCTTGTATTGAACACTAACAGCATTCCATTCGCGGTTCCAGCAAACACATATCTCCCTGAGATATCAAATCTCGCGACTGAAATAGGGGATCTGTATAACATGCAAGATTTGTCAATCCATTCGTAATATGACCAGCTCACGCGTCAAAAGTGTAACAGAGGGTTTACATACCGTTTAGGTTCCTTGAAAGGAACAGAGGACAACTCTTCACCTTCTTCACCTTCTTCACCCTCCTTCTCTCTCTCTCTTATTTCTCGGTGACGAATTTGAAACAGCGTATCAAAAAGCTCTGTACTTCCTTCATGTCCCGTTCTCAAATCCGTTATGAAAAGTTCACCTGTGGATAAGAGGACGAGTATAATTTTACTTTTTATTTGTATTTTTCAGCTTAGAAAGGGAAGGGAAGAGTGGGGGAGAGGGAGGGAGGGGAAAGACACACCTATTTCGAGGATGAAAACTAGCGCTGACAACGCTAGAATCGAATCGAATCGTTCTCATCCTCTGTAAACATCCTATACCCTTCGTCAACCGTCCAGCCAGATCCCACACAATGACATTCCAATCTTTCGAAGATGTCAAGACATAACGTCCATATCTCGACCAACTGCAATCATAACGCAGTTAATTCACACACACATCAGGCGGAGGAGGAAGTGGAGGAGGAAAGCTAACCCACTTACTCAACGCTTGTCACACTTTTGACATGCCCATCCAACACTCTTACAGGTGCCCGGGTACTCAAATCCCAGATAACGACAGTTCCATTATGTTTACCAGCTGCTATCCAACGACCTGAAGGATCAAATTTGGAAAAATAAGCACTGGCGAGAAGGGAAGTTTGGATTGCTGTCGGGTGGGTGATTTGGAAAGGGTCTTTGCATGGTAATCAACTTGGGTATCTGGTTGATTAGTCTATAGAAAGACATACTGATCATGTTGCTCATTGATACTGGTGGCAAGTCTTTTTAAGCGGCACATGCGACAAGGCACGACAAGGCACACGCGTGACTAATCTTAATTAGGAGAAAAAAAATTAATGCTTAAGAGAAATAATACAACAGTAATTAAGAAGAAACCCGGAATATTCACATCTAATCTCAGGGACTCGTAGGCATCTTCTCATCGCGTTCCATTATTTCTGGTGTCTTTTTATCATCAGTTAATACAACTTGTCCGCTCGCAATATTAGGAGTCGTATCCCGCAACGTCTGATCACTGTCCTTGCTCACGACTGTCCTTGCTCTGATCGTTGGTTCATCATCTGTTGTAGTCACTGATGAACTATCCTCAGTAAGCGTCTCCGTCTCTGTTTCATCTTCATCGGTGATAGACGAGTTTTGGTGATACCGGCTGGCAAGAGGTGGGGGGCAGGGTTGGGAGTAAGAATTAGATTGTTTTGTGAGCGTTGATGGGCGTCCATCCACTAATTTGCTTCCATCGATAACGCCCATAGCGCTAATAGGGGCGGCAACACCGTTCCCAGAGACAATGGGTGCATTGCGTAGAGGGTGTGGAGCATGGGAGTCACCGGCCAGAGCTCCCGAGCTGCGGGAGAATAGAATCAATTGCTCGGCATACCTCTGCATCTCATCGGACGAGATAACAAGCCTAAAGTCATTTAGGAGTAAAAACTGTAATTCGAGCTGATTGAGTTCTGAAAGCGGCAATCCCCCGACCTAAACCAGGTCAGATAAAGGGGTCAGATGAGAAACAAAGTGGACCGACTTTGGCATATCGAGAGTTGGTGTAAAAGACGTCGGAGAAAAATTTACTAGCGACAGTGACGCCTGCGATGACGAGGCGATGGATGTTGTAAGAGTCGATGACGAATGTTCTGTCGGTGGCATCGGCATTAAGTTTACTCATACGGTCGAAATAGACCAAGAGGGCGAGGAAGACCTCGTTGGTGGTGGGGCAGTACTTGAGGATGCGGAGAAAATAGGCTTCGAGGGAGATGGTGGGAATGTTTCTGGCATGGAAGGTGAGGGTGGATGCAGGGGAGGATATGGCGGAGCGGGAGGCGGTTGTGAGGGTGAGCCATAGGGGTGAATTGTGGTGGGCTGTAGAGTCGGACGTTGTTGCGACGCTACTCGGGCGCATCTCGAGCTGATCGTTGGTGGATGCGATCTGGGTGAGCAGCGAGGCGAGCAGTCTGACAAGGTCAGTCGTCGGATATGAATGTACATTCACTGGCCGACTCGGTGAGGGACGTCTTGCAGCGCTGATTTTGCGGGTTGTTGAGCGCTGGAGAGCACCTCCGTCGCACGCGGAGCTCGTTGCGGCTGACGATGAGGACCTACGGTGTGCCTGACGCACACCAATCTGAGTTGCCACGGACACAGATCCCTGGGAATACACATCTGCTGAGGGGTGGACAAGAGCAAGCATTACCGCTAACACGACTCCTGCCCATTTTTATCACCCCTGGACACGTGCTACCCGCGGGAATTTCAGTAAACGTGCTACATACTATCTACTCCTTTTCCACGCACTGTTTGCTCTACCAACCGGTTAAAACGACCTTGGTGCTGCAAGTTTATAGCGTGTCCCGTGTCATTCCACTCTACTAGCTCTGCCCTCGCCATCGCTGCCTTCAGTTTGCGCGACATCGCCGGTCGAACAAGGTGATCCGTGTCCCCTGTGACGATAGTCACGTGAGGTACACTGCCGCCGATCCGCTCCAACTTGGACTCATCGACGTAATGTGTTAGCCCTGCTGCCATTTGTGAAAAATGTCCTATCATTCTTTGACGTTTTGTCATTGTTACTCGACGCAAATATAGCTGCATTTTTCTGGTTATCACTTTGAACTGATTTTATGAACCACCTACCTCAGTCTGCAATACTCGGTTCGTTTTTCCAGGTGCCTCTTCACTCTGTGCATCCAGCCATTCATTCGGGAACAGCATTGCCAGCACAGTTGGCGCAGCTTGGACTGGATCACTTGTGACCATAAGTCTCGCAAGGCTGCTAACCCCTTTCCATGGGGGTAAGTTGTTCCACACTCCACCCCCCGGTGTCGTCACTGCTAGTACTAACGATCCAATTCGCTGAGGTATCCTTAATGCCAGTTCTGTATCTCCTTTATCACCGGAATGAACAAGTAATATTCTGAAACGACTCACCTTGAGCGATCATACCACCGAGGCTAATTCCGACAACATGAACTTCCCTTTCTCCGGTCCATCCAACATAGTCCAACAACGTGATGATATCTTCTGCCATCCCACTTGTCGTATACGGTCCCCTCGGGTACCCTGAGTGCCCAACGCCACGATTATCGAACACCAACACCGTTGATTGTTCTTCTTTACCATCCTCTCGAAATGCCTTCCCACTCCCAAACCACTGTACTTGTCCTTGCCACCCATACGAACTTGAATTTAATCCATTAATTAAAAGTATTTTGTACGCGCTTCCTTTCCCATGTTGCTCAAAATACAAAGAGTGTGACTCTACGAGGTTTGATCCCTGAGGTCGGAGTTGAGTGACTGGACAGAGTCCTTTTCGAACACATGTAGAAGAGTCAAAATAGCCTGATATATCACCCCCAGTGAATTCCATTGTACAACCAAGTTCGCAAGATGGAGTGTGGTGATGGTAGGTTAGTGTGTGAAAGTCTACAAGTCATCATCATTTCCTATAAATGTACTCGGCAAAGATTTGATGATGAGTGACATTAGCATGAGCAAATATCACTCATTGGATGACTTCCTGAAGGATTTTTGAGAGAGTCTAGGAGTACAATGTAAACCACAAATTTTGGTCTAAGGAAGTCCTCATAGCAACAATCCCTAGATGTGATATCACTATGTCACACATCTTCTCATCATCAAACCCTCAGAGAATTCACATAAACAATAGAATATGAATGCAACAAGTGCTAGAGACACTGAAGAGGTTTTAACTGTGACAAGCAAGGTAGAAAGGGTAGTGACAGTCCTCTATAGTACTGAAAACTATACTAGAAAGATAAATCAGGAAGGTAGAAAGAGGAGAGATAAGGAGAGATAAGATGGGGATGAAGATCAGAAGAGTACTCAAGTGGTAACAAATAAGGGTTGGCTGTGATTGGCTCTAGACAACATACCTTCAAGACACCTTCATCTGCATGCCCTAATGAGTTGATAGCAATGCCTGCACTGAAATCCAAGTATTTTTTGCCTTTGGTGTCCCAGATGTATGATCCTTTCCCATGCAAAATAACAAACTCAGGAAGAGAAGCTCTGCACACTTTTCTCTGCTCTGATCTGACCATACATTCAAGTTATAGAGTGGTTCAGCATATTTGGTGCTAGAAGATGTAGGCAGTGTCCAATGACTTGTCTATCTATGAAAACTGTGAGTCATGAATATACTGATTGAGAATTCAGTACCCACAGAGAGTAGACAGGTGTACAGTACACTTAAAAAATGGGGTGCCTA
>Ga0153924_1000710_pt1 | contig 19895 bp, 14 predicted proteins | sample TSNJ008MetaG_FD_104709 | JGI IMG/M metagenome (GOLD analysis project Ga0153924, IMG submission 104709) | Attine ant fungus gardens microbial communities from New Jersey, USA - TSNJ008 MetaG | ecosystem: Host-associated > Fungi > Mycelium > Unclassified | place: USA: New Jersey, Wharton State...
AAAGCAACACGATGAAAGATATACAGCAGATCTCAAACCCAACCTTCCGCGCACTTCTTGTCCGGTCTCCGACTATTCCTCCCCCTACATTCCAGCTTGCCGCAATCTTGGCAGGCATTTCCGCAGAACGTGTACCCTCCCTTTCCTTTACACTCCTTGGATCCACACTTGCAACAGTGCCGCGGGCTTCGTTTGGTCTGAACTCCTTCACTGTCCCCATTAACCACCGGCGCAAACTGCGTATTAGGACCCACAGAGATCGTGCCAGCACCCATCAAAGGCTGCGAATAGAAAGCATACGGCATGAAGGGCGGGTGCTGAGACAGAGGATAGGGATGCTGTTGGACAGGAGGAGCACCAACAGCAACAGGTCTCTGCGAGGACGGTTTGCCGACATCTGATTCCCTCACCGCTGTGTTTCCGTTCCATCCAGCATTGTACGTGTTTCCGAGATTCTGCACCGGAGTGAACGTCAGCGGCCTCTCAATTCATTGTCGAGGAGGAACATACGTGAGTTGCTGGTCCACTGGCAGCCTCGTCGACACCTGATTGTGCATCAACCCCTTCTGCATCTGGATCGTCCATAGCATCGTTGTTCGCCATAGGGGCTCCCGCAAGAGCTCCAGAAGACGGAAGGGGTCCGTCGTCTGATACACCATGCTGAATCAAGTAGATCAGATGCAAGACAACTTCTTTCTTCAGTCCCGATTTCAGGGATGCTCGGACGATGTTCCACAGCAGATTCGACACACCAACGACTTTCCAGTTCCAGATCTCAGGACTCGTCCCAGCATCTGTGTCTCCGTACACCAGGCGGGCCGGGAACTCGTCCTGGAGTTTGGCAGGCAGAGACCGGAGAATGGAGGGATCTGTACTGGCGAATTTGCGGCCATCGGGACCTGCAGTAGTTGCACACGAGGCACTCCTGCATACATATTCACACCCGATGATGAAGAACGGTTTCTCGATGTCGTATATCTTGACAGGGCCGGAGGCGATGCGGCCCTGATTGGTAAGAGGCTCGGAACAAGCAGGGCAGGAAATCCCATTGAAGACGAGCGGATGAGGATCCCAGTAAAAGAAGCGGTGTTCAGAGGGCGTGCGGGCCGTCGAGGTCGATGCAGTGAGAGAGAAATACGCAGGGGACGACGGGAGCCAGAAGGTCTTGAGGATGGAATAAAGCGAGGGAATGGGTTGCGGCTGCTGGGATGTGTGTGCGAGGGATATCAGATGGGATCTGAATGCTTCCTCTGCTGTCCGACTGTCGTCGGGAGTGGGATTTGGAGGTGCGAGAGCAGTCAAGAGAATGACAAGCAATACATCGGGCTTACTGCGAGCAAGCTCAGCCCAGTCGTCCAACTCCATGTTCGGGTCGATGTGAAAAGCCATTGAGTGAGAGGAAAGAGGGCCACCGGGCACAAACAAGTCCACTGGGGGATACCCTTCCGGGTGGTGTGCTACCCAGGCATGGGTATTCCGTTTGACCTTTGGACGCTCAGGACCCACAGATCCTGCTGGCAAACCGTCCTTGCGAGGCCGTCCTACTGGCCGTTTGATTTTAGGCAGAGGAGGAGGAACGCCTAGCAGATTTTTCTTTGAGCTGCCTTTTGGTCGTCCAGGACGCCGTTTGACAGGTTCTGCTGAGTTGACCTTCACAGGCAGTGTTGCTTCCAGTTTTGCATCCTCTGGAGCCCCGACGACGTGGCCCACAACGGGGCTGTCGCTGGCAATGACTTGGGGGGAATCAGAGCTAGCATTATCCTTATCCATCTGTTTTTGTTTTTAAAAAAAATTATTTCAGCATTTCGTGAACGCGAGTGCCCGAGCGAGAAAACGTGGAACAAAAATGGAAGACATACCTTTGAGCTATGCAGCACGATTTTGGAATGACCTTTGATTATTTTTCAAGCACTCGTACGGCGACTGCTGCCAAGCACTTGAGGTATTTGTGATTAATCCAATAACTACGTGCCCAGTAACAGCCGAGTAACAGCTGACGTAAATCTGTAATGTGTCGTCACGACTATCTACTCTCCGTAATACTTGGCAATCCAGAGGCATTGGCTCTTGAAATCAGATCCTCCGAATGTCAAGTTGGTTCTATGTGTTCTTGGAACACTGTTCTATTAGCAATCATTACGCCAATTTCGATGTCATTTGCACATTATTTTATCTACATATCACTCTTGAAATGTTGTTTTGCTCCTGTTACTGATGCGGCAAGCAACAAGTGCTTCGTGATCTGGTCAATATTCATGTAATATTGCTATACTATTAGAATGTCACTTCAGATGTTTTTTACAGAGCTAACCATCATCTAAAAATGATTTGGTATTTTTCTGATTAATTATTTGAAAATCCATAAGTAGATAGTACAGCTTCATTATTCTCTGTGATGGCGATTTTAGTTGGTAATGCAAGCAGTATTGACCTTATCTGAAAGATGAGGTAAAGCTATTAAATGAAACACTGATCAACAAAAGTGTTTTCCCAACCACCATGGCTACATTCCCTATCGATCTTAGTCAGTTTAAGAAGTGAGCACATGGAAAAAGCTGTTTGACCTGCTGATGTCTTCAACGTCGACTTGAGGCTTTCTCTCGACCCTCGTAACCCTCAGCTTTCCTTCGATGAGAGAGCAACCCTGTTGGCTAATATCCAGCTCTTGCGAGATGCAATCGTCTTGTTCACAGCGACTGGCGCTGCTAGAGGCGTAAGTGGACACACTGGTATGTCATAATTGCCATACTTGAGTTCTTGTTGATTCATCAATCGAGGCGGAGCTTATGATACTGTGCCCGAGGTCTGCATCCTCCTTGCACTATTTGAGAGTTCTCGTGATTTTGTGCCAATTGTTTTTGATGAAGCTGGTGAGTGCATATATTTCGTTTTCTTATCCTCCTCGCATCGTGTGATATTGGTCGCATATATTGCTGTGGGACTCATCAGCCTGTTTCAGGGCATCGTGTTGCGACGCAGTATATCCTCGCCGCCCTAGAAGGACACCTTCCTGTTGAGCATCTCTTACATTACCGCGAGGCTAACTCAAAACTGCCTGGTCACCCCGAGTTGGGTTTGACTCCGGGTGTCAAATTTTCGTCAGGCCGTTTGGGCCATATGTGGTTCGTTGATCAATAATACAGACAGTTCATGATCCATTGTAACCACGCCTCACAGGCCCATGGTCAACGGTATCGCCCTTGCTAACAGGGACAAGACCGTTTTTTGTCTTGGATCTGACGGATCTCAGCAAGAGGGCAATGACGCTGAGGCGGCACGTCTTGCCGTGGCCCAGAATTTAAACGTCAAGCTCTTAGTTGATGACAACGACGTCACTATCGCTGGCCACCCTTCACAGTACCTTAAGGGCTATAATGTCAGGCAGACTTTGGTGGGACATGGCTTGAAGGTAGTCGAAGTCAATGGCGAAGATATTGATGCTCTGTGGGCGGCCGTATGTGACATCGTCACTCATCAAGGACCTGCTGCAAGTACGTACATGCCTGGAAGTGGCTATGGAGTATATCTCAGTTCCTATCGTTAGTTATCAGCAAGCGTGCCATGGCCCCTGGAATTCCCGTCATTGAAGGCAGCACTCACGGTCACGATGTCATTCCAGTCAAGGCCGCTTTGGAGTATTTCAAGAGACGAGGCTTACCAGACTACTCCATGATTTATAACGAGATCAAGGCAGCAGCCTCTCCTTATCTGTACAGTGGTTCTACCAAGGACGTCGGTGCAAATCGTGTTGTTTTTGGTGAAGCTGTGAATTTAGTACTCGATGGACTTAGTAAGGAAGAGGCTGCCAGCAAGGTTATGGTCATCGATAGTGAGTTATCTGATATTGAGATGATTTTCTGAACATCTTTACGCTGCCGACGATTTATTAGGTGATCTGGAGGGTTCCACTGGGTTAAAAGTTATCCACCAAAAGCATCCTGAAGTGTTTATCCCATCTGGTATCATGGAGCGCGGCAATTTCTCTGCAGCTGCAGGCTTTGGCTTTGCTCCAGATAAGTTTGGGGTCTTTTCAACGTTCTCCGCCTTCTTAGAGATGGTTCTCTCTGAAATTACCATGGCCCGCCTGAACAACTGTAATGTTTTGAGTCATTTCTCCCATGCTGGAGGTGCGTCTTAGCTCTACCTGTTTTAGCTTAGGTTGATCTTCACTGTCAGTTGATGAGGTATGCATCTCGAAGTGGTTTTCCTATATTAGACTGATTTTAATATTCTTACCTTGACCGATGGATTTCTAAGATGGTGCGTGCCTATCCGTTCCATTTTTCTTGTATTCACAATGTATATATTCGTCACCATAGGCGGACAACACATGTCATTTCGGCTAGTGTTCATTTAATATGTCTCTCATGGCAAACTTATATCCAATAGGTATCAACAACTTGTTCGCGGACAATGGACTGTCCGACGTCCAGTCTTATCTGTATTTCCCGGCCGATCCGGCTCAAATGGTGGCAATTGTTAAAAAAGTGTTCTTCCAGCGCGGTATTCGTTTCATCTTTTCAACGAGGTCCAAGGTCCCTTGGATTCTCAAAGAGGATGGAAAAACACGTTATTTTGAAGGTGACTATGAGTTCGTTCCTGGAAAGGATGAAGTCATCCTCGAAGGAACTGCTGGATATGTCATTTCTTTCGGTGAGATGTTGTACCGGGCCCACGATGCCGTCTTGCGTTGCCGTCAGGAGGGATTGGATGTAGGCTTGATCAATAAATCAACGTTAAATGTTGTCGATGAGCAGGTATAGTCATCATTTTCAGACTTTATGCCAAGGTATCATTGGATTGCCAGGTTATCCGCAAAGTTGGAGAATCTCCGTTTGTGTTAGTGGTAGAATCATTTAATCAGAAAACTGGAGTAAGTCTGATAGAAACCGTTTGCCATACAATTTTCTGACTCTGATTGGTTTCAGCTTGGCTCCAAATTTGGAACTTGGCTCTTGGAGCGTCAGCTTACTCCAAAGTACGGTTATATGGGGACTACGAAGGAAGGATGTGGTGGATTGTGGGAACAAATCTTCTATCAGGGTTTAGATCCTCAGTGTAAGCGTGTTCTGTTTCCCTTCGGTTTTGTTACCTGCTGACAATGTTCTCATCCTATTACTAGCGATAATCCGGAGGATTCAGCAGTTTTCGCAGTGAATACTTATTCAGACGAATCGTTCATGTATCGGGCTCAGCATCATGTTGAAATAAAGTGTTTAAAACATGGCGTCTTCCAATGTACACCATTTGTCTGTTGCTCACACAGTGGACCTTGTACTGTTGTTCCAGGCCTGATGTCTTGTCATTGTGCGACTCACTGTTTGACAGAAACGGTAGTCTTTACTTTGGGAGCAGGTGAATTCATTGATTGATCAACATGCACTTTAGATAGCTTATCAGCTGGTTCTGGGTATCCAAAACAAATACAAGCACCGTTTACATTGAACCGTTGGAAGTATGTCAGAATCTGAGTATTGTTGCCTCAAGATGGTTTAGCTCGTTTTCAAAAATAGTCAGTATTCGGGTATGTATTAGCTACATTATGGCACACATGCCTCTATTCCACGACTATGTGGAGTCTTTAGAAGCTCGGGACCGGAGTATGAATGTATTTGAATCGGACTGCGATCGGATACCCGGTTGATGATCTTTTACTTCTTTTTTTTAAAAGGGATCTTATGCTTGAGCTGCTCAAGTAGCGAGAAATAAGATCTCGAATGAGTTTATTCTGGGTTTTCTGAAAATGAGCTGGATGTGTTTAAGGGTAATACATACTTTAGACGTAGTTTTATTTGATAGCTAAGCATTCAAATTTGTACAGAAATTACAGTTTGAATGATCCACATATCTTCCTATGTAATGAATATAGATCATGTGCCCACCCGCCTCTGAATTGGTAAGAGGATATTGGCTTGGTTTTGATCATTTGTTCACTAGCTAAGTGGTGGTCATTCAGGAATTGTCATTGTTGATTACCAGATCAACGATGTCCTACAGGTAATATGATAATCACTCAATAATCCGCTAGGATCGCCAGCATAGTGAACAATCCTGGCCCATTATTACCACGCAGAGTATAATCAAATCACTCACTAGATCGCATCTCTGATCACAACACATGCTATCAACATGTGATGCCTAGTATGGCAAGGGTAGCTCGCACTTGTTCTGCATATCTGACTATACAGAAAACGGATAAAACTGTTGGTAGTGTGAAGCAATAGCGGCCCGGGCTAACATGAGAAGATACCGCCAAACGGATATTTTATCTACCATGTGTTTAGTGCTAGTCCGATGGCAGGACAGGATTCTTGAATCAGGGGTAAGTATTTATTCTTTCAATAGCGGTCGAGATGCGATATAAGGACAACATTCTGACTCCCCGACTATAGCCTTTATATGTCTACTTCCATGACTGGCGCTACTGCTCAGGGAGCTTTCGCAACGAAACCCTGCCCCAAGGATCCTTATCAATATCAAGTTGGTTTTAGCAACCGCTTTGCCAGTGAAGCTTTGTATGTGCCACTCCGTGGATTGACCAACTTTCTGTGACAATGTCCGCAGACCAGGGGTTTTACCTCATGCTCAGAATAATCCACAGAAGGTCAAATATGATCTTTACACCGAAGCGGTATGGATTTCAACTTTTGCCTATGATGAGTCGTTTACGTTGTCAATATCCAGGTGACAGGTTCCCCATTCATTGCACCTCGCAGTCAAAACTCTATGGAGTGAGCACACGTTTGCATATGTCTACATGTCATGGGACTGACCTCTCTAGTTGGCTGTACCGCATCAGGCCATCTGTTTCCCATCAGGGATTTACTCGCCTACCAGACAATCCCGACGTGAGTGTAAATGACTTTGTAAGATTCGTTTTAACTCTATTTTCAGCTAGAGTCAACCTTCTTGACGGTGAACCCGAAAGTGCACGCCAGTGCTACGCAATTGGCTTGGCATCCGTTCAAGCTCCCGTCAGACAAAGATAAGATCAATTTCCTGGAAGGATTAAAGACGATCGCGGGAAATGGAGACACAAGTTTGCGTGAGGGGTTGGCCATTCATGTGTATCTTGCCAATACTTCAATGGACAACAAGGCATTTTGTAATGGGGATGGGGAGATGTTGATTTGTCCTCAACAGGGCCGCTTGGATATCCAAACAGAACTCGGCAAGTGAGTCGTGTCCGCAGAAGAGATTAGGAGTTAATGTTGACCTAATTTAGGATGATGGTCAAGCCTGGAGAAGTCTGTGTGATCCAGCGAGGGATAAAGTTCAAGGTACAACGTGTGCGGAAAGATGATGAATTGACAAGCTGATCAACGAAATTTAGGTCAACCTTCCTGATGGACCATCACGGGGATGTCAGTGGACACCACTTTCTCCACGATTTTTCATCTGATCGTTATCATACTAAGATATCTTGGAGGTGTTTGGATCACGTTTTACTCTACCGGACCTTGGACCTCTGGGTGGAAATGGATTGGCGAATCCACGAGATTTTGAATCTCCCATTGCGTTTTTCGATATTGACCAGAACTCACAATGGGAGATCATCTACAAGTCAGGATTTCTAGGCTCCTCAATGTATTCGGCTGCTCAGATGTGCTTAGGGTTTCTGGGCGATTGCATGGTTGCCATCAGGAACATACGCCATTTGATGTTGTAGCATGGCATGGAAAGTGAGTGCTATTAATGCCTGTTGGATGACCAATATCGAAGCCATTTTTAGCTATGTCCCTTACAAATATGATACAGCGAAGTTCGTATATGTCGGGAGTCTCTCTCATGACCACATAGATCCTTCTATCTTCTGCGCCTTGACTGCCCCGTCTAAACAGACCGGAATTCCTCTAGCTGACTTCTTGATCTTCGGTGAGAGGTGGGATGTCGCAAGCAACACTTTCCGCCCTCCCGTCAGTATACTTCGTGACTGCTCCTTAATTATAGTCTGACTATTCCGAAGTACTACCACCGGAACGCTGCATGTGAGTTTCTGGGATTGGTTTACGGGACATATCCTGGTCGTAGCGACGACTTCTTGCCAGGTATGTGCTCTCATAATCATAATTTTGCGTTTACAGAGTGAATTAATCCGCATCATAGGAGGTGCTAGTCTCGAAATTGGATTCTGTCCTCACGGAGGTGCGTATGATACTTTCCCTGATCCACGGCTCTGACTTCAATTTTGAAAACAGTTGACTATGATACCTGGAATGCTGCATCAAATATGGACTTAGTCCCCGAAAAGATTTCTAAGGATAGCTTGAGTGAGCTTTACCATCAGCTTGTCTTAGCGGCGGAATTGATATCACCGATACTCCTTCAGTGATCATGTTTGAGTCTAGCATGCCCTTCACTGTCACCGACTATGCCATGAATCGTTGTGGTGTCAAACATGGTATGTCTCGCCACGATGTTTTGTAGAGCTGAGTAGCTGATGAACTGCATAGAATACGAACCCAAGATGTGGGATAACTTAAGACCAAACTTCATGGATCATATCGACCAAGTCAATGCTGACCTTAAGGCTGCTAGCTTGCCACTTCTCGGTACTATGCAGGAGTGAGCTTCGTAGCATTACAACCATATTTTATGCTTTTAAGTTGTGAATTCTTTAGTTAAAGCATAAATTGATTGAATATTTGCCACTGTCTGGTTCTCTAAAGTTTTTTCTGGAAGTACATTGTATTCTTTGGTAGTGTGTGTTTGATACTAAGGCTTTCCCAGGAGTGTTTTACCAGCTGTTCCTATACCAAGTAGCTATTATATACCATCTGAAATTTCTTACTCTATTCTCTTAATGTCCTTTTGACTAAAATTCAAGTTTGGATCACTGAGAGTCCGCTGAGAATTAAGGTAAATCAGTGCCTGAGGGTATAGGGATATTGCTAGTTGGCATTGACAAGCAGCTGAGACCATGATGATCCTTAAAAGATATTTAGCCTCAGCCCAGTGTTTGTTAACAGCTACTATAGACACAGCTAAAGATGGTATTCTTAATCAGAAATTGTTCACAGAGAGAAGACCTTAGTGGTCACTTGAAACCTGTAATTAGGGGTTGTCTAGAGAAGTCATAATCTGAGAAAGCTTATCCATGCTTTCCAGGGTCATATAATGAGGCAATCAGCAACAGCATTAGAGGAAGATACTTGGGTATCTTTCCCCTTCCTTTATTCAGTATGAGAACCTAAAGGAGAACCTATTCTCTCTCACTGTGCCCTGTAGCAAGGGGACCACTTGTCTTATATCCATCTCCATGTTGTCGGGGAGAAAATTAATGGGAGTCAGAGCTTCACTATCCACAGTAAATTAGATGGCAACTTGTAGTATATTAGCATGTGAGGGAGAGAAAAAAGCGGAATCAGTCCGGGAATAATAATCATGAAAGATTGTCCAATAACTCTGAGGAAGGCCACTATAAGTTGAGTTTCAGTGTGCAGTTGATTCACCAGCAAAACAAATTCGTGTTGGGAACAAATACATATAAAGAAATCTATGCTAATCACATAGGGTTCTTGCTCGCTTTCTGGAAGGTCAAATGCGACTAATAAGGTTTCATTCCTCTTCCTGACTCCAAGAACCGAAGCTGAGATCGAAGTGGGCATCGACTTGCCATTCTCGCTCACTGTAAACGTCATACAAGCAATGCCACCAGCTCTGGTAAGTGGTGGCTTTCTAGCCTCTTCCTACAGGATCCTCATGCATAATGGGTGAGCTCCAGAGGATCAGCAGATATGAGGAATCACACTCTTCTCGTCGAACAGCCAGGTAAAGCTCCTGATCTACTTCAAATGGAATGGCTGACATCATTGATGACACAGAAAACTTGATTCAACGACATCCAAAGACTCTCTGCTCAGAGCGGAAAGATATCGCAAGGCAGAATTTCTCCTAGCTCAGTCTTTGCTTGACTGCGAGGACGAACTTTCTCCTCAGGAACTTCAACTACGGACGCTGAAGCAAGCGATGCACATGCTGGTTCAGTTGGCGATGGAAACTAACCAGCAGGTGAACGAGCTTGTGTCTACCATTTCTGAACATACTCGGGTTGCCGATCTTGATCGGGCGTCGTATCAGACACTACTGTCTCAACGCTGGAAACTGCAACGCGAGCAAGATTCGATATCACAGAAAATGAAGGTTGTACAACGGACTATAACTTCCCTGGCATTTGTGCCTTCTGGTGCAGGAGGATCAGATGCAAAAGAGGTCCAGATGTCACACCCAGAGGATAGGGCTTACACCAACCTCGTGTCCTTTCTATGCTGTCCTCAACGTGTAGTGCCCCTTCATCGCCGTTTCCACTCTCGCTTGTTCGAGTCCCGCCCCAGACCTTTTCATCTCGGCACATCGACTGCTATACCATCGATCATACCATCGATCATCATGCCCTCGCCCCAGCTCACAACAGCAGATACGGGTAGTGACACGAGTCTTGACTTGTTTGTTCAAACTCCCGTTGTGACTGATTCACTTAACAAGCAACAAACTCAGTTCATGATTAGTGATGAAGAGGCCGGTACAGCAACCATTCTCGCCCGAATACTCCCCAATCTCACTCCCCCCGATCCTTCTGACGTCAAGATCAAGCTGCCTGACTATGTTCACGAGCTACTGGCCAACTTTGATGTATATCATCACGGCCTAACACCGTCTGGTGCGACCTTGAGGTTCAAACCGAATGAAACTCAGAAAATTAAAGCACGTAAACACCGGTTCTGGTCTTTTAGAAGAGCATCCAAAGACCAAGTGCCGAGGAATGCTACCTCACGACCAGTGCTTCCCTCTAAATCTTCATTCAGAAGGTTGAGCCAACTCATGTTGACTCTAGAGACGTCGACTCCGCGAAAGGCAAATGCAAAGAGAGAAAAAAGTGTTCCGGAGAACTCGCGGGACAAAAGCCACAACTCGGTACATAATCCTACATCATCGAACAAGGTGATTGGTGGGATAGCATCGAAAATCGCTCGCCGTATATCTTTTGTACCTTCAGAGCATGCCTGGACTTCGTAGATTTAATTTCAAGCTGTATTACATTCTGGAATTCTTCGTTTGTACGTCATATTCTCGGACTGTTGTTTCCATACGCATCGTCTGTTACTCTGCATGCTTCTTACGTCGCCACACTGTCCATAATTTAAAATTGTATTTCAGTATTAAATGCTTATTTGACATCAAAGACATATGATTCAAACTTGGGAGAGTCGAGCGGATGTGGTCTGGAACGATGCAGAACGTCTAGATGTTCGAAGGCTGTTCAATGTACAGTTCTAAAATTCTAGATATTCTACCTACGTTCTAGTCTACTTTCCTCATCCGTTGCGGTGGCGTACCTAACCGGATCCTCGTAGGGCCAGTTGGGCTTTTTGCTCTGTTTTCTACCCCATTGCTTTTCACTCCACCATCGTTATTATTTAACCCACCAAGATAAATCGAGATTTTCTCCGCTTTGACTCTTTCTCCTCCCTGTTCAGCCAATTCATAATCTTCTGTGTCATAGATGCCACCTTTCCCCCAGTATCTCCATAGCTGTACTCCCAGAATCCCATTTAGAGCCAGAGCCATTGCGAATGCGCTAGCTATCAACCAATCACCCACTTCCATCGCGGTTGTGTAGAGTCTGGCAAGGCACCCGAGTACTTGTGCACCTACCGCGAAAGCAGAAAGTTGGCCTGTAGACCTAGCTCGTGAATTCTGCATTATTTGAGGCAGTTTTGCGGAGACGGCCAGAGGGAGAGTCGCAGCTTGTAGGAATGCCAATAACCAATGGGGTATTATCGACAAAAAGAGAATGGATAGCAACATCAATAATGAAGTAAAAATGAAGTGCTGTCGTCGTTTGTTATGGTCGAATGACAGCGAGGGTTGATAGTGTATGATTAAGAGAACAATAATAGCATTCTGGAGTGAGAGGAAGAAGTTTTCGCCATAAGTTGAAAATGGAAATTCATGACGGAACGAATAGGTCGTGTTTATAGAATAGGCCAGCGCTTCAAGGGAGAATGATGATAGGGAAAGCCCGCGTGCAGAGCGTGCGTTGAGAACTGTCCCCAACCATGAGGGCGTCAGTTGGAACTGTAAATTCGAATAAAATACATGAGACGTACTGAGGAAAAGCTGTGGCAGCCTCATTACCGAACCACCCACAACGATCCCGATGCCCAATCCTTTTGAAAGAGCGTATTTCAAACATTTTGCATGAGTAACGTGTAGATCCTCAACGAGCGATATGTAACATTCCTGTCGAGAACCGCTTGAGTTGGATACTTAGAGCTGCGATACAAGAACGAATGACCTAACTCACTTCTCCAATGATAGACACACCAAGGTCCTTGATGAACCATGGGAGGTTGCGAGTAATGGTCGTCATGACATAAAGAAGCCAAGCCGTCGTCGAATTAGCAGCCAATTATGGAATACTATATTGATGGGGCCATAGGACCCAGATAACGATAACGAACGACAGCGATACCAGCTCGAGGTACAATATAAAATAAGGAGCGAGATAAGCCAATGAAATGACTGACTGGGACAGAGATTAAGGGTATTGAGCAAAAAGAGAATGACAACAATTCAAACATGTAACAAGAAAGCATCAAGACAAATTACATCTCATCCTGAGAACTTACTGAAAAATGAAGCACCCATTTTCTTTAACTTTGATCCTATGTTGTGTCTCGAGGGACTTGGAGGCAGAGAGGTCAACGAAGTCCTTGAAGATAACCCAATGGAACTTCGAATTTTCATCAGTGTACGACCGTTGCCTTTTTTACGACCCAGATGCCCCTCATCGTAATTTGGTCGCGGAGTAGGGTGAAACCTGAATGCAGATTCTGATTGGGCACCGTCGATATTGCGGTTGCGCTCAGCCATTGCCATTCTCATCTCGATTTCACCACTCATAGAACAGCCCGACATATTGCCAAAGCTACCAAAACTTCGACTTGGAAACAGTGCAGGCATAGCTGTAGTATAATGAATTTCCTTCTCCGACTTCGTTTCGGAAACCTCAAACGGTCGTCCACCTTTTCGCCCAAGACAGGACCAAAGAGAACTTCGCTTCCTTAAGACCCTCCTCAGTCGGGCCGAAATTGTCCTGGATCGGAGATACTGAAATTCCCCGCTGTCATCATCATCATCGTAACCAGGATCTAGAGCCGATAAGATATGTGTTGGGGGAGAGGAAGACTGTGAAGACTGTGAATACATCTGTACTGGAGTCGAGGGAAAGGTATGACTGGGAGCCAAAACAAATGGAAGAACAGCCGGACTAGGTTGATATGTCTTCTCACCCTCAAGTACAGACACACCTATTCTATCCGAATAGATCAATCGAGGATCTCCATCTACAGGGGTAGATGGTGTAGATGGTGTAGACAAGCATGAGGGACTGATATTTGCGTTGTTTCTCAAGTGTGCTCTAACCGTGGAATAGTATGGCCTTTGAGGTGTTCCGATCCGTGGAAGCGCCTGTGGGGATGATATTGCCCTAGGAGGAATAGGCCATGATGGTTCGAGTAAAATTGGTGTGGTGGATGTGGGAGTGCTGATTACAATGCTAGGGGAAATTTTTTCGGGTGTCTGGCAAGCATCACTGGGCGAGCCAGGAGGCGTGAGTGTGGCCGGGAACGACGATGGGGGTTGAAGATTCTCAGGAGGTGGGGAAAGTGGCGGAGAGCGCTCAGGTGGAATAAGGCTACTACTCTTCGCGACGGATATTCCTTTGAGAGACGTTCGTTTCTTCCTCTTCAAAGCCTTCGTCGAGGAAAAAGGAGGGTCTTTGTTCATCCCACACGCATCTACTGTATGTGTTTCAGAGGCAGTGAGGGCATCACTGTGAGTCCTACCTTGGTGGAGGAGAATACTGGGCATCGTTACCCTACTTTCATACGTCTTCATTGTTGTATCAATATTCAAGCCAATGGGCCTGCCTACTTTAATGGGAGCGTCGGCATGACCCATCTGAAAAGTGGAAACCTTTACGAAGAACAAATGAATCGATCACTTCTTGGATTCAATTGTTGAAGGCCGTAGCTACATACCTGGTTGTATTCAACCACAGTAGAAATATCAGCTTCCGCGGCCATAATCTCCCTCGATTCCAGCTGCGTTGCAGAGGTCTGCGGGTGTGCAGATGGACTTGGGTGAAAATTTGTGTCGCAAGCGAGATCGCGGCCCGTATCAGTTGTAACGTCGCCTGACATTGGGGATTTGAGATGGTGGATTTAAACGCCTTACGGTGACTTGTGAGTAATACCTGGGACTGCAGGCACTTGAGCCTTGTCCACGTGTAATTGAAGGTAAAATGCTCGAGGGCCACGGGTGGAGAATAGAGGACAATAGTGAACAATAGACCTCAATACCGGGGAACAATGTACACAGTCAAGTGAGAGACAATGTGATATCCGACCAGCAGTGTCCGCTCAATGCCCAGTTGGTGGGTGGATTGGGAACAAAAGGTCGAGGAATGTTGGATTTCGACCATAAGCATTTCTCGGCGTTGTTCCGCAATCACTACTACTACAATGGACCCTGAATTAGGGTTCTCCCACCCAATCGCCTGCTCTTTCCTCCGATCGTAAGTCCCAAAAGCGCCAGTGCCACTTTGGCACTTATGATGAGACTGAGTAGGTATTTGTCGGTCAGATTGTTATCAAGCTGACAGGTTTGACCTTACTGTTATAATTATCAAATATCAATTGGATACTACGGAAGGCCAAAACCAAAACCGAGTGTCATAAAAAGGCAAGTCTTGGCAAGTACCACTGGGTCCTTGCTTCGAATCATATTTTATTCTGACATTGGTTTTGATGACCATGCCACACTTAGAACCGATCAAGTTAATAAAACATAGAACAGTCAAACTACTTTACCTCGCTGTAATTACTCATATTCTCTCCTTGCCTTATGTAGTCTAACTGTATAGGCGTCGTTTGTACTCATTCCGATTCTCTCGCCTTGTTTCGGTTTACTGTTCTGGTCTACTATACATCCTCTTCCTTGAAGGAGCACTGGGCTCTTATCCCCATCTATGGTGAGGGTCAATGTGCATATCGCTGCAGCTGGTATAAAAAATCTGTGAATCAGCTGACCTGTTATACTTAACTTAAGCCAAGATAACAACTTGATGGAAGAGGTCTATAGAAACACGCCGACTTTTGAAGAAGGATAGCTGGTGTCCATGCATCTATCTAGAGTGTATATCCACGTCATGGAACGTAACAGTGTGAATCGTACTACCAAAAATCGTGTAGACTAAGATGAGGACCCAAACTGTAGTACATTGATGATGATGTACTACGGCTGGCTCAAGATAATCTTCAAAAAAAATAACAAACCAGAGAAAATATGAAAATGCCTCGGGGCATCTGACAGACTAAAGGTAAAGGGGTTAGATGTTGGCACTTTGGTGAATGCTTTCCCCCTGTGCTATTTTTCAAAATGGTTCATCTGTTTGAGCTAAGCTGTAAACTGTTTTAGAGTCACCCAAACATACGACCCTGTCATTTAGGCTAATCTGGACTGTCTAATATTTTTCGAAAACGAGCCAGACCATCTTGAGGAAACATTATATTTATAAATAATCTGACAAGATATCATGAGATTCAGCTGTTGTTTTTGCAGAGTGGAGACAAGCGTGGCACCCGAATCATACCCGGTCTGGCTCGTAACAAATACGTATAAATATATGTATCAACGTAGTCAGCCTCCATGTCAAAGGAGCAACTCCACTGCTCTGCGCGCCTTTTCGCTCTTTATGCCTCCTATTTGCACCTCTGAAAAGTTGTAAACCCTCTGGAATGTCCGCCGGTCCTGGTCCACTACAGAGGCTATCGAAATTACTTTATATCTTCTTTCTGCGAGCTCTCTACTGGTTTTCTTCTGTAAAGCTGCAGCAAGAACTTGACGACGAGGCTCGGATAGGTTTACCCGCAAATGTTGTGTACAAGGAAAGGTTGCGCACCTGGATAATAAAGCACTTCAGGAGGGCCGACAGTAACCAATCCTTACGGCACTTGGGTGAGCCTGGACTCCTATCCATGCATCTTTCACAGTGCAGAACTCAGAAAAATAGAGGAATGGGCTCAGGAAAAGGCAGAGTTTCTCTGTTCTCCTAGTTTGAGGAAGAAAAACCGAAAAAAGGGTCTGCGTGTTCGTTTTTCTGATATCATTTTGGAATACCCTAGGACACCTCCAGACAAATGTTCTCAGGACTTCAGTCTCCCTCCGACTATTCGTATTGAAGATTGGAGTACTCCCTCTCCCCAAGTGTCCTTTTCGGAATCCCTGACAGCGGCTGATACCTTTTCTCGGTCGACATTCATGTTGAGTTCAAGCAGAGACTCTTTTACTGTACCATCCCTAGACTCTTCAGGCTTCGAAAGTAAATGTGGAACACTGGAAAGTAGCTGGATCGATGAACTATCCTGTTCCAGTCGTGAAATTAAACCAGACTGTGAGGCCAGCAATCGAGACAAAATGTGCCGATCAGATTTACCAAATCTTCCTCGGTTTCTGGAACGATATTTTGAACCAGACGAGCCCAATCTTCCCCGGCTTACCCGACCTGTGTGCAAGCCAAAAGTGTTATTGTCTTCTTCCCTTCTGGATCTGCTGCAGGATGCTTCTCTCTCAGCTGACAAAATTAACACGATTGTGCAAGAAGCTACAAAGGAGACCATCAAACAGAAAATTACAATCCATCGAGACAGCGTACAAGATTTTCTTCCTGCTTTCCGAAACTTCATGGATGTCTCCCATCGGCCAAGAGGAAAGTCAGATAAAATTGCATCTACTTTCAAGAGACATCATCACTCTTATCCACTGTCGACTATGTCCACTTCTCTTTCCAAAAATGGCGCCAACTCTGTCGTTCCTTTCTCTAGTAAGATAGGAAAAGACAAGTCAAGTGGAAAGAACGGTTACTACAGGCACTCCACCGACGTGGTTGGTTTTCCTTTTCCTATGGGCATTGTGCTTTCTTCCGACATTCAAACGGCTATTTTGACTCGTTTTCATGAGAAGGGATTAGCTACAACTTCAGAATGGGGATTCCAATTCCAAATGCATCCATCCGAAAATTTCCATCAACAATTTACTCCTTTAGACTCTGGCGTTCCGTATCCTTGCGTTTTTGATTTTGATGATTACTTGCAAGATTTATCTAAATCACCAGTTTCAGCGGCTCCGGCTTTTCCTGACTCCATCCCACAAGTATCTTCCCGCAGCATATATCGGGCCTCTTCCACTGTCCGTATTCCATGCCTTGAAAACCTCTCTTCTGAGAATACAGTCATTTCGGCTCATACCCCAGGTACAACGCAAACTCATCGAAGTTATAGAAATATGAGATTATTTCCTGACGGTAAAATCGAACGCGTTCTGCCAAGTTATGAACGAAAACTTCTCACATGGTCTTCTGGTACTGACGAGGAGTATCTGACTGGAACTGAATGCTCCGAAGACCTTCCGCTACTTTCTTATCGTTCGCGGACTCAGGGTCAATTCGACGAGGCTGTCAATGAACCGGGAAAGCCTGTCAAACCTAAGAATAGCTCGATTCTTAATCAAGTAACTGTAACGAAGGATGAGCCTTATGATGTGGAGCAGATACAGTCAAATTCCCGTAGTCATACACTCAAGCAGCGACAGTACGATTCATTGCATGGGAATTTCGGGAAGGATAAGAGCCCGGTATTTCTGGCGGAGAATTATGGCTCAGGCGCCACACTATGGCACTCAGCTCAGAGCTATTCCTCTCACTATGACCGAAAACTCGATCCGATAATTGAAATGAATTCAGAATCAGAATGCTCCGGTGGTATGATGACTGGCAAAGCCGCTGTATTGCAACGTTTTGGTTCGGATATTAATTACATCATGATTGCCGACAGAACCTCTCCTCCAGTATCTCTCTACAGAGCTGGTGATTCATCCAATACGGTTAATCGTGGTCTAGGAAGCCGGTTGGGAGTTACAAGAAAGACTATCCCAGTCTTTCTAGCACCAAGCCGGGATGATGGCAAGATTGAAAGCGTTCTGCAGACTCAGAAAAAGAATGCGAGTACAGGGACTTCGGCTGGAAAATGTACCAAGACCGGAATGAAGCCAGTTGGTATGAGATTTTTGTCTTCAGCTCCTCCACGACCAAAGGGGAGGAGTGTTGTGCCACAGAGATTTTGATTAAAACATTGAATGTAATATATCGTCCTCGTTTGTTTTTTTTGCTCCATTGTATGTGTTCCCAAATCTTCGTGGATTGCAATAGCTCGAACACATGACAATATATTTATAATTGAAGAAAAATTCTTCGAGTACCGCAAATCAACCAGGAGATATTTACTATACAACTGTCCATTGCTTTACTCGACACTTGTTCTGCAATTCTTGTCCATATCTGAGGTAATAGGAATCGCATCCAAATCCAAATGTCAATTGCTAGTGACCCAAGCCTGATTGATATCGTTGTCGGTACATTTCCAGGTCTGTACCTTATTGGAGTTGGCGATGTTACCATCTGTGAGATCGAGGCAGAAACCTTGAAAACCATGTCAGATCCCGTGAAGGGAAATAAATGCACTGTCGTACCTTGGTTGGTCAGAGCGATTCTTTTATCGTCAGTGTAAAACCAATCCTGAGCTGGAAGGTTATCGAAACACTGCCAAATTTTCATTCCAACGCCATTTGCAGGTTTTGAGCCAGCATCGAGACAGAAATCTGTCCCAGCAAGTTGGACATGGCCTCGGCCCGGAACGATCTCCCAATTCTGAGCGGGGGTACCATTGCAGTCGAAACTATATAATAAGTGATATGAGCCTCGCAGAAAGTATCGTCATAGAGGATGCACACATTTTCCAGGTGTTCCATCCTGGAAAATGGCACCACGAACATCAAGACACTTCGCTGCGCTTCGAATTGGATGAAGTAAAGATGACGCAGGAGCGGCGGACACAGTAGGAGCTGATGTTGAAATTGTGGTTGATGTTGTAATTGTTGTTGTGTCTGTTTCCGTTGCGGTCGCAGTTGTTGATACTGTTGCTGGAGCTTTTGTACCACTGCCAGACTCTGAACTACTGGATGTCTCAGTAGTTCAGAGTCTGGTGGCATGACTTTGACAGATGTTTCCACGTCCACCACTACTGGGACATCCAGCAGTTCAGATTCTGGTGGTGTGACTTTAATGTGGAAGCATCCATCGATAAGTCATACCACCATAATCTGAACTGCTGGGTGTCCCAGTAGTGGGAAATGTGGAAACATCAGGCAATATTACTGGAGATGGAAGACTCTGAAGTGCCAGATTCAGAATAAATGATAAAATCTAATGGTCATGTCCTTACCAGCAGAACTCACAGTCTTGATCAAGGATATGATGAGGGCACAGATCAATTTATAGGATGGTATGTTGCCAGGCAAGTTAATTCAATAGGAGCTCAAGAAATGCAGGCAATGGCTCAGAGACTTATCTCTCCACCTGAAGCCTGACCACCTTTTGTATGCATATTCAGGGACCCCTTGCTTGATAGCAGCCATATCTTGGTTCCAATGCAAGGGTACGGGTAACTTGTCTTCCAAGAATAAATTCGAATATCACTTATGTCCCCACCCAAGCTTGAGAAAGATCATACTAAGGTACCCAGAGAACCACATATATAATTAAGAAAAATAAGACTCATATTTCAATTATCTATTTTTCCTATCTTTCGGGAATGTTACTAGGACATGTTAAAGAGGCACGACATCTTGATCTGATCTGGGCCCTTGCATGTTTTACAACATGTTGGCGATTTTCATTTCTCCTACCATTGGTTTGATAAAGGAAGGAAGATCTAGTCGGAGGATGACATGAGAAAGTATATAGTGTATCACGAACTCGCGAACTCACAAACTCG
>Ga0153924_1000712_pt1 | contig 19854 bp, 19 predicted proteins | sample TSNJ008MetaG_FD_104709 | JGI IMG/M metagenome (GOLD analysis project Ga0153924, IMG submission 104709) | Attine ant fungus gardens microbial communities from New Jersey, USA - TSNJ008 MetaG | ecosystem: Host-associated > Fungi > Mycelium > Unclassified | place: USA: New Jersey, Wharton State...
AGCCGGCGCTCGACAGCGCCAGGGGGCTCCGCCGGGCGCGGGCCGCGACGCTGCTCATGCTGGCGCTCCCGGGGTCGTCGTACGTCTACCAGGGCGAGGAGCTCGGGCTGCAGGAGGCCGCGGCCATCCCGCACGACCTGCTGCAGGACCCGAAGTGGATCCGTACCGGCCACACCGTGAAGGGCCGGGACGGCTGCCGTGTGCCGATCCCGTGGACGAGGTCGGGTCCCTCGTTCGGCTTCGGGTCGGTCGCGCCCCACCTGCCGCAGCCGGCCGAGTTCGGCGCGTCCTCGGTCGAGGCCGAGTCGGACGACCCGTCCTCGACCCTGTCGCTCTACCGCGCGGCGCTCGCCGCCCGACGGCGGTTGCAGCGGGGCGAGTCGCTCGCGTGGATCGACGCGGGCGACGGCGTGGTCGCCTTCGAACGCCACGACGGGTGGCGTTCGGTCACGAACTTCGGCACCGAGCCGGTGCCGCTGCCCGTCGGCACCGTGGTGGTGGCATCGGGTCCGGTGTCGGACGACGTGCTGCCGGGGGAGACGACCGTCTGGCTCGCCTGACCGACGGCTGCCGCCCTGTCCTCCACAGCCTGGAGGCGCGGGGTAGCGATCCACAGATCGGCTGACGTCCGCCTTGCGGTCGCGTCATGATCGCGACCATCGGGGCATGAGAGATCCCAACACCCCGACGGGCGGCCGTGCGGCCGCCCGGTCACGTCCCGTCCGGTTCGCCGTGGGCGTCGCCAGCGTCCTCACCGCGCTCGGCGTCCTCGCCGCACCGGCGTTCGTCCCCGCTGCCTCGAGCGCGGGCGAACTCACCTTCCCCTACGAAAACCCGTTCGACGCCGCTGACGGCGGCACGCTCGGCGGCGACGCGGTCGTCACCGACGGCCGCCTCCGACTCACCGACGACGTCCGACGGCAGGCCGGGTCGTGGTCGACCGACGACACGTTCCCGTCCGACCTCGGGCTCGAGATCGAGTTCGAGTACGCGATGTGGAACGACGTGGGCGACACCGGTGCGGACGGCCTCGTGCTGTCGCTCGCCGACGGTGCCGCACCGCAGGGAGTCGGAGCCTTCGGCGCGGCCCTCGGGTACGCCTGCCGGGACGAACGGAGCCAGGGCGGCGTGTTCCCCTGTGAGCTACCGGGACTCCCGGGTGGGTTCGCCGGCATCGCGTTCGACCAGTACGGCAACTTCTCGCTGCCGTTGAACCAGTCCGGTCCCGGTGCCCAGGCGGAGTCGGTCGTGATCCGTGGGTCGGGCGACGGGCTCAGCGGGTACCGCTACGTCGACGGCGTCGCAGCGCCCGGTGCGGTGCAGACCGACGGCTCCCGTGCCCGGAAGGTCCGTGTGACGCTCCTGCCGGGCGCTGCCGGTGAACTCTCCGTGACCGTGCGGCTCGAGGCCGGCGGAGCGATGCGGACGGTGCTCGATCGCGTTCCCCTGCACGGTGACGGGCAGGCACCCCTGCCGCCGACGCTCCGCCTCGGCTTCTCCGCCGCGACCGGAGCCCACGTGAACGCGCACGAGGTCGACGCGCTCCGGGTCTGGCAGCCCGCCGACCTCGCGGTGGAGCAGGACCTCGCCCCCAGCGTGACGGCGGGTGACACGGTCGAGTACGACGTGACCGCTCGCAACGTCGGCCCCAACGCCTCGGCGCCGAGTCCCCTCGACGTCGACGTGCCCGACGTCCTGCAGGACGTGACCTGGTCGTGCACCGCGGCGAGCGGGTCCTCGTGCGGTGCTCCCAGCGGTGCGGGCGACGTGTCGACCGAGGTCGACCTGCCGCGTGACGGGTCGGCGACGGTCACGGTCCGCGGGCGGCTCCCCGCGGGTACGACCGGCAGTCTCGACAGCGTCGCGACGATCGGTACGGCGCCCCCGCTGGCGGACATCGACGAGTCGGACAACGTCTCCACGGCGAGTGCGACCGTCGAGGCCGGTGCCGGACCGGTCGCGCACGTCGAGACCGACAAGTCCGTCGAGCCCTCGACCGGCATCGCCCCGGGCGACGAGGTCGAGTACACCGTGACCGCGCGGAACGTCGGACCGGACCCGGCGGAACGGGTCGGTGCCGTGGACGAACTCCCGGTGGCCATGCGGTTCGTCGGGTCGGACGACGGGTGCACCGCGTCCGGCCAGGTCGTGACGTGTTCCTCGGAGCGTTCCCTCGCGGCGGGGGAATCGCTGGGCTTCCGGATCCGGGCGGCACTCGACCCCGGGTACGAGGGTGACGGGTCGGACGTGGTCAACGTCGCGACGGCCACCTCGCCGACCGATCCGGACGGCGGACGACCCTCGCCCGAGGTCGGCATCGGCGTTGTCGATCCGGATGACGGAGGGCCAGGGGACGGGGGACCGGGTGACGGGGGACCGGACGACGGCGGGGACGGTGACGGCGGACCGGGTGCCGGGGTCGGGTCCGGCGACGAGCACACACCCGTGACCGACGGGCGCCGCACGGCACGGGGCGGCTCCCTCGCCTACACCGGCGCCGAGGACCTCGGGCTGCTCGCGGCGATCGCGGGTGTGGCCGTCGCGGCGGGCGGCACGTGCTGGTGGCTCGCGCGGCGACGTCGTCGTGCACGTGGTGGACCGGAGGACGTCCGGCGGGCGTGACGGACCCGCGACGGTGGGACGGTGCCGGCGGTGTCGCGCGGCACCGTCCCACCGGCCGTGGAGCGGCGGGGTCGCCCGGGTTCGAGCATCCTCAGCGGCGGGACGTCCACCGCGGTCGGTCGCACGACGGTCCGGCGGTAGGATCGAACCACGATCCGCATGCCCGAAAGAGGTCTCGTGTCCGACTCCGTGGACGACTCCGGCCAGCGCGCGCGGTACTGGCCGATCCCCGTCCTCCGGGCCGTCCCAGCCGCGATCGTGGCCCTCGTCATCACCTTCTCGTCCAACCACGCAGCGGGCTACGGCCTGCTGCTGTTCGGCGGGTTCGCGGTCGTCGACGGGCTCGTGCTCCTGCTGGCGGGCACGACGCGCCTGGCGGCGGACGACCGGTCGCGGCGCACCACCCTCGTGCAGTCGGTCATCACGCTGCTCGCCGCGGTCGCCGCCTTCGCGTGCAACGGACTCGGACTGCCGGCCTTCATCGCCGTCGTCGTCGCCTTCGCCGTGCTGACCGGTGCCCTCGAGCTGACGCAGGGTCTCCGCGCCCGCGGTCGCTCGCCGTTCGCCCGCGACTGGACCACCATCGGCGGCCTCACGCTGCTGCTCGCCGTCGCCTTCCTGGTGACGCCCCCCGACTACTCACAACAGCTCGGCGGCGTCGAGCAGGTGACCGGCACCCTGGACGCCTCGATCGTCCTCGTCGGCCTGCTCGGCGCGTACCTCGCCGTCACGGCGGTCTTCCACGTGATCGCCGGACTCTCGCACAAGTGGGGAACGGCCGCTCCGGCAGCCGCCCCGGACGGAGCACCACACGCATGACCACCCCCAGCCGCCGCGACCGCCTGCGCCCGGTCGAGCTCCTCGGGATCTCCGCGATCGTCGCGGTCTTCACCGGACTCGTCGTGTTGTTCTCGACGCGGGAGCTCCAGCTCGCCGTGATCTTCCTCGGTGTCGCGTTCATCGTCGTCGTGGTGGTCCTCGCCATGCTGCAGCTGGCGTCGTCGAGCGACCAGGACGACAACGACATGCTCGGCGGGCACAAGACCCCGGGTGAAGGAGACGGCGACGACTTCCACTGAGTCTCCTGCCGCCCGGGCGCTGCCGTCACGTCGGCCGTTCCAGGGCGATCCCGACCTGCCGCACCGGTACCGGCACCGGTACCTGATCCTCGCGGTGTGCTGCATGAGCCTGTTCATCGTGTCGATGGACGCGACGGTGGTGAACGTCGCCCTGCCGTCGATCGGCCGTGAGCTCGACAGCACCATCTCCGGCCTGCAGTGGACGATCGACGCCTACACGCTGGTGCTCGCGAGCCTGCTCCTGCTGTCGGGGTCGACCGCGGACCGGATCGGCCGTCGGCGGACGTTCCAGATCGGCCTCGCGCTGTTCACCCTGGGGTCGCTCCTCTGCTCGATCGCGCCGGGTGTCGGCTGGCTCGTGGTCTTCCGGATGGTGCAGGCCGTGGGCGGCTCGATGATGAACCCCGTCGCGATGTCGATCATCACCGCCACCTTCGACGACGCGAAGGAGCGTGCCCGAGCGGTCGGCGTCTGGGGCGCGGTGGTCGGGGTGTCGATGGGGCTCGGACCGCTCGTCGGCGGGGCGCTCACGGACACCGTCGGCTGGCGCGCGATCTTCTGGATCAACGTGCCGATCGGCATCGCGGCGATCGTCCTCACCTTCCTGTTCGTCCCCGAGTCCAAGTCACCGAAGCCCCGACGGCTCGACCCGGTCGGGCAGGTGCTCGTCATCGTGCTCCTCGCCACCCTCGTCGGCGGGCTCATCGAGGGGCCGCGACTCGGGTGGACGTCCCCGGCGGCCCTCGGGCTGTTCGTCGTCGCCGCGGCCTCCCTCGTGGTCCTCGTCGCCGTCGAGCGCCGTCGCCGTGAACCGCTCATCGACGTGCGCTTCTTCCGGAGCATCCCCTTCTCGTCCGCCGTGGTGACCGCGATCGCTGCCTTCGGTGCGAACGGGGCGTTCCTGTTCCTCAACGCCCTGTACCTGCAGGAGGTCCGGGGGATGTCCCCGTTCGAGGCCGGCCTGTGGACGCTGCCGGCAGCGGTCGCGACGATGCTGGTGTCCCCGGTGTCCGGGCGGCTCGTCGGGTCGGTCGGCACGCGGGTGCCGCTCGTCCTCGCCGGCATCGGGGTCGGCGGCGCCGGTGCCATCCTCACCACGATCGACGCGCACACGCCGATGTGGGTGCTCGTCGTGGCCTTCGCGCTGTTCGGCTTCGGCTTCGGAATGGTGAACGCGCCGATCACGAACACGGCGGTCTCGGGCATGCCCCGTGCGCAGTCCGGCTCCGCCGCCGCCGTCGCCTCGACCAGCCGGCAGACCGGGGTCTCCCTCGGTGTCGCCCTGGCCGGCTCGGTCACCGGCGCGAGCGCGGTGGCGAGCGTCGGCGCCGGGTTCGCCGTGGCGACGCACGCGATGTGGTGGATCGTGGTCGGGATCGGCGCGGGCATCGTCGTCGTCGGGTTCCTGTCCACCTCGGCGGCCGCGAAGCGCTCGGTCGAGGGCATCGCGCACCTGCTCCGGGACTGAGGCCCGGCCGGCGACACGCCCGGGATCACGTTTTCGCCGTCGTGCTGTCAGGATCGGGCCCGTGTCCGACACCTCAGGGTGAAGGAGGTGGGAAGTGGGCGTGACGACCGAGTCGGACGAAGCGATCATCCGTGCGATGGCACAGGGCGACAAGGGCGCCCTCGCGCGGGCGTTCGACCGCTACGCAGCGACGCTCACCCGCTACGCCTGGGCCCTCGCCGACGACCGGATGGACGTCGAGGAGATCGTGCAGGACGCCTTCCTCACGCTCTGGCAGCGCGCCACGACACTCGAGCTCCCCGCGGACACCATGCTTCCGTGGCTGCTCGTCGTGTGCCGGAACCACGCCCTGAACGCCGGGCGCAAGCGCATCAAGCACCGCGGGGACGAACTGCCCGAGAACCTTCCCGCCCCCGAGGACCACAGCGAGGCCCGTGAACGGCTCCGCTGGGTCCGCGACGAGATCGCCGCGCTCCCCGAGACCGACCGACGCATCTGCGAACTCTGCCTGCTCGAGGGCCGCTCGTACGCCGAGGCCGCCGAACTCCTGGGCCTGAGCGTCGGGGCGGTCACCCAGCGGGTCTCCCGCAACCGACGCCGACTCAAGAAGGTGGTGATGCACGATGAACACTGAGCCTCCCGAGGGAGACGACCTGCACCGCATGCTCGTCTCGATGAAGCAGAACGTCCTCGAGCGCGCCACCCCGCACCCGAAGCGGCGCCGTGTCCGCCCGGGCATCGTGATCGGCGTCGTGGGTCTCCTGGCGATCGGGACCGCGACCGGCGCAGTGGCCCTGTCGTTGTCGCAGCAGGAGCAGCCGACCGCGGCACCGACGCAGAGCCAGCAGCCCGAGCCGGCGCCGTCCGCCACGACGCCGACCTCCGCCCCGATCACCGCAACACCGGTCCCCCGGTCCACGCCGACCCCGAAGCAGATCGCTACGATCCCCACCGACTGCCGGTCCATCGTCCCCGCCTCGGACTACGACCGGCTGTTCGGCGAGACCCCGGTGACCGAGACGACCCCTGGCGTCGATGCGCCCAAATCGGACCTCGGCTCGACGTCGCTCTCGTGTGTCTGGCAAGATCCGCGCGCGGACATCTCCGGGATATCGATCCAGATCGGTTCCGGATCGCCGGCCCAGCTGGCCGAGGCTGTGCAGATGTTCCCGGACTTCGACGGGGGCGGCACCTGTGTGACACAGGGCCCGGGAACCTTCTGCCAGTCCCGCTCGACGCTCGAGGGGTACGGCGTCGAGAAGGCGTACACCTACTACGTCCGCGACACCACGTGGATCGTCATCGACCAGACGAACGTCCCGACCGACAACCTGCTCGGTTCGTTGAGCGAGACGATCTGGGGGGACTGACGGCCCGGAGGCGTGTGGCGTGGGCGACCCGATCTCCCTCGCAGGCTCGGTCGGCGCACCCGCGCAACGCTTCGCGTCGCCGCTGAGCGTGTGCGCCAGTCCGTCGGTGGGGAACCTCACACGACGCGGGCCGCGACGATGTCGCGGGCCAGCGTCCGGACCGCGCGGTTCGGCTCTGGACTCGTCCTCGTCGCGAGGCCGATCCGGAGCGGCTCCACCTCGTCCTCGAGTTCGAGCACGACGCCGTCGTGCCGGACGCCCGAGTCCGGGACGACGCCCACCCCGAGGCCGGCCGACGCGAACCGCACCACCGCGGGCATGTCGTTCATCTCCGCGACGATCCGCCGCCGGATGCCGAGCCGCTCGAGTGCCGTGTCGAGGATGATCCGGTTGCCGAAGCCGTGCGTCGTGTCGATGAACGGTTCCTCGGCGAGGTCCGCGAGCGACACCGAACCCCGTGCGGCGAGGGGGTGGTCGGCGGACAGGAACACCCGGAACGGCATCTCCCGCAGCGGTTCGACCACGACGCCCGTCGGGATGCCCGGCAGCCCCGTGTAGGCGATGTCGAGCCGCCCGGCCACCAGGTCCTGCACGAGTCCGGTCGTCCCGGACGGCGACGTCATGAGCTCGACGGCGACGAGCGGGTGGCGCTGCCGGAACCGACGGAGGACCCCGGTGAGGTCGACGATGTCCATGCTCGTGAAGATGCCGAGCCGGACCCGGCCGCGGAGCTCGGCGTCGGAGACGGTCGCGAGGTCCCGCATCCGGTCGAGGGACTCCAGCACTGCTCTGGCGTACGGGAGCAGGTCCTCGCCCGCGGTCGAGAGGACGAGCTGCCGACCGGTGCGGTCGAACAGCCGGACACCGAGGCTCCGCTCGAGCGAGGCGATGCCGGCGGACACGGTGGACTGCGCCGCCCAGAGCCGTTCGGCCGCACGCGTCACGCTGCCCTCGGCGGCCACGGTCACGAACTGTTCGAGCAGGCGGGTCTCCATCCTCCGAGTATCGACCGAATCGATGGTTTCTATCAAGGAAATCCGTTGGACTCGATGGTCCAACGGCGGCACCATCGGAGCATGTCCACTCTCACCGCCCCGTCGCGCACCGTCGAACCCGTGGTCGAGGCTCCCCGCGGCCGCCGTCCGCACACCCGTCGGCGACACGGTTTCGGCTTCTGGGCCGTGGCCTTCGCGTTCCTCTCGGTGATGGCCTTCGCGACCGTCCCCGCCCCGCTCTACGTGATCTACCAGGCGCGGGACGACTTCCCGACGTTCACGACGACCGTGGTGTTCGCGGCGTACGGCGTGGGCGTCGTCGCGGCGCTGTACCTCGCCGGACACCTCAGCGACGTGCACGGACGCCGACCCCTCATCCTCGTGTCGATCGCTCTCGAGCTCGTGGTCGCCGTACTGTTCCTGCTCTGGAACGACGTCAGCGGGCTCATCGTCGCGCGGCTCGTCACGGGACTCGGTGTCGGACTGCTGACGGCCACGGCGACCGCGCACCTCGGGGAGCTCCGGGTCCGCGCGACCGGGTCCCCGTCGTCGGCAGCCGGTGCCGGGGTCGTCGCGGGTGTCGTGAACCTCGGCGGGCTGTCCCTCGGCGCGCTCGTCGGCGGTGCCCTGGCGGAGTTCGTCGGACAGCCGCTCATGGTGCCGTACGTCGTGTTCGTCGTCGCCCTCGTCGTCGCGTTCGCCGTGGTGCTCGCGGCGCCCGAGACCGTCGACCGTCCGTCGTCGCCGGTCGCCTACCGGCCGCAGCGGCTGCAGGCACCGGAGGGCAAGGGTGCCGCGTTCTGGGCCGCCGGCACCGCCGCGTTCGCCGCGCTGGCGGTGCAGGGTCTCTTCACCTCGGTCGCGCCGACGTTCCTCGGGACGACCTTCCACGTGACCGACCGGTTGGCCGCCGGGGCGACGACCTTCGGGGTGTTCGCTGCGAGTGCGGTGTCGCAGATCGTGTTCGCCCGCCTCGCGCAGCGTGCGCAGATCCGGCTCGGTATGGTGCTCCTCGTCGGCGGGCTCGTGATCCTCGCGGTGGCGGCCGTGCTGCTCCAGGTCGCCGGCTTCATCGACGGTGGGGTGATCGCCGGAGCGGGCGTGGGGCTGCTGTTCCGTGCCGCGATCGGCAGCGCCGGGGCGCTCGTCGAACCCGCTCGGCGGGGTGGTGTCCTCGCCGCCACGTTCCTCATCGCCTACGCCGGGCTCACGGTGCCGGTCGTGGCCGTCGGTGCTGCGCTGCTCGTGCTGCCGACCCTGCCGGTGCTGCTCGGGTACGTCGTGTTCGTCATCGTCCTGGCGGTCGTCGCCGGGAGCCGGCTGGCCGCGCGCGCGTAGCGGGCCCGCTACGTGACCGCCTGGAGGCGCGACACCGGTCCGGCATACTGGGCGCGTGTCCCAGAAGCGCAACCGTTCCGTCATCGCCGGGGTCGCGGCCGTGCTGGCCGCCGGCCTCGTCGCGGGCGGCGTCGCGCTGACCGCACAGCGCGGAGCCGACGACCCGGTGATCGGTGGCACGGCCGTCACCATCACACCCAGTGCGACCGCAGGCGAGGGCACGGCCACTGACGGCACCGTGACGATCACCCGCACGGGGCCGGACCTGCCGGGTGACGCCGTCCTCGACCGCTGCGACACGGGCAGCCGGCAGACCGTCGCACAGTACGACACCGCCGCGCTCGGCACCGTGGTCCTGCAGTGCGGGAACTCCGGCCAGGGCTACGAGCACATCCGCGTCCGCCACACCCAGGACTGGCAGGACGTCGTCACGGGGCACGGCTCCCGCGACTGGGACGACGCGATGCTCACCGCCGTGCAGACCGTGCTCGAGACACCACGTACGGGGTACCCGCAGGACGCCGGCGACGGCAAGGTCTGCTACTCGGCACCCGTGCAGTTCGACGACGGCTCGCGTCCCGGTGACGAACCGTTCGTCAAGGTCATCGTGTCGTCCACCACGGACCGCGTCATCACGGCGTACCCGACGCGCGACGACGGCTGCTGACCGGCGCTCCCCGGCTCGCTGACGACGCAGTACGACATCTCCGACGTCGTACGACATCGGAGATGTCGTTCGTTGCGGGCGCGGGATGTTGCACGGGCCGGGTTGCGACGAGACCGCTGTCGTACGACGTCGACGATGTCGTTCCGAGTCGGCACCGCGACACCCGGATCGGCACCGCGACACCCGGCCCGACCGACGGACCTACGCGTGCACCTCGTGCTCGTGCCGGCGATGGGACGCGGGCTCGAGCTGGAACGTCGAGTGCTCCACGGGGACGTCGAAGTGCTCCGCCACGCACTGCTGCAGGTCGTCGAGGATCCTCGGTGCGTGCGCCGTCGAGAAGCACTCGTCGTCGACCACCACGTGCGCCGTGAGGTTCGGGACACCGGTCGCCACGAGCGTCGCGTGCAGGTCGTGCACGGCGATGACGTGGTCGAGCTCGAGGATGTGCCCGCGCACGGCGTCGAGGTCGAGCCCCGGCGGCGTCGACTCGAGCAGGACGTTGGCGGTCTCGCGCAGCAGCCGGATCGCCCGCGGCAGGATGAGCAACCCGATCAGGATCGCCGCGACGGAGTCCGCCCGCTCCCACCCGGTCAGCATGAGTGCCACGGCCGCGGCGATGACGGCGACCGAGCCGAGCGTGTCGTTGAGGACCTCGAGCCGGGCGGCCCGTGACGTGAAGCCCTCGCCGGACGCCCGCAGCAGCACCGCGTACGCCACGAGGTTGCCGACGAGACCGATGATCCCGAAGACCAGCAGCGGCCCGGAGTGGATCTCGGCGGGCACGAACAGCCGCTGGATCGCCGAGATGATCACGTAGACGCCGACCGCGAGCAGGATGGCCGCCTGCGCCGTGGCCCCGAGGACCTCGGCCCGCTGGAAGCCCCAGGTGCGCTGCGCCGTCGGACTGCGCCGGGCGAGCCGCGTGGCGACCAGCCCGATGCCGAGCCCACCCGTGTCGACGACCATGTGGCCCGCGTCGACGAGCAGGGCGAGCGACCCGGTGACGACCGCGCCGACGACCTCGGCGAGCAGGATCCCCGCCGAGATGCAGAAGGCGATGAGCAGCGCGCGCTCGGACGCGTGCCCGTGCCCGTGGTCGTGTCCCATGCGCAACATCGTAGGGACCTCCACCGACGACATGCCAGGATCGGGAGTGTGACCCGGTCACCCTACGAGTTGAGCGTCTCGCCGGACGTCCTCGCCCGCCTGCACCCGCGGCTGCGCACGTACTTCGGCCCGATCCCGCCCGGTCAGGTCGGCCGCGGCGAGGGCGTCTTCGACGTGGTCGGCACGCCCCGCCGCTGGCTCTGGCCGGTGCTCGCCTGGTTCGCCCGCGACGCCGTCATGTTCCCGGTGTGGGAGCGGGACGTCCCCTTCACCGTCGAGAACCGGCCAGCTCGCGTCCGCCGCGGGTCGGCCAGCCCGGAGGCCCGTGTCGCCGTCCGCGCGCACCGCACCTTCCGGTTCCGCTCCGGAGTCCGCACGATGGTGGACGCCATCACCGCGGAGCCGGAGGGGCTCGTCGACCACCTCGGTCGCCGTGGGCGCGTCAGCGCCCTGCTCCGGACGGAGGTCGACGCGCTCGGTCCGGACGCGGGCGCCCTGCGCCTGGTCTCCACGCGCGTGACGTTCCGTGCGCTGGGGCGCGAGGTGCGCCTCCCGGCCTTCGCGTCTCCGCATGTGACGCTCACGGAACGATTCGATGACGATGCCGACCTGCAGCGCGTGTCCCTGGTGCTCTCGGCGCCGGTCGTCGGCACGCTGTACCGGTACGAGGGGGCGTTCCGGTACGAGATCGCGCCGGACACAGAACGGGGATGAGATGAGCGACCAGAAGGGCCGCGCCGTGATCGCGGGGGCGAGCGGCTTCGTCGGGCAGTACCTGCAGGACGCCCTCCGCGACGAGGGCTACGAGGTCGTCACGATCGGCCGCACCGGCGACGCCGTGTGGGGCAACACGTTGCGCATCCGCGAACTCGTGGACGGCGCCGCACTCGTCGTCAACATGGCCGGCAAGAGCGTCAACTGCCGGTACGGGCCCCGGAACCGGGCGGAGATCATCCGCTCCCGCGTCGACACCACCCTCGAACTCGCCGAGGCGATCCGCACGAGCGAGCACCCGCCGCCGCTCTGGGTGAACGCCTCCACCGCGACGATCTACCGGCACGCCGACGACCGCCCACAGGACGAGCGCACGGGCGAGCTCGGCGAGGGGTTCTCGGTTTCCGTGGCGAAGGCGTGGGAGGACGCCCTGTACGCGGTGGACCTCCCCGGCACCCGACGCGTCGCGCTGCGGATGGCGATCGTCTTCGGCGACGGCAGCGCCCTCGTGCCGCTGCTCCGCCTGGCGCAGGCGGGGCTCGGCGGTCCGCAGTACGACGGCCCGTGGTTCCCGACGCGCTCCCGGCTCCGGGCGGGCACGTACCACCACGACCGCCACACCCGCGGCCGGCAGCGGTTCAACTGGGTGCACATCGCGGACGTCATCGGGGCGATCCGGTTCGTGCGCGACCACGAGGACATCGACGGCGCCGTGAACGTGTCGAGTCCGAACCCGTCGGACAACCGCACCGTGATGGCCACCATCCGGGACGCCGTCGGACGCCGGTTCGGGGTGCCGACCTGGCGGTGGATGCTCGAGATCGGGTCGTTCGCGATCCGCACCGAGACCGAGCTCGTGCTGAAGAGCCGGTGGGTGGTGCCGACGCGCCTGGTCGAGGCCGGGTACGAGTTCCGCTACCCGCACCTGCGCGGCGCGCTCGCCGGGATCATCGCGGAGCGTCGCCAGCACCGGGGCTGAGCACCGGGACCGGGAGGCCGGCGGTGGTGACCGGCAGCGGTCGGGGTCGGGCTGCGCGCGACGACCAGAGCACCGCCGCGACGACGACCACGCCGGCGGCGATCTCCACGACGTCCGGGACCTCGCCGAACGCCACCCACGACGCGAGCACGCCCACCACGGGCACGAGCATCGAGAACGGCGCGACGGTGCTCGACGGGTAGGTCGACAGCAGTCGTGACCAGATGCCGTAGCCGACCAGGGTGGCGACGAGCACGATGTAGAGCAGCCCGAGGTCGGCGGGCAGGGCCTCCGCGGTGAACGCCGTCCCGAGCGCGTCCCCGATGCGCGACGGCCCCTCGACGACGAACGACAGCACGGCCATCGGGACCGGCGGCACGATCGACCACCAGAGCGTCAGGTGCAGCGGGTTCGGCGCTCCGGCACGCCGGGTCGCGACGTTGCCGATCGCCCAGCCGAGCGCCCCGCAGAGCGCGAGCACGACGGGCAGCAGTGCCGCTGCCTGGGCCCGGTGCACGGCGATCGCAGCGAGGGCGCACACCGCGATCGTCACGCCGATGACCTGGCGCCCGGTGAGTCGCTCGCGCAGGAACACCCCGGCGAGCACGACCGTGAACGGCGCCGAGGCCTGCAGCACGAGCGAGGCGAGTCCGGAGGGCATGCCCGACGCCATGCTGAGGTACAGGAACGCGAACTGCAGCACCCCGAGCCCGAAGCCGACGAGCAGCAGGCGGCCGAACGGGATCTTCGGGCGCGGGACGAGCAGCACGGTCGGCACGGCGAGCAGGGTGAACCGCAGCGCCGCGAGCAGGAACGGCGGGAAGTGCTCGAGCGCCAGCGCCGTCGCGGGGAAGTTGAGTCCCCAGACGACGGCGACGACCACGGCGAGGAGACGGTCACGGGTACGCACGGGTCGATCGTGGCGCACCCGGACCGTGCAGCACCAGCGAAGAGTTCCGAACCGAGGTTGTAGTGTCCCTGCATGGTCGACTTCGACGTGCAGCTGCTCGCCGTCCTCCGCGAACTCGGCGAACGCGGCAGCGTCACCGCCGTCGCCGAGGCCACCCACCGGACGCCGAGCGCCGTGTCGCAGCAGCTGCAGACCCTCCAGCGCCAGGTCGGTGTCGTCCTGGTCGAACGCGTCGGCCGAGGTGTGCGGCTGACCGAGCACGGTCGGGTGCTCGCAGGCCTGGCCGGCGGGGTCGCGACGGCGATCGCCACCGTGGACGCCGAGTGGCGGGAACACCTCGGGGGAGCGGGCGGCCGCGTCGACCTCGCGGTCTTCCCGTCAGCCGCCGAGCTCCTGCTGCCGGGGCTGCTGACGCGGATGCGCGAGCACCCCGGGATCGAACTCGTGCTGGTGGACGTGGACGTCAGCGAGGACGAGTTCGGCCCGCTCGCCGCCGACCACGACGTCGTGATCGGGCACCGGCCGGACGGCGCCCCGCCCGCCGGACGGGAAGCGCTCGAGACCGTCCCGCTCCTGCGCGAACCGCTCGACGTGGCGCTCCCGCTCGACCACCGGCTGGCGTCCCGCGAGCGCGTCCGGATCGACGACGTCGTGGGGGAGTCGTGGATCGGGGTGCCGGTGGGCTACCCGATCGACCGGGTCCTCACGGCGATGGCGGCCGCGACGGACACCCCGCCGAGCGTCGGGTTCCGGACGATCCACCTGCCGGTGATCGAGAACCTCGTGGCGGCGGGGCACGGTGTCGCACTCGTGCCGCGGTACACCTCAGGGACGCGCGCCCCGGGTCGGTTCCACCTGGCGGAGCTCGCAGACGTGCGCGCGGGGCGCCGGATCGAGGCGCTCGTCCGTCCGGACCGTGCGGTCCGACCTGCGGTCCGCAGCGTCCTGGAGGCGCTGGTCGCCGAGGCCCTGGACGTCACCACCTGAGGTGGCGGGCCGACGCGCGGGGCGCGACCCGTGCCTCCAGTCCGACCTGCTGCTGGGTCGGACCTCGCCACTCCCCGGCCGGACCGGGTCAGCGGACCTGGATCGGGGTCCCCAGCGGCAGGAGCTTCGCGAGCGCCGTGATGTCGGCGTTGTGCATCCGGATGCAGCCGTGGGAGGAGTCGGTCCCGATGCTCGAGGAGTCGTCGGTGCCGTGCAACCCGATCTGGCCGGGGCCGCCGCCGAAGGAGTTCAGGACGTCGGAGAACGCCGTGGTGCCGTACGCGTACGGGCCGTAGCCGGCGTTCGTCGGAGCGAGCAGCTCGGTGAGCGCGAACCGCCCGGTCGGCGTCGGCGTCCCACCGGTGCCGGTCGCGACGGGGTACGAGTGCACGACCTCCCCGTCGCGGTAGAGGTCCAGCGTGTTGGTGGCGGTCGTGACGACGATCGCGTACGGGTCGGAGGACAGCGACACGGCGCGCTCCTGCACCCAACCGGTACTGCCGTTCGGGCGCTGCGCGAGCTGGACCTGCACCCACCCGTCCTGCTGCGCCACCACCAGGAACACGAGCGGGGCACCCGACGGCTGCGGGTTCGTCAGGGTCGTCGTGACGGGGCCGTCCGGCGACCCGTGCACGGGGACCGACGGCGCCCGGGCGGCCGCGACGGTCGAGGCGGCCGGAGCGTGCACGGCGGCCGTGGGGCCGGTGCTCGCCGACGGGGTCGCTGTCGGCGATGAGGTCCGGCCCGGTGTGGCGGTGGGCGTCGCCGTCGCGGTCGCGCTCACCGACGGGGCCGCGGCCGGAGCGGACCACGGGCGCAGCGCGAGGACGAGCACGACGACGGCGACGACGACCGCGACGGCGGCGGCGAGCAGCCCGGGACCCAGGCGTGACGACGATCGGGGCACGGTTCGGCTCCTCGGTTCGGACGTGGCGACGGCGCCCGGCGTGGTGCTGGCCGGGCGCCGTCGGACGCCGCGGTGGGCGTCGGGTGGGTGCGTGCTGCGGGTCAGCCCGTGAAGGCCGCGTTGCCCGGGACCGGGACGGCGACCGGCGCCGGCGTCTCCGGGTCGGTACCCGGCGTGGTCGGGTCGGCCACGACCGTCACCGCGAAGCTGACGAGGATGCCGCTGCCCGCACCTTCGAGGATGAGGGCGACGTCACCGGCCGGGACGCTCGCGGCGAACGTGGCGGTCCCGGAGACGTTGCCGTCCGCGTCGGCGGTGAACGTCTGGTCGGCGGCCAGGTACTCGAGGTCCTGCAGCAGGATCGCCGGCTGCACCTTCTCGCCCGGCAGGAAGCCGGTCGCGGTGATCTGCACGCCCGGGTCGCGGAGCGACGACTGCGTGGTCGGCGTCTGCACGCGGATCGTGCCGGTCGGCTCCGGCGTGAAGTAGGTGTTGTCGGTGCCGCGCGAGATGCCGGTGACCGTGCCGGTGCCGCCCACGGTGAGGGCACCGTAGGCGTTGATCGTCGCGTCGGGCGTCGTGGCGGCGAACTGCGCCTGGAAGTCGGCGAGGGTCGCCGGCGTGCCCGCGGCGATGGTGCCGACGGCGACCGTCGCGGTCCACGTGCCGTCGACGGCGGTGGGGCCGGTGGTCGAGGTGGTCAGGACGACGCTGTCACCCGTGGCGTTCTCGGTCGAGCCTGCGGTGTCGACGACCAGTGCGTAGCGCGCGTCACCGGTGGCGATGAGGTCCGCCGTGCCGAGCCCGAGGCCCTCCTGCGACGCCTTCACCGTGCTGCGGACGTCGGTGAGGTCGGTCGTGGCGCTGCCGGTCGTGGCGTGCGCGAGGAGCGTCGCCGCGGGGAGGGTCGCACCGCTCGCACCGAAGGTCGGCGTGCCACCGGTGGTGAACCAGGTCGCGGGGAACGCGCCCGACGTCCACGGCGTCACGTCCGCGGCGCCGACCCACTCGGTGCCGGTCGGGGTCGCTGCCGCACGGCTCTGCGGCGACGCCTTCGTGGTGGGGGCCTCACCGGCGGAACCGGTGATCGTCTGCTGGGACGCGGAGGGCGTCGGGGTCGGCGTGCTCTCGGCCGTTGCGACGCCCGGCAGGGCGACGAGGGCGGTGGCGAGGGCGGTCACCGCGGCGGCGGTGGCGAGGGTGGAACGGCGCATCGAATGTCTTCCGGATCCGGCACCCGAGCGGGGTGCAGCGCGGACTCGGTTGCATCATCCGCGTCGTAGCGGTCCCCCCGGCGTCCGACGTCAGCCTACGTGAGGAGGCGTCACACGTCGAGGTGGTCGACCAGCTCGTCCGCGAGGCCCGTGTAGGTCGCCGGCGTGAGGTTCGTCAGCCGCGCCTTCGCACCGGACGAGATGTCCAGCCCGTTCACGAACGCGACGAGCTCCGCCTGCCCGATGCGCTTGCCGCGCGTGAGCTCCTTGAGCATCGCGTACGGGTCCTCGATGTTCGACTGACCAGCGGTGACCTCGGCACGGATGACCGTCTGGATCGCCTCGGCGAGCACCTCCCAGTTGTGGTCGAGGTCCTCGGCGAGACGGACCTCGTTCACGGCGATCTCGCCCAGGCCGCGGCGCAGGTTGTCGAGCGCGAGCAGCGAGTGCCCGAACGCGACGCCGATGTTCCGCTGCGTGGTGGAGTCGGTGAGGTCACGCTGCAGGCGGCTCGTGACGAGCGTCTCGGAGAGCGTGGAGAACAGCGCCGACGAGATCTCGAGGTTCGCCTCCGCGTTCTCGAACCGGATCGGGTTGATCTTGTGCGGCATCGTCGACGATCCCGTGGCACCCGCCACCGGGATCTGCGTGAAGTACCCCATCGAGATGTAGGTCCACACGTCGGTCGCGAGGTTGTGCAGGATCCGGTTCGCGTGGCGCACCCGGTCGTACAGTTCGGCCTGCCAGTCGTGCGACTCGATCTGTGTGGTGAGCGGGTTCCAGGTGAGGCCGAGGCCCTCGACGAACTCGCGGGACAGCGTCGGCCAGTCGGCCTCGGGGTCCGCGGCGAGGTGCGCCGAGAAGGTGCCGGTCGCGCCGGAGAACTTGCCGAGGTACTCGCCGCCCTCGATCTGGGCCAGCACGCGCTCGAGGCGGTACACGACCACCGCGAGCTCCTTGCCGAGCGTCGTCGGGGTCGCCGGCTGCCCGTGCGTGTGCGACAGCATCGAGACGCTCTTGAGCTCCTCGGCCATCCCGCGCAGCACCGTCAGCACCGCCTTGAACGCCGGGAGCCAGACCTGGTCGACGGTGTCCCGCACGGTGAGCGCGTACGACAGGTTGTTGACGTCCTCGCTCGTCGCGGCGAAGTGGGTGAGCTCCGCGATCGAGTCGAGTCCGAGCTCCGACAGACGACGGCGCACGAAGTACTCGACGGCCTTGACGTCGTGACGGGTCGTGGCCTCGATCTCGGCGAGTTCGGCGATCTGCGCCTGCCCGAAGGTCTCGACGACCTGCCGGAGCGCAGCCTTGTCGTCGACACTGAGCGGCGAGGTGGTGAACATCGCGTGGTCGGTCAGGAAGATGAGCCACTCGACCTCGACCACGATGCGTGCGCGGTTGAGGCCGGCCTCGGAGAGGTGCTCGCCCACCGTGTGCACGATCGGGTAGTAGCGCCCGTCGAGCGGGCTGATCGGCTGCGGGGGAAGGGGGGTCATGGGGCTCCCTGACGGACTGCCGGTTCGAGTTGGCGGAAGAGCGCCCGGCAGGCCCGTTCGACGGTCGAGAGCACTCGGTCGAACTCGTGCCGGTCCGCGTAGTACGGGTCCGGCACGTCGGTCTGCTGGGGCCAGGCGTCGTCGTACCGCAGCAGGAGCGTCACCTTGGCGGAGTCGTCCATGGTCGGGGCCCACGATCGCAGGACGCGTTCGTGGGAGCGGTCGAGTGCGACCACCAGATCGAGGTCCGGGAACCGGTCCGGGTCGAACTGACGGGCGCGATGCCTGCTGCCATCGTATCCGCGCGCCGCGAGGGCGGCGATCGTGCGCTCGTCGGCCGGTTCGCCGACGTGCCAGTCGCCGGTGCCGGCGGACTCGACCTGGAAGCGGTCGGCGAGCCCGGCGTCCGCGGCGATCTGCGCGAAGACGACGCCCGCCATGGGGGACCGGCAGATGTTGCCACTGCAGACGAACGAGACGCGGAACGGGGCGTCGACGTCCGGGGCCATGGTCACATCATGGCCCAGGGAGGTGTCCTCCGCGAGGTCCGTCCGCGTCACGCCCGCTGGCGGTTCAGCACCGGACGGACGAACAGCCCGATCAGCCAGGCGAAGACGGCGAGCACGAAGGCACCCACGATGCCCCAGCCGAAGGACTCGACCTCGAGTCCGAAGCCGAACGCGTCCGAGATGCCCGCGACGATGAGCAGCAGGATCGCGTTCACGATGAAGGAGATGAGCCCGAGGGTCAGGATGTAGATCGGGAACGCCACGATCCGGATCAGCGTGCCGATCACGGCGTTGACGAGCCCGAACACGAAGGCCACGAGCAGGTAGGTGAGCACGGTGGCCGTGGTCCCACCGTCGCCGAACGCGGTGACGGAGACGCCGCTGACGATGAGCGTGGTGAGCCAGAGGGCCACGGCGTTGACGACGAGGCGGACGAGGAATCGCATGCACCCATGATGCCCTCCGACACCCGCGCAGTCACCGACACTGCCCGCACGGCCGCGGGTAGCCTGTGCAGGTGAGCGAGCAGCGAGTGCACATCCGGCCGGACATCGCGGTCCTCCCCGCCTACAAGCAGGGACGCCAGGCAGCCGACGACGCCTTCAAGCTGTCGAGCAACGAGAACCCGTTCCCGCCCCTCCCCGGCGTCGTCCAGGCCGTGCAGGCACAGACCGCCTTCAACCGCTACCCCGACGCCACCGCCCTCGCCGTCCGCGCCGCGCTCGCGAACCGCTTCGGGCTGACCGCCGACGAGGTGCACGTCGCCCCCGGCAGCGTCGCGATCCTGCACGAGCTCGCCCGCGCGACCTCCGGCCCGGGTGACGAGATCGTCTACGCCTGGCGGTCCTTCGAGGCCTACCCGGGTGTCGTCACCGTCGCGGGGGCCACGAGCGTGCAGGTGCCGAACCGGCCGGACGGCGGCCACGACCTCGACGCGATGGCTGCCGCCGTCACCGAGCGCACCCGCATGGTGATCGTCTGCACCCCGAACAACCCGACCGGCCCGATCGTGACCGAGTCCGAGTTCGCGTCCTTCATGGCCGCGGTGCCGCAGTCCGTCCTGGTCGTGCTCGACGAGGCATACGCCGAGTTCGCCACCGACGAGACCGCCGTGCACGGGCACCCGCTCCTCGCGCAGTACCCGAACCTGGTCGTCCTCCGGACCTTCTCGAAGGCGTACGGTCTCGCGGGTCTGCGCGTCGGCTACGCCCTCGGTCCGGTGTACGTGCTCGACGCGGTCCGTGCGTGCGCGATCCCCCTCTCCGTCACGGCCCAGGGTCAGGCGGCTGCACTGGCCAGCCTGGAACGCGAGGACGAACTGCTCGAGCGGGTGTCCGAGATCGCCACGCTCCGCGACCACATCGTCACCGAGCTCCGCGAGCAGGGGTGGGCCGTGCCGGACGCCCAGGGCAACTTCGTCTGGCTGCCCACGGGGGACGGCACGGTCGCCGCGGCCGCCGCCTTCGAGGACGCCGGCATCATCGTGCGG